>ENA-OSEY01001715-OSEY01001715.1-marine-metagenome-genome-assembly--contig:-NODE-1715-length-14808-cov-3.673817_pt1 | contig 14808 bp, 16 predicted proteins | sample MGYA00248465_ERZ534230 | MGnify/ENA primary metagenome ERZ534230 (study PRJEB26409, sample SAMN06344110) | marine metagenome | isolation source: Sea water from surface | place: Atlantic Ocean:Southern...
TGAGCCAATTTTAATTATTATTTTATCTAAATTGTCTAAACTCATGGTTCCCAACTTATTTCAGTTTCATCTTCACTATTTTTTGAGATATTATCATGCAAAATTCTTAAAATTGAATTAATTCCATTCCCTGTTACTGAAGATATTTTAAAAACATCCTTATGTGTATGTTTTTTTAATATTTCTACTTTTTTATCTATCTCACTATCATCAATGGTGTCCGATTTAGACAAAACAATAATTTCCTTTTTTTCATTTAGATCTTTAGAATAGGCAGATATTTCTTCTTTTACGATTTTCCATTTTTCAATAACATTAGACTCATTTGCATCGATCAGATGAAGCAATAATTCACATCTTTCAATATGACCGAGAAATCTATGGCCCAATCCTTTTCCCTTATGAGCACCTTCAATAAGGCCTGGGATATCAGCAATAACTAATTCATAGTTTTTATATTTAGCTATACCAAGAACAGGATTAAGTGTAGTAAAAGGATAATCTGCTATTTTCGGTTTTGCTTGGCTAACTTTTGAAACCAATGTTGATTTACCTGCATTAGGTAACCCTATTAGTCCAATATCTGCAATTAGTTTTAATCTAAGCCATATCCATTTTTCTTCACCACTTTCTCCATTATTTGCATTGCGAGGCGCCTGATTTTCGGAACTTTTGAAATGGGCATTCCCAAATCCACCGTTTCCGCCTTTCAAAATTCTTAATTTTTCATCCTTATGAATTATATCAGCTATAATTTCTTTGTTGTCCTCTTCTAAAATTAATGTTCCTTGTGGGACCTCAATAACAATATCATCGCCGGATTTACCAGTCTTATCATTACCCATACCAGGGCTCCCGTTTTTAGCTTTAAAGTGTTGTTTAAACCTGTAGTCTATTAAAGTATTAAGACCATCAGCACATTTAATAATTACATCGCCTCCTTTACCGCCGTTACCGCCATTTGGACCACCAAACTCAACATATTTTTCCCTTCGGAAACTAACACATCCATTTCCACCTTTTCCTGATTGAATAAATATTTTTGCTTGATCAAGGAATTTCATAATCATGCTCGCAAAGTTTACTAATGATTATAGTGATAAAGTAAGAGCTTTTCTAGTTAGTAGCTTATGATAAAGGTTTAACAGAGACAACAGGTCTACCATTATGAGTTTTGGTAAAATTAACTTTTCCTTCAATTAAAGAGAAAATAGTATGGTCCTTGCCCAAACCAACATTTTTACCTGGCTTCCACTTTGTTCCTCTTTGGCGTATTATGATATTGCCAGGAATTACACTTTCCCCACCAAATTTTTTTACACCAAGTCTACGACCTGCTGAGTCCCTTCCATTTCTAGATGAACCACCTGCTTTCTTGTGAGCCATTTTTTACTCCTTTGAACCTTTACTTGTTTTTTTTGGTTCTAATTTTGACTTTTTATCATTTTTTTTTGAACTGTCATCACTTTTTTTTGAATTTGTTGCAGTTTTTTTCGTGGTTGTTTTTTTCGTGGTTTTTTTTGGTGTTCCTTTTTTGTCTTCGGCAGCTGATTTAACTGATTTTGAGGCCTTTGAATTTATGCTTAAAATTTTAATATTTGTAATATTTTGTTTATGACCCTTTTTTCTTCTATAGTTATGCCTTCTTTTTTTCTTAAAAACAGTAACCTTAGCATTTTTGGCATGATCCACAATTTCTGCTTCCACACTTGCACCTTTGACAAGAGGATCACCTATAATAGGTTTACCTTTATCAGATATGATTAGAACATCAGTTAATTTAATTTTTTTTCCAGCATCATCAGAAAGTTTCTCTATTGAAATTACATCATTTTTTGAAACTTTATATTGTTTACCACCAGTTTTAATTACAGCATACATTTTTTACTCATTTTTATATCAAACGATATGTCGCGCGACTATAACCTGAGTATGTTTTGTGTCAAGTTTTATGATGACATAATTGTTCAATTATATGGGTTTAAATATCTAATAAATATAAGTGGTAACAACGCAAAAATAGCAGTTATTAAATAAATAAAACTTACAGACAAACCTAATAAACCATCAAAAAAAACTGCTAAACTTTCACCTATTATCCTTGAAAGGTGTCTTGAACTCATAAAAATTGCAAATAATGACGCAGCTACCGATGAAAAAGAAAATTTCATGCAAATAGATAGTACCGCTGTAAGTGCAAATGAATTAAAAAATGAAAGAGCTAGAAGAATGCTTATACCAAAAAATTCGTATTTAATTAGATTTGTATAAGTTGCAATTACTAAGCATAGAAAACTCAGGGTGACATGTGAAATGCCAATAATAATTTTTGAGTTGATTTTATCGGATAGATATCCGCCTAAAAATGCAGCAATAACTCCACCATAAAGGGCAACAGATCTATAGTATGTAATATCAAATGAATTCCAATTGGCATAATTTGTATAAAGATATGAAATGGATGAAAAATGTATCCCAGATGCAATATTAGAAGAAAGACAAAAAAGCAATAATAATGGAATATGGTTTTTTCTAATTGATATAAAAATAACTTTTATTATTTCTTTGATATTGAGGGATAACTGATTATTTCTTATTCTTAAAATTTTAAACGATAAATATTTGTTATTTTTATTCTCCTTAAAAATAGATAAAAGTATTCCAAAGAAAAATATAAAAATACCTACAAACACTATAGCAATTGTTAACCCATACTGTTTCATAATATATGCTGAGGAGATACCAGATAGACTTAAACCAAATGTTCTAGATGCCCACATTATACCGTTAACTGTACCTCTCTCATCCTTATCAAGTATATCAATTGCTAAACCGTCAGTTGAAACATCTAATATTGATGTTGCCAATAGCGATGTAAAAAAAACTAATCCTAATATTATAGGTTGAAGACTTTTTGTTGTTATGAAGGCAGCAGAAAGAATTGTTGATGCAAGAAAAAAAATTGAAAAAAGAATCCATGATCTTCTTCCACCCATTGATGATTTTGAATAGCAATCAATAAATGGTGCTATTAAAAATTTTAATGACCATGGGACTGAAGCAATGGCTGTAATTAAAGCTATATCTTTAATTGAAAATCCATTCCCTGTTAACCAATCCTGTATAGAAAAATATATAAGACCTTGAGGGATCGCTTGCAATAAATATAAAATGCATAAATACATTCTTTTATATTTTTGTATAATAGGAAAGGCCAATATTATTCCTTTCGCTAATGATTATTATTTTCTTGATCTTTTACTTTCTGAGAAATTTCTCTTTCTATTCCTAGTGCAAAATCTGAGACATATGGATTTGTAAGTCTTTCTTGGCCAAAAGTTGATAACGGACCATGGCCTGGAATAAAGGTCATCTCATCGCCAAGTGGCCATAATTCTCTAACAATAGAATTTACTAATTCTTCATGATTGCCTCTTGGTAAATCTGATCGACCAATAGATCCTTGAAAAATAACATCTCCAACAACTGCCAATTTAGCTTTCTCATGAAAAAAAATTATATGTCCAGGTGTATGACCTGGACAATGCCTTACTCCTAAAATCTGATTACCAATTTTTACTTCATCACCATTATTTAGGTATCTATTTGTTTTGAATGATTTGGCATTGTTTAAACCAAATTTTTCACCTTGCTCAGCTAAACTCTCCATTAAGAAAAGATCTTCTTTATGAGGTCCTTCTATAGGAACATTTAATTTTTGTGAGAGTTCATGCGCACCACCAGCATGATCAAGATGGGCATGTGTAATTAAGATTTTTTCAATAGTAATTTCATGCTCCTCAACTGCTTGTAAAATATTTTCTAAATCTCCACCAGGGTCAAAAACAGCTCCCATTTTTGTTTCTATGCACCACACAATTGAACAATTTTGTTGAAATGGTGTAACAGGAACAACTATAGCTCTAACTTCTTTCTCTTGATTGTTCTTAGTCATATTTAAGAAAAAATCTCTTCTAAAAAATTGCGCATAGCAGTAAAAGATCTATTGTTCGAATTTTCATTAAATGCCATTCCATCCTCAGGTGAATTTGCTAATGGGTTTGTAAAGGCATGCGATGTATTACCGTAAGCATGAATTTGCCAATCAGCATTTGCTTTTGTTAACTCATTTGCAAGTCCATTAACATCTTGATGAGGAACCATTGGGTCATCGTTGCCATGTAAAGCCAAAATCTTTGAAGTAATTCTATAATCTTTTAAATTTTCTGGTGCATTGAATAAGCCATGGAAAGAAACGACACCAGAAATTTCTGAACCACTTCTTGCCAAATCAAGAACACACAATCCGCCGAAACAGAAGCCAATGGCAGCTGAATTTTTTGCATCTACACCTACTTTATTAATTGCAGTTTGATGAGCAAGATTTATTCTTCGTTGAAGCATCTCCCTATCATCAAGAATAGCTTGCATAAGTTCCATATTTTCTTCAGGCGAAGAACCTACTTTACCATCTCCGTACATATCTACTGCAAACCCAGAGTAACCAAATTCGTTCATCATTTTTGCTTTTTCGATAGTAAAGTCATCTCTACCAGCGTATGTTGGAACAACCAAAACAATTGGATCGTTATCGGCATTATCACTTGGATATAATATGCCTTCTAGACGAATATCATTATCAAAATAATCTATTTCTTCTTTCATTAATTATCTCCTATTACTCCGGCATTGCTCCGGAAGCAACTGACATCGCATTATCAACTCTTAATTGTGCTCCGTTCATGAATTTTGACTCGTCTGAAGCAAGGTATAAAGCTGCATAAGCTATATCATTAGGCTCTCCCTGTTTACTTGCCGGTGCGTCTTGATTTGGTGCTCCTCCAAATTTTGCTTCCATCTTTTCAGGAACACTTTGAACCATTGGTGTAATAATACCTGATGGGTGAATAGAATTACATCGAACTCCATTTTTCTTTAATCCACAATGTACTGCAACAGCTCTTGTATATGCCTCGATAGCACCCTTTGCTGCACAATAAGCTGCAACATAGGACTCACCTTGTACAGAAGCGATTGAACACATATTTACTATTGAGCCCCCACCAGATTCAGTCATTACCGGAATGGAGAATTTACAGCCAAAGAATGTACTATCCATATGCACAGCCATTGTTTTTCGATATTCCTCTGTTGTTTGATTTTCTGGATCACCAACTTCAACGATACCTGCATTATTTACTAGTACATCAAGTTTACCATGAATATTGACTGTCTCTTTAATTATCTCTTTCCATCTTTCTTCATCTGTAACATCCTGTTGCATAAAAGTTGCTCCAATTTTATCAGCAAGCTCCTGACCTTTATCAGCAGCAACATCAGTAAGTATTACTTTTGCTCCTTCTTGAGCGAAAAGTGTTGCATCAGCTGCACCTAAACCCATAGCAGCTCCTGTAACAATAGCTACTTTTCCTTCTAATCTTCCTGTCATTTTATTCTCCTCTTTAAAATTAGTTATTCGCCATACATTTCATCTGCAGTTGGTAATCTATTCAAATGAATACCAGCACCTACTCTTATGAAGTCACCAGTCGTAAAACAATCATCTGAAGCCATCCAAACAGCTGTATTTGCCACATCTTCTGAATTAGCCAATCTACCTAACGGAGACTCTTTTTCCATAGCTTTAATCGGTTGTTCCATATCAAATAATGCACTTGTCATTGGTGTGTCAACTAGACCAGGAGATAATGAGTTTATCTTCAATCTCTTATGCTGGTATTCTTTTGCCGCCACTTGCACTATTTTATCTGTTGCTGCTTTAGTCCCTACATATCCAGACAAACCTATTGCAGATAACTCAACGGTTACAGATGTTGTAGTAATTATCGATCCATGATTTTCAAGTATATTTGCTGCCTCTCTAATAAAAATAACTGAACCAATAAAGCTAATTTCAGAATATTTCCTTAAATGATCTCGTGTTAAATCACTTAAATTTCCTGGTTCATATATACCAGTTGTGTTAACGGCTATGTCAACCTTTCCATATTTATCTTTTGCCACTTGAAATAATTTTTCTACGTCGCCATCCTTGGTAATATCACATGTTTGAGCTAAACCATCCAATTCGCTTGCGATTTGATTTAGCGGTTCTTGCCTTCTTCCACTGACTACTAACTTGGCACCCTCATCATAATACTTTTTAGCAATAACACCACCCAATCCGTTAATTGACGATGCACCCAACACTACAGCTACTTTATTTTTTAATTTTCCCATACTAATTATTCAAATATTTATCTATCATTAAGTGGAGATGTCTAATTCTTGATTCTTGATAATTACCTAATGATTGTGCTCCTTTAGGGCTAGCTTTAAATCCTCTAGTTTGTGAGAGCAAATTATTTGTGTCTTGATCATATATTTCTCCAAGAAAGCCAGTACCTTCACATAATGTATAACTGTCATCAACATCAAGATGGTAGGGTTCAGGGGGAGGAGGAGGTTCTTGGTTTGGTATTTTTGGTCTTAAAAATAAAAGATCAAAAATTGCATGATCAACTCCGTCAGGCCTGAATCTATAAACCATTGGTAATTGAAGACCTGGAAAAAAGAAAGCATTAGGGAAAACAAAATATTCAATTGAGTCAATTGTTTCAGTAACACTTAAATGAGAAAAATCTGATTTATATTTTTCACCCATTTCTTCTTGGACCATTTGAGCATAAATTTCTCTTGCAGTTTTTCCTTCAGGTACCTTAACTTGTTCTGAGTCTTCACCCAATCTTCTGCCTAAAAGTAAATTCAAAATACCCTGTTCATCAGGTCTATTTTTTGTAACATGAGGACTTGTGTAACCTATTGTATGAACAAATCGTGTTATATGATCGCCAAAAATATCATAGTCGGCATTGGCATCACCCGCTGTATAAATTCCCTCAGAGTGAGTTTCCAAAACATGATATGCCTCAAGAAAAGCTTCTGCAGATGCCTTCCAATTAGCAGGAAGTCTTTTTGTGACATGAGTTTCAATATATCTATTTTCAAGATCCCAATCTTTAAAATGTTCGGGTAAAACGCCCAAGTAGTCGATTAGAGGTTCTGCATTTTGGTCAAAATTTATAAAGACAAAACCACCCCAAGTGTCACATTTTAGTTCTGGTAAATTATATTCATCTTTTTTCACATGAGGAAAATCCCAGTCACATGGAAGAAATTCAAGTTTTCCAGTTAATGACCATGTCCAGCCATGAAAAGGACACTTAAGTTCTTTGCATACTCCTGAGGTACCGGATGGTTTTAGTTGAGTGCCTCTGTGTAGGCAAGAATTGTAATATGCTTTTATTTTATTCTCCTCAGCTCTGACTATTATGGCTGATAGATCAGCTACATCATAAACATAGTAATCCCCTATCTCAGGAATATGGTCTAAGTGACATGCCCATTGCCAAACCTTTGACCACAATTTATCATTTTCTTTTTGAGCAAATTTTTCTGAAATATATCTCTCAAATGGTATATCTGCATCACCAATAAATTTATAAGATTCTTCAAGTATAGCTGGTGGAGCACCAGTACAATCTTTACTAACTAATTCTTTTGTCGAGGGGTGATTTGGACATCTTGCTTCTCCTGGCTTCAGATTTTTCAACTCTCTCATACATCATATCCTTTTAAGTCATTATATTGGTTAAGTGCACTTATCTTTTTATAAAATCAGTTAAAGGTCAATATTCTTATTTTTTTATTCAATAAACAATTTTATGTTTAATTTTAAAGGCTCTTGCATGCCTTTTTTATAATTCAATTTAACCAGGATAATCAATTTGTTTTGCCTCAAAGAATTTGGCATCTGTTTCTGGAGGGTTATCTGCAAGAGATCCAACAAACTCAGTAACATGATCGGTTTTTAAGTGATCCTTGAGAGATTGGAGATTATCCCACAATTCAGTTATTCGAATAATTCGGTCATTATATAACTCCAAGCTAAAGGCATAGTCTATGCACCCAGCTTCCTCTCTTGTCTTAATTTCTAATTCTTTGACAGCATCTTTAACAGTTTCAAAATTACTCTCATTTGTTTTCATTATTGCATTTACAACTATCACTTTATCCTCCAAATAAATAATAATCTTCTATCCTTAAATTGTTTATGTAAACAATTATCTTACTTCGGCTACTTAAAATTATTTTTATGTGTTTTTGATTTTACAAAAACTTTTTTTTGATAATAATGAAATTTTACATAGGAGAAATCATTGCCACAAAAATTTGATCCAATAAATTTTTCTGCTGATATAACTGCTGACTCTGAATTTGATGCTTCATTAAGTAGTGATAGATATACAAGTAGAGATTTTATGGAAAAAGAATGGGATATGTTGTGGACACAATGTTGGCTATTTGCCGGTATAAGATGTGACTTAAAAGAGCCTGGTGATTTCTTTATTTACGACATTGGTAGAGAGTCAATAATTGTGACGCTCAATGAAAATTTAGAAGTTTCAGCATTTTATAATACCTGTCAACATAGAGGAAATAAGATCCTAACAATTAACTCTGGCTGGGTAAAACAACTCTCCTGTCCTTATCACGGTTGGACATACTCTCTTAAAGGTGAATTAATCAAAATTCCTGATGAGGAATTGTTTGATGGGGGCATCTGTAAGAAAGAAAAATCTCTCAAGGAGGTCAATGTTGAAGTATGGGCTGGACTGATTTTTATAAATATGAGTGATCAGCCAGCACCTTTAAAAACATTTCTTGGTTCTATTTTAGAACAACTCAGCCCTTACCATTTTGAAAATATGGTTTTAGTCAAACACCAAAGTGTTACTCTGGATACAAATTGGAAAACTGCAAGAGATAATTTTTTAGAGCAATATCATGTTGATTTTATCCACCCACAACATGCTAGTTTTGTTGATTGTTGTGATGCGCAAAATTACCTTTGGCCCTTCGGTCACTCTCATACATGGGTCGAAAGTCCTGTGATGAATCCAAGATATCCTCTACCAGATATGCCTCCAGAATATATGACCCAATATCTTAAAGGTTTAGATTTAGATCCAAACGATTTCATAGGTAAAGTTCCTGAAATTAGGAGAGCAGTTCAAAAACAAAAAAGAATTGTTGGTGAAAGGCTAGGTTTTGATTACTCAGAATTGACTGATGAGCAATTATCCGATGTTTTTCAATATGATATATTTCCAAATATTTTTATGACTGTCCATGCAGAACGGTTATGGATTTTTGGACCTAGGCCACATAGTTCTGATCCTAATAAATGTATATTTACTAAATTTTCATTAATGATTCCTGAGGATAAAATCAGAGATGAGGATAAAGGGTTAGAGTTACTACCTGGCTCATATGAATATAATTATTCAGATGAGCGAATTGAACATGAGATATTTACGAGACAGGATGTTGTTGAAGGAAGAAACTCGATGACACCCACAATCGATCAGGATATTTATTACTTAAATGATATGCAGGCTGGAATGCACTCAAGAGGTTTTGATAAAGCTGTATTAAGTAGTGATGAAAAAAGAGTTCAACATTTTCATGATTGGGTAGACAATTGGTTAAGCGATAAATCCCTCTGGTCTAAAATTAGCAATTCACAAAAAACAAGTTAGAAAATGGAAAAAATTACCAAAAACATTTTTGTTACAAAATTTTTTCCGAAGCAATTTTGAACAGGAGAGGATAATGATAATAATTTCTGCTACATTAGATTTTGAAACTAAAGATGATAGGGATAAGGCTGTAATTCTTACTAAAGATATACAAATGGCAACAAGAACTGAGGAGGAGGGCTGCATAAGCTATTGCTTTGCAGCAGATCCTGCTGTTTCAAATAGAATACAAGTTTATGAATTATGGAAAGATGAAAAGTCATTGGTTGCACATTTTACTCATCATACTTACCTTGAAATGGTGGAGGTTCTGAATTCTGTTGGGATAAAAGAAACTGAAAATCAAATGTATTTAATTGATAAGCATAAACCAGTTTATGACGAAAATGGTAATCCAAGAACTGTTTTATTTGCTGATGATTAATTAAAATGACAATCAATATAATAGATACTCATGCACATGTTGTCCTAGGCAAGGCTTTTGGAAAAGCTGGTAAATATGGTCCCGATACGGGGGTTGATAAAGATGGAGTTCCTTATTTTAGAATTGGTTCTTATAAAATGAAACCCATGCAGTATGAGGGAACTATATTCATGGAAAATAATTTAAGAATAGAAGCCATGGATCAATTAGGAATTGATTTACAACTTTTATCTCCAAATCCTTTAACTATGTTTCATAAAATAGAGAGTGATATTGCAATAGAATTTTGTAAAATTCACAATGATGCTATGGTTGAGTCGACTCAAGAGTATCCTAACAGACTTATCGGTTCAGCTACCTTACCAATGCAAGATGTTGATGCTGCATGTAAAGAGCTTGAAAGAGCTGTTGATGAACTTGGTCTTTCTGCTGTTTCAACTGGTACTGATTACCCATTTGGTCTTGATGATCCTAGATTAGATGACTTTTATAAAACGGTTATAGATTTAAATGTTCCTTTGTTTCTGCATCCCGCATCTACAGGTGGTGCAGAAGGACCTGATGACTGGAGATTAGGAAAATATGATATGAGTATAATGCTTGGTTATGCTTATGAAGAAACTCTGGCTGTAGCTACATTGATAATTGGAGGAGTTTTAGATCGACACCCTGATTTAGATATTTGTATTTCGCATGGAGGTGGTGCAATGCCTTATTTGATAGAGCGCTTTTCCGAAATGTCTGAGTTCAGAGACTGGGCGCCAGAGGGAGTAAAAAAGAATGGGTTTGTTAATGAACTTAAGCGTTTATGGTTTGATGCGCATGTACATGGAGAAAAATCACAAAAAATGCTATTTGACTTAATTGGAGAGGATAGATTAGTTTATGGCACAAACTTTGGTGGATGGGATACACCAAAAAAATTAGAAACTTTTGCATCAGATTTGACAAAGAATGCAAAAAAACTTCTTAGGTTGGATATTTAGGGGATATTAAAATGTTGATATCAAATGTAAGATTATTCTCAGGTAAAACTGATAGTTTAATTGAAGATTCTTCGATATGGATCGAAGACAATATTATTCGCTATGCTGGGCCATCAAATAAATTAAAAGATGTTCCAGATAGTATTCAAAATATTGATGGAAATGGACTATTTGTTATGCCCGGCATGGTTGAAGCGCATGCTCATATCTCTTATTCAAATAGTGGGCCATTAGAGTTAGACAAAGCGCCCGTCGAAGAGTCTATGATTAAAACAATCGCTAATGCAAGGATGATGTTGGGTTCTGGATTTACATCTGCTATTAGTTTTGGTTCAGTTCACAAGATTGATGTTTACTTAAAAGAAGCAATTGAAAGAGGTGAAATTCCTGGGCCAAGATTATTGGCTGGCAGTAAAGATCTTGGTGCTACAGGAAGTAATGCGGACTTCCATCCAGATAATGTTAAAATGGTTCCTGAGGGACTTGGCATGGTTAGAAATGGTCCTTGGGAATTAAGAGCTGCTGTTAGACAACTTTGGAAAAATGGGGCAGAAATTGTTAAAGTAATGATTGATGGTGAGATCATATCATTACAAGGTAGACCTGGGGACTTAGGTTTTACCGATGAAGAAGTAAAAGTAATAGTTGAGGAGGCGCATAGAAAAGAAATGAGAGTAGCCTGTCACGCTCGATCAGCTGCTGCTGTAAAACAAGCTGTCAAAGCTGGTATAGATTTTATTGGACATGCAAATTATATTGATGACGAGGCGCTCGAGCTTCTTGTTAAAAATAAAGATAATGTTTTTGTAGGACCTGCTATAGCTTGGGAAATTACATTTCTCGAAAATTATAAAGATATGGGATTTAAAGATGATAGCCGTGAAGTTATTGCGTATAGAAATGAACTTGAAGAAACAATTATATCTTATAAACGAATGAAAGAAGCTGGTATTCGTATTCTTGTTGGCGGAGACTATGGTTTAAACATCACTCCACATGGAACTTATGCAAAAGACTTAGAGTATTATGTCAATCATTTTGGGTTCACAAATTCAGAGGCATTACACTCTGCGACAAGACTTGGTGGTTTGGCAATGCACCCTGATGGTTCATTGGGAACCTTGGAACAAGGAAAATTAGCAGATTTAATTATAATAGATGGTAATCCATTAGAGGATATTACAATTTTGCAAGATCACGATCGTATTGTTTCGGTTATGAAAGATGGTAAAATCTACAAAGATCTTTTTACTAATAATAATCCTTATGAAATCTCGGACGATCAGCTTAGTTTTGCAGTTCAACCCTCCTCAAAATTGAATAAAAATAATGTGAGAGTTTTAAATAACTAATTAATTCGGATTAGTCCTTTTTTCGAGTTGATAAACTCTATCATCTTGCCTTCCTCCTCTAAAACAATCAGGAGCTGTATCAAAATAGGGTTCATTTGTGGGTTCAGTTCGTGACCAATCAACGATTTCTGATCTATACACTATTTTCCAAATTCCATTTCTTTTTTCATAGCGATCTAGATAACGCCCCGAAATGAAAATATCATTAGTTTGACCATTTTCATTAACTTTATGATAGGCTTGGAAATATACCTCACCAAAGGCTTCATCTTCATTATCACTAAATTCTATTAATATATTGCCTATCATATGATGATTAGCATGATGCTCCTTTAGTGCATCCATACAGAATTGAGTAAATGCAAATGCATTACTTTTTGTAAATCCATAATCACACCAAGCATCTTCATGAAAAACGGATTTTAATAATTCTATATCTAATCTATCAAGACCCCTCATATATTTGCATGAAAGGTCGTAAATTTCTGATTTTGCGATTAATTTTTCTAATTTGTCATTCATGTTTTACTCCTTTAAAAAGTTGTATTTCCAATTCCGCCATCTATTACTAAACTTTGGCCAATTACATAAGAGGCTTGTTGACTGCAAAACATTGCTACAAATGAGCCTAAATCATTAGATGAACCAAATTTTTTTGCTGGTATTTTCCAATCTTTTACAAATTTTTCAATTTCTTTATCGTAAGTTGATCCTTTTTCTTGTGCCAGTTTATTAAATTTATTTTTAATACTATCTGTGTGATGCATACCCGGAAGAATGTTATTTATAATTACATTATGCTTAGCAACTTTTTTTGATACTGCTACTGAATAATTAACCAATGCCGCCCTTGGTGGACCAGATAAAATTCTAGCTTCTGATGGAGTTTTAGCGGCACCTGTTCCAATATTAACTATTCTTCCCCATTTTCTTTTCACCATCCCCGGAATGATAGCCTTCATGAACTCTACAGGACTAAGCAGAGCTACATCAAGGGTTTGTCTCCATTCATTTGTGGATACTTCTTCATAGTTATATGTAAAAGGAGGTGGGGTACATGTTCCAACTAAGATATCTGGATCAGGGCAAGCAAGTAATATTTTTTCTCTTCCTTTATCTGTACTATGATCTGCTACAATAGGTTGGGCAATTACACTTGTTTCTTTTTCAATTGCTTTACATGTTTCAATTAATCTTCTTTCTCCTCTTGCTGAAATAAAAAGGCTTACACCTTCTTTTGCTAGGGCGATTGCACTTCCTTTACCCATGCCTGCACTACCACCATTAACAACAGCTATCTTTCCACTAATACCTAAATCCATAATTCATCACTATAATATCTACTATTGAAACACGATACTTTATAAAAATTCAATATTTAATAATTGCTATGGATTTTTATCTTGTTAATATTAAGGTCTAATTTGGGTTTGTATTAAAGCTATGGAAAATAATTATGATGTAATAATTCTTGGAGCTGGTGCTAGCGGTATGACTGCAGCATTAGCTGTCTATGAAAATGGTCTTTCAGTTGGTTTATTTGAAAAGCAAAATTTAGTTGGTGGTACAGCAGGTGTATCTGGAGGTATTATTTGGGCTCCAATGAATAGCCATATGAAAGATAAAGGAATAAAAGATGAAAGATCAATGGCTATTGATTATTTTATGTCTTTATCAAATGGAGAAATTGACCCTATTCGATTAGAATCTTTTATTGATAACTGTTCATCAGCAATAGATTTTATAGAAGAAAAAACTGATGCAAACTTTTATGTTTTAGATGGTTATCCTGATTATTATCTTGATAGGCCTGGTGCAATTTTAGGTGGAGGTAGAGCTCTTGATAACAAACTTTTTAATTATTGTAAGTTGGGTAAGTGGGCAAAAAAAGTTCGAAATAATGGAATGCCTATACCAATGACCCTGGGCGAAACCCCATTGGGAGGAGGAACAGGCCTGGTTAACGAAGAAGAAATGAATGAGAGAGTCTCAAAAGATGCTCGAGGTATGGGTCAAGCCCTAGTTGGTGCTTTACTTAAAGGTTGTCTTGATAGGGGAATAGAACCAGAGTTAAATGTTAATACAAAAAAACTTATCAAAGAAAACAATAGAATTACAGGTATTGAGATTGAGTCAGGAGGAGTAAAAAAAGAGATTTTTGCTAATAAAGGGGTAATTATTGCCACTGGTGGTTTTGAATGGAATGAAGAATTAGTTAGCAATTTTTTAAGAGGACCGTTAAACGCTCCAGCTTCTCCACCTGGTAATAATGGTGATGGTTTGATTTTAGCCCAAGAAGTCGGCGCTTCACTTGGTAACATGACAAGCGCTTGGTGGTCACCTGTTTTATCAGTTCCTAATGACAATTGGGCTGAGGGAAATCAAAAATCTTCGCCAATATTAATTGAGAGAACTTTACCTCATACATTAATGATCAATAAATC
>ENA-OSEY01001716-OSEY01001716.1-marine-metagenome-genome-assembly--contig:-NODE-1716-length-14806-cov-2.749745_pt1 | contig 14806 bp, 15 predicted proteins | sample MGYA00248465_ERZ534230 | MGnify/ENA primary metagenome ERZ534230 (study PRJEB26409, sample SAMN06344110) | marine metagenome | isolation source: Sea water from surface | place: Atlantic Ocean:Southern...
GGAAAGTGCCTCAAACCCCACAGAGCCCGTTCCGGCAAAAACATCTAAAAAATCTGCCCCATCATTCAAATTACTTCTCCCCCCATTGATTGGCAGAAAATTTTTATCCCTAGCAAATCTTGGATTTTGCAGAATATTGAATATCATCTCTCTTACATAGCTGGAGGTAGGGCGGATGGAATCATCCTTAAAAGAGAGCAACATTTTACCGCGATGTTTGCCGGATATTATTCGCATTAGTGTGAATGGGAACTATATCATTGGTGAGGAATTTTGGGAGGCTGAAAAAATTGTTCCTGTTGTATTATTTGGATATTTTTTCTTCGCCACATATGTATTACAACTTCCAGGTATTTATGCAAATAATATTACTAATTGGGTTCCAATATTTAGGGCAATTGGTGCCATCTCAAATATTTCATTTAATATCATTCTCATTCATCGTTACGGCGTTATCGGCTCTGCATGGGCCACAGTACTATCTTTTTTTATTATGTCAGTAGCAGTATTTATAAAACTGAACAAAAACTTTAAAGTTAAATATAATTGGCTAGGGGTTCTGTTCCCGATATTATCTATGTTGATCTTATTGTTTGATATAAAAAATATGCTCTTACGATTCATGTTGCCTATTATATATATATTAATTTGGTATTTAGTTATTGTAAATGATGATGAAAAAAAAGCAATAAGAGGGCTTTTTAGTTGGTAGCTGTAATATCGTGCTCTCATTTTCCAGATGATGAAAGAATTTATCATAGAGAGATAAGTGCGCTTCTCGAAAAAAATTATGTTATAAAATATTTTACATTATCAAATTTAAAAACAAATTTAAGTCAGCCTGGGATTGACCATAAGAACTATGATTTATCAAAAGTTACTTCTGATGAATATTTAGAATGTGTTGAAAAAGATTTAATTAAAGAGCCTCCTAAGGTAGTCCATATTCATGAGCCTGAATTATTTCCAGTAGCTATAAAAATGAAAAAATTATTTAACACAAAAATTGTTTATGATGTCCATGAAGATTACATATCTATGATTGATACTTTTTCTAGGTTAACCTGGCCTCTTAAAACTATAAAGATTAAATATTGGAAATATAAAGAAAAGCAATTTCTAAAATATGTAGATGAGATATTCATTGCTAGTCCTACAATAGTTAATTCGGACTTTGTTTCTCAGGGTTTTAATCCAATATTATTAGAAAATTTCCCATTGAAGAAATTTATAGAGAAAGTGGAATTTAATTCTAAGATAAAAAATTCTATAATATATCATGGTAATCTCGGGCCAGAAAGAGGGATATCTGATTTAATAAAAGCAATGTCAATCGTAGTCAGTGAAATTCCAAAAGCAAATTTATCTATTTATGGAAGTTATAGAATTTCTTCATACAAAGATGAATTAATGCAACTCATTCAATCTTTAGAATTAAAAAAAAATATTACAATTAATGACCACATAGAACATAAAGATATTTGGGGATATTTAAGAAAATATGAAGTAGGTGTAATACCTTTTAGAAATAATTCTTTAACAAGCATAAATACTCCAACAAAATTATTTGAGTATATGGCTTGTGGATGCAAAATAGTCTCAGCTAGTTTGAAACCTGTTCTAAGATATGATATAAAGGGGGTAGATTTTTTTAATGCCGGAGATGTAAATGGTTTAGCTAAGTCTATAATTACATCTTTGAAAAGTAAAAAACTAGATAGCTTGAATTATAATCAAAATAAGATCTTAAATACATATTGTTGGGAATTAAGTAAGAGTAAAATTACTGGGGTATATGAAAAAATTATAAAATGAAGATATTATATATTTCACCAGAAAATACAGTGGGGACAATGACTCTTTGGAAAGAGATTCATCAAAAAAATGGCAATGAATGTGAAGTCCTAACTATGTATAAAAGCTTAAATCAGTCTGAACCTGGTATTTGCTTAAATTTACCCTTCATATCAAGTAAGCCAAATTATTTGACTGCTAGACATAAATATTATGAGATCTTTAGAGGTGGCTTGGGGGATTATCAAGGGCGTAACGGATACCCACCTATTTGGGAGCCCAATTCATTATTAGAAAGAGCATATTTTAAGTTCAGAGATTGGATTTGGAGTTTTTATATTGAAAAAGCTATACGTGATTATAATTTATTTAATTATGATATTTATCATTTTGAATGGGGGTTAGATTTTTATCGGGATTGTCGTTTTGCAAAAGAGCTCTCTAAAAAAAATAAGCCTATTATTTGCACTTATCATGGACAGGATATGCGAACAAGAGGAGTAATAAAAGAGCTAGATCAAATAAGTGATTTAAATTTAACTAGTGAGGTTGATTTACTTGCAAAACATCCAAGTATTGAGTATTTATTTTTACCTTATAATACAACACATTATGATATTAATAGAAGTATTTCTGATCCAATAAAAGTATGTCATAGTCCGACTAATAGATATTACAAAGGCAGTGAGGACATAATAAAAGTTTGTAATGAATTAGAGCGTGAAGGCGTAATTCAATTTTTGCTTATTGAAAAACAAACGCAAGAAGAGGTAATTAGGATTAAAGGAAATTGCGATATTTACATAGATCAAATCCATAATCGTGGAGGGTGGGGTTATGGTATGAGCTCAATAGAGTCTCTTTCCATGGGCTTAGTTTGTATGACAGAAATGATTGATAAATACAGAAATTTTATACCAGATCATCCATTTATTGAGATAAATAAAAGTACTCTTAAAAAGAAAATAACCCAACTATCTAAAAACAAAGAAATTCTAATGCAGAAAAAAATAGAAAGTAAAGAATGGGTAAAAAAATATCATGACATTGAAAGTGTCTGTTCTTCTTTATACAATTATTATGAAAAAAATTCATGGATGAAATAAAAAAACACATAGATGTCATAATTCCTTGCTACAATGTTGAAGAAACTATTGAAGATTGCATCAAAAGCCTTTGCAATCAATCTTTATCAAAAAATGAATATAACTGTTATTTTATAAACGATTATTCCAGCGACAGTACAGGGCCCATTCTAGATAAATACAAATACATAGAAAATATTAATGTAATTCACCATAAAGAAAATCAAGGTTTAGCTACAGCCAGAAATAACGGAATTAAAGCTGGTAATTCAAAAATGATAGCTTTTTTAGATGGGGATATGGTCGTAAAAAAAAACTGGTTGGAATCTTTTTTAACTTATTTTAATGAAAGTGTTGTAGCTGTGATGGGGGATAATATTGCGCCTCAAAATATTTCTTTAAATCCTGTTGAGAAATATTATTTTGGAAATTTGAGAGGTGCACGTAAATATAAGGATGGAGAAAGAATTCCTTTCCAATATATGCTTTTTGGGAATGCGATGTTAAAAAGAACAATATTGCAAGAATGTGGATATTTTGATGAGTCGATGAAAAAATATGGTGGTGAAGATACTGATTTATCTGCGAGGATATGGAATACATATCCAAGAGGTTTTGTTTTTTCAAAAAATTCAGATTCTGTTCATTATCATAGAAGAAATCTTAATGAATTTTGTAATTCGATGTATACATACGGTAAGTATAATCTTCCTGTTTTAATAAAAAAACATCCTCATCATAAAAAAAAGTTCGCAACAGATTGGATTTTTAGCTTCAAAGGTAGATTGTTATTTAACCCCCCACTAAAAATTTTAATTAACCTAATCATAAAAATATATCCTTTTCAAATACTGATTAGATATATTGTAGCCGATGCTGTAATTAGAGGCGCTCGTTCTTCTGAAATATTTGGTTAATTTTAATTTAAAGCATGTTTTTAAAATATAAATATTGGAAATGCATTTAATATTAGTAAATTCTATTCTAGTAAAGGGATTGACCCTGGTAAAAACTACATACCATAGGACAATCATTTAATAATAAATAGGATAATCCTATTTTAATCTTAAAAACCAAACCAAGGAGGTATTGGCATGGCTGATGTAAATGCAACCGTACAAAATGCTGCAGCTGGAATTGTTGGCGTGATAAAAGCTCTTATCGTGCTTTTTGTTTTCGTTAACATTATTTATTCTACAGGATTCGATCCAATAGGTGGAATAGTAGACTTAGTAAATACATTTCTAGATGGCGGTTTCGCTGGTCTACTTGCTTTGCTAGTCTTTCTCTCGTTTCTAGGATAAATAATCAATTAGGCCAGGAGTTTATATTAATAAGCTTCTACACGCCTTTTGACAGGAGGAAAATATGCTCAAAGGTGGATTTGAAACCCTTAACGAGTGGCTTGGAATCGCAACTGATTTACTCAAGTCTCTAGTCGTTATTGGAATCGTTGTCGGTATCCTGTTTGATGACTTTTTCGGTGTGATTGAAGGCCTAGGACGAGTGATGGCGCAGTTTGGCGATGCAGGGCTGGCAGGACTATTAGCATTAATGATACTCGTTATGTGGTACGAAAAAAAGTAAATTGGCTTTTAAAGCCTTTATATTGCACCTCGATTATGTCGAGGTGCAATTACTTTTAATATAATTTTATTTCATTGAGTATTGATATTTTCAATATTCTTTCTTCAAAAATATAACAATTTATTTTACTAAAATTTTACTCCTTTATAATCATTATAGATTATGGTTCTTATCAATAAATGTTTTACATAATATTATGTAATGGTATTAATTAAAATAATTTCATTTATAATTTATCTTTCTGCTGCTTTAATTGCGGATATAAAAGTAATAAACAATTCAGGATCTAATAAGAGCTCTTATATAAAAACTTTAAAAGGCGAAAAAAAGATTTTTGCATCTACTAGAGATTTTGGCTCTTCTCTTTCATCTCGATTATATGAGAACGCAGAGCGTAAAAAATTAGTTTTATACATTTCAGGTAAAAGAATAAAAGTTTCTGCTGGGACAAGTTTTTTAATCATTGACGATAATCCATATCAAATGATTGATGCTGTTCAAGAATATAATGGTGACCTCTATGTTCCTGCAGAAAGTTTTTTTGACATCTTAAGAAAAGTTGCAATTCCAGGATTAAGATATGATAAGCGTAAAGAAGCACTAGAATTTGATGTTATTAGATACAATGTAAGATCTTTGGACATTGAAGAAAAATCTAATGGAACAATTATTAGAATTAATACTCAAGAATCTTTTTCTGATCGTGATATAAGCTCTTTCATAAATAAACATGGTTGGTTCTATTTAACTATTGTTGGTGGTATTGTTGATACTTCAACTTTAAATAAATCTATAACTAGAGGAATAATAAGAAAAGTTGAATCGGACCAGATTAATGAAACTGCTCAAATTGCATTAAAATTAAGAAAAGGTGTAATTAGTCATGAATGGTACCAGAGCCATGATCCAAATGAAATTGTTATAACTTTGAGAACTGCTTTAGCTGATGATACAAAACGCCTTAAGAATGCTAAAGAGAGGTGGTTGTTAGATACAATAGTATTAGATGCTGGGCATGGAGGGAAGGACCCCGGCGCAATTGGTAAATATGGGACTAAAGAAAAAGATGTTGTGCTAGATATAACCAAACGGGTTGGTAGAATGCTTGAAAAGAAAACAGGTATAAAAGTGGTATACACCAGGACAGAGGATATCTTTATTCCTCTTTGGAAGAGGACAGAAATAGCTAATGAATCTGGTGGTAAAATATTTATGAGTATCCATGTTAATGCTAGCACAAATAGAAGGATTAAGGGGTTTGAAACCTTTCTCCACTCTTGGGACAAAACAGGGACAGCGATAGATGTTGCAGCTAGGGAAAATGCAGTAATTAAATTTGAAGAAAAAAAAGTTAATTATGAGAAACTTTCTATGGAAAGAAAAATTACTGCAACAATGGCTAGCAGTATGTTTTTAAAAGAAAGCGAGAGTTTAGCTGCAATGATTCAAGAAGAGCTCGGTAAGACATTAACTGTTCCTAATAGAGGGGTTAAACAAGCAGGGTTTTATGTGTTATCTGGTGCTAGTATGCCTTGTGTTTTGTTTGAAGGTGGATTCATTTCAAACCCTTCAGAAGAAAAAAATCTAAAATCTCCTAGTTACAGAAAAAAAATTGCTCAAGGCATATTTAAAGCTATAATAAAATTTAAATCTTCTAGAGAAAAAATTTTAGCACAAGAATAATAATGGACAATAGACCTATAGGTGTCTTTGACTCTGGGCTTGGCGGGTTAACTGTAGTCAAAGCGATGAAAAAACTACTACCAAATGAGTCGATCTTATATTTTGGTGATACTGCACGTTTACCTTATGGCGTAAAAAGTAAAAAACTGGTGATAGAGTATTCCAATCAAATTGTAAAATTTTTAATTAAAAAAAATGCAAAAATGATTATTGTTGCTTGTAATACAGCAACTGCAATGGCATTAGAAGAATTAAAGTATAATTTTAAAGATACCCCGATAATTGGTGTGATTGAGCCCGGCTCAATTCAAGCTTCATTAGATTCAATAAGCAAAAAGATAGGAGTTATTGGTACTGTTGCCACAATTAAATCAGGAGCATATAGGCATGCTTTAAAATCGATTGACAATAATATTAATGTTTTTTCTAAAGATTGTCCACTATTTGTTCCATTTGTTGAAGAGGGGATGATTGAGGGCGAAGCAATTAATTTAATTGTAGAGCATTACCTGTCTAGTTTTCAGAATAATATAGACACTATGATACTTGGTTGCACGCATTACCCCTTATTAGAACCTGTAATTAAAAAATATTTAAAGGGTATTAAGTTAGTGGATTCAGCATCTGCAGTTGCTAAACACGCAAATAATATTTTAAATGATTATAAAATAAAAAATAGATATAAAAAAAGAGGGTCATTAGACTGTTTTGTAACAGATTTACCTAGACAATTTGAAAAACTTGGGAGAATATTTTTAGGCGAGTCAATAAATGAGCCTCAATTAGTTGATGGCTTCTAACATAAATACAATATTAGATGAGTTATACGGTCTTCAAAGACTAGGTATAAAGGTAGGGTTAGAGCATACGGTCCAATTATTAGATCAAATAGGCAACCCCCATAAAAAATTAAGACTAATCCATGTTGCAGGTACAAATGGTAAAGGCAGTACGTGTTCAATTTTAACAAAAATTTTGATTGATCATGGGCTTAAAGTTGGTTTGTATACTTCCCCTCACCTTAAAAAATTCAATGAACGCATTAAAATAAATGACAGTCAAATTTCAGATGAATATATTGCTACCTTTTTTAACGAAAATAAAACGAAGATAAATGAAATAGAGGCTACATTTTTTGAAACGACAACAGCTCTTGCTTTCAATTACTTCAAAGATCAAGTAGTTGATTATGCAGTCATTGAAACAGGGCTCGGTGGCAGGCTAGATTCAACTAATGTGATAATTCCTAAAGTTTGTGGAATCACTTCGATCTCTTTAGATCATACGGAAATTTTAGGTGATACAGTTGAAAAAATAGCTTTAGAAAAAGCTGGAATTATTAAGGAAGGTGTTCCAACATTCACCTTTGAGCAAAAACCAAGCGTGTTAGAAATTTTAAGAAAGAAAGCAGATAAAAAAAATTCTAATTTATATATAACTGCAGAAAGTGAGATTGATGTCGTAAAATCATGTGAAGATGGTACGTTCTTTAATTATTCTGGTTTAGAATTTGAACTACATTTGATTGGAGATCATCAAGTTAAAAATTGCGTATTAGCTATTAATATTTCTAAGAAATTGCTAGGTAGTTCATTTGATATTTCAAAAGTTAAAAAATCAGTTAAAACTATTAAATGGCCAGGAAGATTAGAGAAATTAAAAAACAAAAATATGTATTATGATGTTGCTCATAATGTTGAAGGAATAAGTGCGATGATTAAAACTATATCTAATTCTCATGCTGATAAAAAAGTTGTTGGACTTTTTTCTTTAAAAAGTGACAAAAATATCAAACCTATTTGTAACGTAATTAAAAATAATTTTGAAATAATAATACTTTGCCATGATAAAAGTGGTTATTTAACAAGAACTACAGTTTTAGAAAAAACATTATATGAAAACAATATAAAGTGCTTTAGTGTTTCCTCTGTGAAAAAAGGCGTAGAGGCATTAGAAAAATACAATGACGATTATGTAAAAATTATTTTCGGTAGTCATTACATTGCTGAGGAAGTTTACACTGCAACAGGAAAACACTTTGACACAACAAACAATTAGTGTAAGTTATATTATCTACCACAATCCCCGGTAGAGTTTTAACATACTAATTTTAATGAATTATTAGGGAATTATTTATGGATTTAAGCGAATTACAGGCTTTACGCATTCAGGAACTAGCAGAGATGGCTAAGTCATTGAAGATATCAGATGATATTTCTGGGTTGAATAAGCAAGAGCTTACAGTAAAGATTTTAGAAGCTCAGGCTGAAAAAGATGGCTCAGTTTTTGCAAAAGGTATCTTGGAGGTGATGCATGATGGATATGGATTTTTAAGGTCCCCTGATTTTAACTATATGCCAGGTCCAGATGATATTTATGTGAGCCCATCTCAAATAAAAAGATTTAGATTAAAAACTGGACATAAAGTGTCTGGTCAAATTAGACCTCCGAAGGCTAAAGAAAGATTTTATGCATTATTAAGGGTTGAATTAATTAATGATCATCCAGTTGAAAAATTAAAGGATTGTATCCTTTTTGAGAATTTTACACCTCTTTATCCAGAAAAAAGGTTTGTTCTTGAAACTGATGAAAAGAATATATCTATGAGGATAATGGATCTCGTTTCACCAATTGGCATGGGACAAAGAGCATTGATTGTTGCTCAGCCTAAAACAGGTAAAACAGTATTGTTGCAAAAAATTGCCAATGCTATTAGTAAAAATCATCCTGAAACGAAAAGAATAGTATTACTTATTGATGAGAGACCAGAAGAGGTGACTGACATGAAGCGTAATGTAGATGCTGAAGTTGTCAGTTCTACTTTTGATGAGCCTCCCGAAAGACATGTATCTGTATCTGATATGGTTCTTCAAAAAGCAAAAAGAATGGTTGAGTTTGGAGAAGATGTTGTGATTCTTCTTGATAGTATTACTCGTTTAGGGAGAGCACATAATGCAGTCATTCCTCACAGTGGTAAAATTTTATCAGGAGGAGTTGACTTCAATGCATTAAAAAAGCCCAAACAATTTTTAGGAGCTGCTCGAAATACAGAGGAAGGTGGTAGTTTAACGATTATTGCAACTGCATTAGTAGATACTGGTTCTAGAGCAGATGAGGTCATATTTGAAGAATTTAAAGGTACTGGGAATATGGAACTGGCATTAGATAGGCATTTAAGTGATAGAAGAATTTTCCCAGCTTTTGATATCATAAAATCAGGTACAAGGAAAGAAGAGTTACTGCTTAGTAGAAAAGAGTTAGGTAGAATGTGGATTCTTAGAAAGTTGGTGAATGATATGAAAGTTGACGAAGCAATTCAATTTCTAATTGATAGAATAAAGAGAACAAAGTCTAATAATGAATTTTTAGATACGATGAGTCAATAACGATTTAATTTATTTTTATTACAATAATGGAAACAAATATATCTGAGTCTATATCTGCTCGTTTGGTTTCTGATAAACCTATTAAAAAAACACCTTACCAGGTAAAAGGTGTTTTCATGAAGCAGTTTTCCGATGAAAAAATAGTACCTTTTCTTGATGGCAAGCTAAGAAGTAAGTATTTATATCCGCGTGTTCAAGTTAAAATATTAGATGAACAAGTTTATATAGTTGGTATTAATGAGGGAGTCGATCCAGTATTATCGCTTGTTGATAATTTAGAGTTTTTTAACTTTGGCGATATAACTGTTAAAATAGAAAAAATTGATGTTGAGCAAAATCAAAATCCTGTTTCATTAGTAGACAAATTATTGCGGTACAAGTTTGTTACACCATGGGTTGCTCTAAACGCTGGATCAAGTAAAAAATTTAAAGGCATTGAAGAGAAAAATAAGAATTTATTTTTAAATAAATTGCTTGGTCAGAATTTATTATTTCTTTCAAAAGAACTTGGTTTAAATACAGACTCCAAAATATATACTAAAGTAGAATTAGATAGTATGGATCCTCATAATCATGAGGAAAATGGTTGGAGGTCTTTTAATGGCGAATTCAGAACAAATTTTATGTTGCCAAATTTTATAGGTTTTGGCAATGGTATTACCAGAGGTTTTGGTTCTATTTTTAGTTTGAATCATCCAAATAATTTAGAATTTCAAAATTCTTCAAAAGAGTTGGGCGAGTACACCATCGAAGATATTAATGAGGATGATACTTCCATATCCATCGTTACAATAAATGATGCGCCAGTAATCAGTAATCGCAAAAAGAAAAAAAGATTTAAAAGTAAGAAAAAAGCATTTTCCAAAAATAATAGGCCTCAAAAAAGTAGGTATAAGGGCAAAAATAATAACGTTAAAAAACAAGAAATTGACATTGATGATGAATCCCGTTTTAATTCAGAAGAATATCATCAAAAGCAACACGATTTATGAGCATAGCAAAAAGAGTATCAAAAATTAATCCATCTTTCACTCTGCAGATGGCAACAAAAGCAGCAGACATGAGGTCAAGAGGAATTGATGTAATAAACTTTTCTGTTGGGGAACCTGATTTTAACACCCCAAAACATATTCGAGATGCTGCAAAAAAAGCACTGGATGAGGGATATACAAAATATACTGCTGGACCTGGGATGCTTGAACTTAGAGAAGCAATTTGTGAAAAATTAGATAGAGAAAATAGTTTATCTTACGAGCCTAAAAATATTCTCGTGTCGAATGGAGAAAAACAAAGTCTTTATAATGCATGCCAGGCGATATTTAATCCGGATGAAAGTGTAATTGTTTTTTCACCATACTGGGTTTCATTTCCAGAATTTGTTAAAATGGCGGAAGCAAAGCCCATTCTTGTAGATACTATTCCTGATAAAAATTTTGAACCTGATTTTGATGATTTAAAATCAAAAATTAATTCATCCATAAAAGGAGTAATTATTAATTCTCCTTCAAATCCAACAGGCGGAGTGTGGCGTGATGAAGCAATCATAGAGCTTTTAAAACTTGCAAAGGAGCATGGTTGGATTGTTATTTCTGATGAGTGCTATGAAAGATTAGTTTATGATGGAAAGTTTACTAGCGCAGAAAGGCTAAATAAGACTCATAATATTGGAGCTACTGTTTTAACGTGTATGAGTTTATCAAAAACTTATGCTATGACTGGTTGGAGAATAGGTTATGCAGCCGGGCCTGAAGATATAATCAAGGCGATGTCAAAAATTCAGGGGCAAGCTACTTCATGTGCAAATTCAATTGGTCAAAAAGCAAGTATTGAGGCTTTGTTAGGAGACCAGCAGTGTGTAGAGGACATGAAAAAATCTTTTTTAAAAAGAAGAGATTTAATAGTGCAGCTCTTGAATGAACTTCCTGGGGTAAAATGCCCTGTACCTAATGGAGCTTTTTATGTTTTTCCCGATTTTAGTTATTATTTAAATAGAGAAGCGAATGGTAAATTATTAAAAGATACTTTTGATATTTCAGAGTATATTCTCGACGCTGTTCAGGTTGTTACTGTTCCAGGAGATGGTTTTGGTTCATCGGGGCATATACGATTTTCATATGCAACCAGTAGCAAAATAATTAAAGAGGGCATGGGACGTGTAAAAAATGCCCTGGAAATAATTTAGGAGTGCAAAATGAAGAAAGATATACATCCAGAGAATTATAGGTTAGTTGTTTTTAAAGACCTGTCATGTGATTATTCATTTTTGACAAAATCTACGGTAGAAACAAAAGACACTGTAGTTTGGGATGATGGTAATGAATATCCGCTATACAATATAGAGATCTCTAATAAGTCTCATCCATTCTTTACAGGTCAACAAAACTTAGTTGATACTGCTGGTAGAATTGAAAAATTCCAGAAAAAATACAACAAGAAATAAATAAATTTACAACTATCGTAGCCGTATTTGACCAAGTATTCAGTACGGCTATTTTTTATTAATAGACTATTACTATTACTGTTATTAAACTTGTAAAAATATTCTCATTTATGAGGTAAAATTAAAGTTAAAGGCATAAAATGAGAGATAAGTTAGAATCTATAATTGAAAGATATAATTCTATTCAAGATCAAATGGCAGAGTCAGAAATCATATCTAATCCTGACAAACTTAAAGATCTTGCAAAAGAATATAAACAACTTGAGCCTGTTGTTCTCACAGGAAAAAAATATATAAAAATACTAGATCAAATTATCGATTGCGAAGCTATGATAAATTCTGATGACGATGAGTTGAAAGAGCTAGCAATAGAAGAATTAACAGAGAGTAAAAATAGAAAATTAGATCTTGAAAAAGATCTTAAAATAAAATTATTACCAAAAGATCCACTTGATAATAAAAACATAATTTTAGAAATAAGAGCTGGGACAGGCGGTGACGAAGCCGCTTTATTTGCAGCAGATCTATTTCGGTTATATTCGCACTTTTCAGAGAAATATAGTTGGGATAAAGAATTAATTGCTTCAAACGAGATAGGTATTGGTGGATTCAAGGAAGTCATTATTTCTATGAAGGGTAATGGAGCATATGGGATGTTGAAATATGAAAGTGGCGTTCATAGGGTCCAGCGAGTACCAGAGACTGAAACTGGTGGCAGGGTTCACACGTCTGCAGCTACTGTTGCTGTATTACCAGAAGCAGAGGAAGTAGATGTTGAGATTAATGACGTGGATCTGAAAATTGACACTTATAGAGCAAGTGGTGCTGGTGGTCAGCATGTAAATAAAACAGAATCAGCAATTAGGATTACACATATTCCATCCGGTTTAGTCGTAACCTGCCAAGATGAATCATCACAACATAAAAATAGAGCAGCAGCTCTGAAAGTATTACGATCTAGATTATTAGCTGATCAAAAAGAAAAAGCTGCCGCAGAGAGAGCTGCTGAAAGAAAAAGTTTAGTTTCTACTGGAGATAGATCTGCAAAAATTAGAACATATAATTTCCCACAAGGCAGGGTAACAGATCATCGTATAAATTTTACTTCATATCGTTTATCTGAGATAATGAATGGGGATATTGAAGAGATAATTGAAAAATTAAAGATTGCTGAACAACAAGAAATTTTATCTGCGGAAACAGATTGATTTAGACTAAAATAACATAAAGAATTATTGAACTCTGTTAAAAAAGAAAATGGTAAGCCCTGGCGAATCATTGATGTCATTAATTGGGGAGTAGATTATTTTGAGAATAAATCCTTGGAAAACCCTCGCCTAGAAATAGAAATTTTTTTACAACATATACTTGACTGTAAGAAAATAGATCTTTACATAAACTTTGAAAACGAAGTTTCTTCGCATGATTTAAACACATTAAAAGGGTATATTAAAAGGAGATTGGAAAATGAGCCTAGTCAATATATTGTAGGCAAATCAAATTTTTATGGCAGAAATTTTTACGTTGATAATAATGTTCTAATACCTAGACCGGAAACTGAAATTCTTATAAATGCATGTATTGAATTTCTTTCCATGAAAGATAATCCAGAAATCATAGACATTGGTACGGGCTCTGGTTGTATTGGAATAACTTTAGCTAAAGAGATACCATCCTCAAACGTCATTGCAATTGATTGTTCTGAAGAAGCATTGGCTGTAGCAGAGAAAAATGCCAAAAATATTGGGATAAAAAATATAGATTTTGTTAAATCTGATTTCTTAAAACAAACTATAGATCTTCGAGCTGATTTATTAGTTTCAAATCCGCCTTATATTCCAAAGGAAGATATTTCAAATTTAATGGCTGATGTAAAAGAATATGAACCAAGTAAAGCTCTAACGGACAACTTAGATGGATTAGAGTTTTATAGAGTTTTTTCAAAGAAATTTGACCCAATGATTAAAATAGATGGAGCTCTGATCGTTGAAGTTGGCAAGGATAAACACCCTTTAAAGGCAAAAAAGATATTTGAAAAATCTGGGTCCGTGAATGTAGAAATGATAAATGACTACAACGGTGATATAAGAGTTTTAAAAGTAATGAAATGTTAAAAAAGATTTTTTCTGTTATAAAAATTATCAGACCATTAAATGTTATATCAAGTGGCATTGCAATTTTATTTTCTTCTCAGATAGCAGGTTATCAAGGATCAACTAGTAATGTTCTATTAGCAATATTTGTTGTTATTTTTTTCACCATTGGAGCAAATGTATTAAATGATTATTTTGATCATGAAATTGATAGAGTGAATAGACCTGATAGAGCAATAATCGCTGGAGATGTTACAAGAATTCAAGCGTTATATATTTCGATATTTTCATTTTTAGCTGGAGTTTTTCTATCATTACAACTCAATTTTAATTCTCAAATTTTATCAATTTTTGTCTCCCTTCCGTTACTAATATTTTATAATGCAAAGGCAAAAAATTATCCACTGGTTGGCAATGTCATTGTTGCATTAATACTTGGATTGTCTTTTATATACGCTGGTATAGTTTTTGAAAATATAAAGCCATTGATTGTTCCGGCATTATTAGCATTCGGTCTAACCCTAATAAGAGAAATCGTAAAAGATATAGCAGATTTAGAAGGAGATAAAATAGTAGGTGCAAGGACCTTTCCAATAATTTTTGGAAATGAAAAAGCTATTTATCTTTGCACTTTTTTATCAGCTATTTTAGGTTGTTTAGCTTTCATCTTATTTTTAAATGGATATTATAACTTTTATTATGATATTTTTCTAATTATCACTGTTGAGATTCCGTTAG
>ENA-OSEY01001717-OSEY01001717.1-marine-metagenome-genome-assembly--contig:-NODE-1717-length-14800-cov-3.480133_pt1 | contig 14800 bp, 14 predicted proteins | sample MGYA00248465_ERZ534230 | MGnify/ENA primary metagenome ERZ534230 (study PRJEB26409, sample SAMN06344110) | marine metagenome | isolation source: Sea water from surface | place: Atlantic Ocean:Southern...
GTTTTTTTGAATTTATAGACTCATTGTATTTTGCTAAGTCATTTCCTCTTACGGCCTCTATTCTACGAATACCAGATGCAGCTGAGGACTCACTTATAAGCTTCACTTTCCCTATCTCGCTTGTATTATTTACATGTGTTCCACCGCAAAGCTCTATACTATAGGTTTTGTTGTTAAGCTCTCCAATAGAAACAACCCTCACTTCATCGGTATATTTTTCTCCAAAAAGAGCTAGTGCCCCTTCTTTAATTGCGTCTTCTGGTGACATTAATTTGGTAGATACATCAGTTGCTTTGTTAATTACTTTGTTTATTTTTAATTCAACGGCATTTATTTCATTTTGAGACATGGCCAAATGATGACTAAAATCAAATCTAAGTTTATCGTGTGATACTAGTGAGCCTTTCTGAGCCACATGACCACCTAATTCATCTCTTAATGCTTGATGTAAAATATGAGTAGCTGAATGATAAGATCTACAATTATTTCTTCTTTCCTCATTTATATGACACTTAACCTGATCATTTTTGTTTATCTTGCCTTCAGTTATTGTTCCGATGTGAAGTATTAAATTACCTTTCTTTTTTGTGTCATTAACTTGAAAAGTAAAATCATTTCCAAATATTTTTCCTTGGTCACCAATCTGACCACCTGACTCTGCGTAAAATACTGTTTGATTTAATATTAAAGTTCCCGACTCACTACTTTTTAATGTTTTACATTCTTTTCCATTAGATATAATTGATATCACTGCGCTTTCTGTCTCGTTAACTGAGTAACCTAAGAATTCAGTCGGATTTAATTTAGCATTTAGCTCAAACCAAATTTTTTCAGTTTTACTATCTCCAGATCCGGACCAACTTGACCTTGCTAAGTTTCTTTGCTGATCTAGTTTGTCTTCAAACTCTTCAGTATCGACATTAATATTTTTTGATTTGAGAATATCTTGTGTTAAATCAATAGGAAATCCATATGTATCATATAATTTAAAAGCTGAGGCACCTGAAAGTGTGTCACCCACATTAAGTTCAGACGATTCTTCGTTTAATTGAGACATTCCTCTTTCTAAAAGTTTTTTAAATTTGAGTTCTTCATATTTTAGTGTTTCAGATATTAAACTATTTGCTTGAATTAATTCTGGATATGCTTCTTTCATTTCATCCAATAATGTTGGAACTAATTTAAACATCAGAGTATCATTATACTTAAGCAAATGAACATGCCTCATCGCGCGTCTCATTATGCGTCTTAAAACGTATCCTCTACCTTCATTGGAAGGTAAAACACCATCAGCAATTAAAAAACATGAAGCGCGTAAGTGGTCAGCAATTACTCTATGACTACTTGAAAAATTAACATCATTATTGCCAGTTAATTCAATAGAATTTTCTATAATACGCTTTATAGCATCTACCTCATAATTATCGTTAGTTCCTTGTAATACCGCAGCAATTCTTTCAATGCCCATACCAGTATCAATAGAGGGCTTGGGAAGATCAATTCGTTTTTCCTCATTTATTTGCTCGTATTGCATGAATACAAGGTTCCAAATTTCAACAAACCTATCTTCTGTTTCATCAAGTTCACTTGGTGGCTTGCCTTTAAATGACTCTCCATGATCATAAAATATCTCGGAACATGGTCCGCAAGGCCCTGTATCGCCCATTGACCAAAAATTGTCTTTAGTGCTTATACGAATTATTTTATTGTCGCTGAACCCTGATATTTTTTTCCAAGCATCATATGCCTGCTCGTCATCATGATAAATTGTAACATATAGCCTGTCTGGACTAATACTCAGTTCTTTTGTTATAAAGTTCCAAGCATAATGAATTGCGTCTTCTTTAAAATAATCTCCAAAAGAAAAATTACCAAGCATCTCAAAAAAGGTATGATGTCTTAATGTGTAACCTACATTTTCTAAATCGTTGTGCTTGCCACCTGCTCTAATACACTTTTGTGAAGTTACAGCTCTTGAATAATCTCTGCTTTCAAGTCCAGTAAATACATTCTTAAATTGTACCATTCCAGAGTTTGAGAACATCAAAGTGGGATCATTTAATGGAACCAGTGAGCTAGATTGAACCCTTTTATGATCATTGTCCTCAAAATAGCTTAGGAAACTCTCACGTATATCCTTAATTTTCATATGCTATAGGTATAGCACTCTGAAGACTAAAACGCAAAAGGCGCACAAAGCACCTTTTGCATTTATTAACTATGATTTTTGACTATTTACTCTTCTTCAGAAGTTTCAGGCTCAGTATTCTCACCTATTTGTTCTGGCATATCCTCTGATTGACCCCTGATTGTAGCTTCAATCTCTTTAGCAATATCAAGATTGTCCTTTAAGAAAATTTTTGAGTTTTCTCTTCCTTGGCCTATTTTGTTGCCTTTATATGAGAACCATGCCCCTGATTTCTCGATGGCTCCAACCTTAACACCAAGGTCTATCAATTCTCCTAATTTTGATATTCCCTCACCGTACATAATATCAAACTCAACAACTCTAAAAGGAGGTGCAACTTTATTTTTCACAACTTTTACACGAGTTTGATTTCCAATAATTTCATCTTTATCTTTGATAGCTCCAATCCTTCTAATATCTAGGCGACAAGATGAATAAAACTTAAGTGCATTTCCACCCGCAGTTGTTTCTGGGCTTCCGAACATAACACCAATTTTCATTCTAATTTGGTTAATAAAAATAACCATACAGTTGGATTTAGATACTGAGCCGGTTAATTTTCTTAATGCCTGGCTCATTAATCTGGCTTGAAGACCCATGTGCGCATCACCCATTTCTCCTTCAATTTCTGCTTTAGGAGTTAAGGCCGCAACTGAATCTACTACTAAAACTGAAATTGCTTTTGACCTTACTAGTGAGTCGGTAATTTCTAGAGCTTGTTCTCCCGTATCTGGCTGAGAAATAATTAACTCATCAATATTTACACCTAGCTTTTTAGCGTAGGCAGGATCTAATGCGTGTTCTGCATCTATAAATGCACAATTTTCTCCCATTTTCTGAGCTTCCGCAATAACATGTAAAGCTAATGTGGTCTTTCCTGATGACTCGGGGCCATAAATTTCAACAATTCTTCCTTTAGGAAGACCTCCAATACCCAAAGCGACATCTAAAGATAGTGAACCAGTAGATATGGCTTCAACATCCATTACAGATCGTTGACCAAGTTTCATAATTGAGCCTTTACCGTATGTTTGCTCAATTTGACCCATAGCCACGTCTAATGCTTTGGTTTTTTCAGAACTGTCCATTTTTTTATCGTCTACAACTTTTAAATTTGCTTTTGTCATTTGCTCACTCCAATATTTATTAATGGTGTTTGCAATGTACACATTTTGTTCTCATTTGACAATACCTATTAAGGCATTGTTTATAATAGATAAATCCATTTCAATTGCTCAAATGTTCTCTATTACAAGCAGATTATCAAAATAGTGATTCTTTTTTTATGATAACCAATCAACAGCTAATATTAAATAAATTACTGATTTCCTTAGTTTTTAGGTGTTAATAAGTCGATTATTCGTCTGAATGTAGTTTTTCATCTCTTTCGTGCATTTCCTGAGCTTCAATACTAAGAGTTGTGACGGGTCTAGCATCCAATCTTTCAATGTTTATGGGCTCTCCGGTTACCTCACAATATCCATAACTTCCATTATCGATTCGGGCAAGAGCTGCATCAATTTTAGCAATAAGTTTTCGTTGTCTGTCACGAGATTTAAGTTCTAGAGATTTTTCAGACTCTTGTGTGGCCCTATCTGACATATCGGCTGGGGAGATAGAATCTTGAAGATTTTCAACTGTTTCTCTGCTTTCACGGTAAATCTCATCTTTCCAATTTTTAAGCTTTAATTTGAAATATTCTTTTTGTTTCGCATTCATGAATTTTTCAGATTTTGTAGGCTTGTAGGTTTTCGAGATTTTGACCATGTTTGCTCCTTAATAGATAGAATTAAAACAATGGGTGCTTTTAGTTGGTTTTAATATTTAAGTCAACATTGTTGCTGTAAATTTTTATGATTGATAAATGCATGAAATATAATATGTTTCCATGAATTAAAAAAATCTAACCATGAAATTCGAAGGTACCAAATCATATATAGCAACTGAAGATCTCAAAGTAGCAGTAAACGCATCTATAACACTTGAAAGACCAATTATTGTAAAGGGTGAGCCTGGTACAGGTAAAACTATGTTGGCACATGAAGTAGCCAAATCGCTAAATGCTGAAATTTTTACATGGCACATAAAGTCAACCACAAAAGCTCAACAGGGGCTATATGAGTATGATGCGGTAACGAGATTAAGAGATTCCCAGCTTGGTGATGAAAAAGTGAAAGATATAAAAAACTATATCAGCAAGGGCAAACTTTGGAACGCTTTCGAGTGTGATAAGCGTCCAGTTCTATTAATTGATGAAATTGATAAAGCGGATATTGAATTCCCGAATGATCTTCTTTTGGAGTTAGATAAAATGGAATTCTTCGTCTATGAAACAGGAGAGACAATAAAAGCAGTTAACAGACCGATTGTCATTATAACGTCAAATAATGAGAAAGAACTACCAGATGCCTTTTTGAGAAGATGCTTCTTTCATTATATTAAATTTCCAGACCCCGAAACTATGGAGGAAATTGTAAATGTTCATTACCCAGATATTAAAAAGGACCTCATTCAGGAAGCTTTTAAAATTTTTTATGACATAAGAGAAGTGCCAGGAATTAAGAAGAAGCCATCTACATCTGAGCTTATTGATTGGCTAAAACTCCTGATGACAGACGATGTAGACGCAAAGATTTTAAGAGAAAAAGACCCTAAAAAATTAATTCCACCACTTCATGGAGCGCTACTCAAAAATGAACAGGATGTTCATTTATTTGAGAGACTTGCATTTATATCACGTCGTGAAAATGAGAATGCAGATTAAACAATATAAAAAAATAAATCTCTACACATGTTTATAAATTTTTTCTTTGAGCTTAAGCAAGCAAAGCTGCCAGTTTCCCTTAAGGAGTACCTTATGCTTATGGAAGCAATGGATAAACGAGTTGTAGACTCATTCGATGTAAATGACTTTTACTACTTAAGTAGGTCAGCGCTTGTAAAAGATGAAAGATATTTAGATAAATTTGATCGAGTGTTTGGACATTCTTTTAAGGGATTAGAAAAAAAAGATGGTGAAGAAGTCACTGAAATACCTGAAGAATGGCTTCGACTCATGGGACAGAAATATCTTACCGATGAAGAAAAAAAATTAATCGAGTCACTTGGTGGATGGGATAAATTGATGGAGACTTTAAAAAAAAGGTTAGAAGAACAGGAAAAAAGACATCAAGGAGGAAACAAATGGATTGGAACCGGAGGTACATCCCCATTTGGTGCTTATGGATACAATCCCGAAGGCATAAGGATTGGACAAAAAGAAAGTAGAAATAAAAAAGCAGTAAAAGTTTGGGATAAGAGAGAATTCAGTAACCTTGATGGAGATGTAGAGCTTGGTACAAGAAATATAAAAGTTGCACTTAGACGTTTGAGAAAATTTGCAAGAGAAGGTGCCGAAACTGAATTAGATTTAGATAATACTATTAAGTCAACTGCTCATAAAGGCTATATCGATGTAAAGATGATGCCGGAACGTCGAAATAAAATAAAAGTACTTCTTTTCTTTGATGTTGGTGGATCGATGGACGCACATGTTAAAATATGTGAAGAATTGTTTTCAGCTGCTAGGACAGAATTTAAACATATGGAATATTTTTATTATCACAATTGTCTCTATGATGCAGTCTGGAAAGATAATTCAAGAAGATACAATGACAACGTAAAAACTTGGGACCTGCTTCATACATATCCTTCTGATTATAAAGTTATTTTTGTCGGAGATGCTGAAATGAGTCCTTATGAAATCACATATCCTGGAGGTAGTGTAGAGTTTTGGAATGAAGAGTCTGGTGAAACGTGGTTAACTCGACTTTTGAATGTATATGAAAATGCAATTTGGCTTAATCCTATTCCTGAGAGATACTGGGAACAAATTGCTTCAACTTCGATTATAAAACAGATCTTTTCAGATAGAATGTTCCCCTTGACTATAGAAGGCATAGATCAAGCTATGAGAGAACTTAATAAATAAATTATGGTTCAAAAGTCTAATGTGTTATTGGGCGTTGCCCTCTTATGTTTAGGTCTATTTATTGTCCCAATTAATGATGCTTTAGCAAAGTACCTGAGTGACGAAATTGGTATTCTTGAAATAATTTGGGCTAGATTTTTTGGGCACTTTATTATTCTCGTTCCTCTTGTTTATTTTCTGAGAGGAAAAGCATCATTTTTTAATTCAAATACAAAACATCAAGTAGCAAGAGGGCTTTTCATATTTTTAGGAACTGCATTTTTTTACATTGCAATTACTAACATTCCTCTCGCTAATGCTCTTAGCCTGCTTTTAGTTGCTCCCATTATTGTAGTTATTTTGTCTGTTTATTTTTTAGGAGAAAAAATCACTTACTTAAAAATTTTATGTGCATTGGTTGGATTTATTGGAACAATACTGGTCATCCAACCAGGTTTTTCAAGTTTTAATTTATACTCAGCATATGCTTTTATTTCTGGTTTGTTTTATGCAATGTATCTTATATATACGCGCAAAGTGAACTTTATATCAGACTCACTGGTTACACTTAGTTACTCCACAATTCCTGGAGCTGTCATTATGACAATTTTGTTACCTTTGTATTGGTCTAGTATTCCTGATTTTAATCAAATAATCCTTTTAGCATGCATTGGGCCAGTGGTTATTGTCTCACATTTTTTATTCATCAAAGCTTATCAGTTTGCTGAGGCTAGTGTACTCGCTCCAATTCACTATTTTGAGATTGTAAGCAATGCCTTGATAAGCATTTTATTTTTCAAGGACATTCCAAGTATTTTAGTAACATTTGGAATTTTGTGTATCATTAGCAGTGGTGTTCTGATAAGTCTTAATCAAAAATAAATATGAACTGTAAAACCACATTAAATTATAAATTTTCAGTAGCTCCAATGATGGGTGTGACAACATCAAGTGCTCGATACATGTATCGTTTAATTTCTAAAAAAGCAATTCTATTTACCGAAATGATTGCTAGCCAAGCTCTATACAGAGGTAATAATGATAAACTATTGTTTAAACAAGAAACTGAGTCTCCAGTAATTCTTCAGGTAGGAGGTTCAGATAGAGAACTGCTAAAATATTCAGTCAATCTAGCAAATAATAAAAACTATCAAGGCATAAATTTAAACGTCGGATGTCCGTCCAAAAAAGTTTCAAAAGGCAAAATGGGTGCGTGTTTAATGAAAGAGTCAGATTTAGTTAGAGATTGTCTTTCGTCGATGATTCAAGAAACAAATATGGATGTCTCTATTAAGTGTAGAATTGGTGTAGATGAATTTGAGAGTTATGAATTTTTTAGAGACTTCATTCACAATGTAGCACAAAGCGGGTGTCAATTATTTTTTGTTCATGCAAGAAAGGCATATTTAAAGGGACTTGATCCTAAAAAGAATAGAACAATTCCTATTCTTAAATACGATTACGTGCATAAAATTAAAAAAGAATTTCCCCATCTCAAAATATTTATAAATGGAGGCCTAAACACTATAAGTGATTGTGTTGAGCAAATGAAATTTGTTGATGGTGTCATGGTAGGAAGAGCGATACAATCGAATCCATTCTTTTTAGAAAACGTCGATAATGTTTTCTACGGAAAGAAAATTCAATCAACTAACAAAGAATTTATTATCAAGAAATATTTTGATTATATAAAATTAAACATTGATCAAATATCAACTTATGAGCTTTTAAGTCCTTTACTTGCATTATGTTTTGGTGTTCCTGGTGCAAAGAAGTTTAAACAGCAAGTAAATGACCTAATAAGAGCTAGAGACATTGCAACATTAGAGAGTACTTATTTAAATCTTATTGCAGCTTAGAGAATTTCTGCTATTTCATCAAAATTATATCTGTGAGCCCGTTCAAAAAAACCATCATCTGCTGCATATCCCAATCTGCAGAGAAAATTACTTTTTATTGAAGTTTCACTGAAGAATTCTTTATCAACGTCCTCATTTGAAAATCCACTCATTGGCCCAGTTGAAAGCCCTAAGGCACTGGCTGCTTTTATAAAATAGCCACCTTGTATTGATGAATTTCTAAATGCAGTAACTTCAGATTTAACTTTATCATTCTCGAAATATTTTTTTGCATCTTCCCTCAAGTAGTTTTTTGGCAAATCTTTCCAGAACTCAGTATCCATACCAATGATAGCGCACACTGGAGCATCGATAACTTTTTGTACATTGTCATCACTCACTAGCTTTGATAATCTCTGCTTTGACTCAGTACTTTTTAAAAATTTAAGTCTCATAGGGCTTGAATTGAATGATGTTGCACCCCATTTCGTTAGCTCATAAAGTTCATGAAGAGTGCTATCATCAACAGACTTATTTTTAAATTTATAACAAGTTTTTGGATGCACGAATATATCTTCAATAACTGACATATTAATTTACTAATTCAATAATATTTTCTTCAATCATTTTGGGTGTCTTCATGCTTCCATAACCTTTTATAAAGTTTCCATTTTGATCAAACAAAAACTTCGTAAAATTCCACTTAATATCTCTGCCTGCTACTTCATTTAAATAGTTAAATAAAGGAGAAGCATGCTCACCAATCACATCAACCTTATCAAATAATTTAAAACTAATGTTATATTTATCTGCACAAAATGTTTTAATTTGATCATTTGAGCCAGGTTCTTGTGAGCCAAATTGATTGCATGGGAATGCAAGTATTTCTAAGCCTTTATCTTTGTAACGTTCAAAAAGATCTTGTAGCCCTTCATACTGAGGCGTAAAGCCGCAAGCGCTTGCAACGTTAACTATCAAAATAACTTTTCCTTTATAACTACTTAAATCTACTTCACTACCATCTATATCTTTAACGCTAAATTCATATAATTTCATAATCGATCCTAGTATTTTGCAAAAGTACCATTATGATAATCATGAATTGCCTCAGCGATTTCTTCTTTGGTATTCATCACAAAAGGTCCACCTCTTGCTATTTGTTCATTAATTGGCTTGCCAGAAATTATAAGAAATTTCGAGTCTCTTTTAGCTTTTATCTTTAATTTATCACTTTTATCAAGAATTATAAGATATGATTTTCCATCGGGTGACATACTTGTATCGCCTATATTTAAGTGACCATCGATTAGATAAATTAGTGAATTATGGTTTTCGTTTAATGTGGTAGATAGTTCTGCATTTTCATCAAGCTCTACGTCAAAATAAATAGGCTCTACATTATGATTAGCAATTGGGCCTTTGATGCCATTAAATTCTCCTGCAATTATTCTCACTCTCCTATTTTCATCGCTAAAATATCCAAGCTCTTCAGATTTTAAATATACATATTCTGGTTTATTTCTTTTTAGTTTTGCTGGCATATTAATCCATAATTGAAATCCATGAAGTTTACCATCAGTCATAGCGGGCATTTCTGAGTGAATAATGCCTCTTCCAGTTTTCATCCATTGAACATCGCCTGACTTCATGACACCTTTTGCACCTGTACTGTCCTCATGCTCAAACGCCCCACTTAACATATAAGTTACAGTTTCAATTCCTCTATGAGGATGTGGCGGAAATCCTCCGATATAATCATCTTTATTTTCTGAACCAAACTCATCTAACATTAAAAATGGGTCGAAATAGTCAATGAGTTGTGTACCGATTGATCTTTTTAATTTAACGCCAGCTCCATCAGAGGAATTTAGAGGCTCAATGATTTCTTTAATTTGAGTTAACATTTTCATTCCATATTAATTACTAATTTGCCACGCGTTCTTCCTTTTGCAAGATGTTGATATGCATCTTTGAATTCAGTAAGACTGAAGGTTTTCTCAATATAAGGTTTCAATTTACCATCTTCTACCCACATTCTAATCAAGTCCAAATTAGATGTCGATGTTTTTCCAGAAAGAACTACTCTAGCTTTTTTTCTCTTCGTAAATTGTTTTACAAAATCTATTTGAGTATAAACATTATTCTTTGTTGTTACGTAAATTCCATTAGCTGTTAGGATTTTTTCAACCTCAGGATAGCTTCGGTTTCCGTTTGCATCAAATACCACATCATATTTTTCATCTGTTTCTGTGAAGTCTTCTTTCGTATAGTCAATTACTTTGCTGGGATTAAACTCACTTTTAATCCAATCGATATTTCTATTACTTGTAATTGCAACACAATCAGCTTCATATAGTTTTGCAATTTGTAAGGCTGTCGATCCTACACCGCCAGAAGCTCCATTAATTAACAGTTTATGACCCGCTCTTAGTTTAGCAATATTTCTTAGGGCTAATAGGCAAGTGTTTGAAACTTGAGGTAATGCAGCTGCATAATTTAATTCTAAATTATTTGGAGCGAGTGATATGTACTTTTGTGAAACTTTAATTTCTTCTGCGCCGCTACCCCCAAATAAGATGTCAGTCATACCAAAAACTTTATCGCCAACTTTAAATGCACCCACATTTTTTCCAATCTCAATAATTTCACCACTGAAGTCACATCCAATGATAAATGGAAATTTTTTTACATTAGTGATTATTTTGAATCCTCCCTCCAGCTTTTTTAAATCAACAGGATTGGGAGAAATGGCAACTACTTTTACTATGACGTCGTTTATTCCAGGCTTTGGACTATTTAATTCAGTAATTTGAAGCTTATCAATATCTCCATATGAATTGTAGGTTATTGCTCTCATATTTATTAAAATCTTGTATAATGTATTAAATAACTCTGTAAATAATATTTCAAATGACTGATGATATTAGTTGGGTTGTAAACCTAAGATATACACAAATAACTCCAGTTTTCGAGTTCTTCACTTGGCTGGGTTATAGAGATTTTTTATTCCTATTTATACCTTTCATTTATTGGTGTTTTGATAGAAAGACATTCGGTAGATTAGTTTTATTAGTATTTTTTGCTGCGTTGATTAATACATGGTTAAAAGATTTTTTTCAGGACCCACGTCCTGATCCTAGCTTAAGTATTGATCCTTGGCTTCATGATAATCAATCCTACGGCTTCCCCAGTGGTCATTCACAACTCGCTGTAATTATCTGGCTATATATAGTACTCAATGTGGAAAATAAATTAGTTCGAATTTTTTCTCTTATATCTCTCGTTTGCGTACCTTTGAGTAGACTTTATTTAGGAGTTCACGATTTAAGTGATATTTTTGGAGGATTGTCTATTGGTTTAATTATTTTGTTTACCGCGCAATTTATATTTCAAAAAATTGATGGCGGTTATTATATTAAAAATACTACTCAATTTATTATAATATCATGTACTCTAATTTTATTTTACATCACATGGCCATTAACTAGCACTATTTCAGTAGTTATATCTTTCAGTGGTTTTATAGTTGGATTTTGGTTCGGTCATCAATTAGATAATCGAAATTTTAAGTTTTCGAGGATTCAAAATACGTATCTTCACTATCTATCTTCTTTGATTGCATTGCTTGGGTTCCTAATGATAAATAACTTAATTAATGGCATGGTCGATCGCTATGAACTTTCATCTCAATTTACTGACTTCATAACGTCCACCTTATTAGGCTTTTATATTTCATTCTTTGCATTGTATGTCTTATCTAAAATTAAACTTCAGTCTAGAATGAAAGTCTGACCATGTTTGAGGGTTATAAATTTACTTAAGTCTATTTCTTTTTCTGAAAGTGCAATTTCTAACTTTTCAGGAGGCTCAGTTACTTTCTCATCTGTAAGTATAAAAGTACCCCAATGCATTCCAATTGCTTGTTCAGCTTTTAAGTCTTGAAAGGCCATTACAGCTTCTTCTGGGTTCATATGTGAAAATTTCATAAACCATCTAGGTTCATATGCACCTATTGGTATCGCGGCTAAATTTACAGGGCCAAGCCTATTGTAAATATTTTTAAAATCATCAGAATATCCAGTGTCACCAAGATGAATAAATGAATGCTTTGGAGCATTAAAATGCCATGCTCCCCACAAGCTCTCATTTCTATCGAATAAACCTCTAGCTGACCAGTGTTGAACCGGTGCAAATGTGATCTCAGTATTCTTGACAGTTTTTGACTCCCACCAATCCAGTTCGATTACATTATTGATACCTTTGTCCTCAAACCATTTTTGAAGACCAAGGGGTACAAGAAAAAGTGCCTTTGGGTATTTTTTTGATATTTCAGTAACTGTTTGTTTATCTAAATGATCATAATGATTGTGAGAAATTGTAATCACATCAATATCTGGAAATTGATCTACAGTCATGCCAGGGGGCGTGTATCTTTCAGGTCCTGCAAAACTAAATGGAGATGCCCTATTAGTACAATGAGGATCAAGCAATACATTTAAATCATTATTCTGATAGAGAAAGGACGCATGTCCTATCCAGGTTATTAATAAATCTTCATTCCTATTAATTGCTTCAAAATTTGGTTCTACTTGAGGGAAATTAAATGTTTCTACTTTCTTGCCTCTTCTTTCCCAACCCCACTTAAACATCTCAGCAAAATTTTTACTATTTATCTTACCGCTTGGATTAGAAAAAGTGCCATCTGGTAAATGATGCTTTGGTTTTATTGTCATTTCACTTGAACTAATATTAATCAATATCAAAAGTATAGTGCAGATTGATAAAATTAATCTCATTAATTTTTATCTTTTGTCTTCCATAAAATGGCAAGACAAACGCCTTTGGAAAATGGTAAGAAATACAATACAAGCATTAATGTTGCTGGAATCCAAATGCTTGCCTGGAGCCATAATGCAGGCGCATATTCTTGTTCAAAGTATAAAATGAGAGGAACCACAATATGGCCTACAATGACAATTGTAAGCCAAGGTCCAAAATCATCAGTCCTAAAGGAACCAAGTTCTTCATTGCAGTTATTGCAGTTCTTATAAAGTTTTAAATACTTATAGTATAAGTGCCCAATACCACAGTTTGGACATTTACTTCTCACTGATCTAAACAATGCAAGAAATATTGAGACGTTCATGAATTAATTTTCTTTTATATATTCTCTGCTTGAGTCACTAAGCCAATCCCAAAGATATTCAGCAAAACTCCATCGTACCGAGATATCAAAAATATTTTCTTCAGACAATCTATCTATCAAAACTGTAGCCTTATTAATATAAGTTTGCGCACAAGTGTCCTTTTCTGAGACGCTACGTTTAAAATCTAGTGAGCAGGATTTAGACAAAACATCAATTGCATTTTGGCCGCTAAGTCTCATTGTCAAATAATAATCAGATACATCTGTAATAGCAAAAAAATCTGATCCTAGGCTTGATCTTAAATCATTGATTATACTGTATTTTTCATTATCACCACATAAAATTAAATATTCATTTGGACCAAGCCAAAGTGTTCTGGTCTTGTTGTCTCCACTTACTTTGTTATTTGATGGAAGCTCATAACCAAGAAAATCATTTATTTTATTTCTTAAATCAATGTTGGTTTCATTAACTCTTAAGTTAATTTTCCCAACATAATTGATGTTGTGCAATGAAATCGCATCAGATTTGATTTCATTCTTATCATTAAGAGGAGAATTTATTTGTTCATTCATTATTTTTTGTTCCCTCTTTGTCATAGAAAACAGTATCAGTAATAGTGGCTTTAACAATTTTTCCATTCATTAGTGGTATTTCAACCTCTTCTCCGAGCCTATTATGCCCATTCTTAATCATTGCAAGAGCAATTGGATATCCACAAATTGGACTGAAATAACTTGATGTTACATGGCCAATCATTTTCATTGGAGGCTGAGGTTTTGCCTCTTCTACTATATGTGAGCCCTCAGGCAATACCGTTTTTTTATCATTTACAAGCAAGCCAACAAACTTTTTTCTGTCTTCACGTAAAGTATCAGGTCTTGTGTGAGACCTTTTACCTAAAAAATCTTCTTTCTTTTTAGAAACCAGCCAATCAAGATTCATGTCTTGAGGAGTTACACTTCCATCAGTATCTTGTCCTACTATAATATATCCTTTTTCAGCTCTCAGGACGTGCATTGCTTCTGTACCGTAAGGAGTAATATCAAATTCTTTTCCATGCTTCATTAATTCACTCCAAACATATAATCCATATCTAGAAGGAACGTTGATTTCATAACTAAGTTCACCAGTAAAACTTATCCTGAATACCCGAGCATCTACCCCACAAACTTTTCCATTTCTAAATTTCATAAAAGGGAAGGCTTCTTTCGATAAATCAATATCTGTTAACTTACTAAGAAGTTTTCTTGAATTAGGACCTGAGATCGACATAACAGACCACTGCTCTGTGACTGAAGTGCAAAAAACTCTCATATCTAACCATTCAGTTTGTAAAAACTCTTCAAGCCAAGACATTACTCTGGCTGCACCACCAGTAGTTGTGGTCATGTGATAATGGTTTTCCCCTATTCTCGAAGTTACACCATCATCAAATATCATTCCATGTTCATTGCACATGAGACCATATCTGCATGAGCCAATTTCGAGTTTAGACCATGCATTTGTATAAATCATATTCAGAAACTTTGCTGTATCTGGACCCTGTAAATCAATTTTTCCTAATGTAGATGCATCTAATATACCAAGACTATTTCTTACACTCAGGCATTCTCTATTTACAGCTTTGTGTAAATCTTCTTTACCAAGTGGATAATAATGTGGTCTTTTCCATTGC
>ENA-OSEY01001718-OSEY01001718.1-marine-metagenome-genome-assembly--contig:-NODE-1718-length-14800-cov-2.615024_pt1 | contig 14800 bp, 12 predicted proteins | sample MGYA00248465_ERZ534230 | MGnify/ENA primary metagenome ERZ534230 (study PRJEB26409, sample SAMN06344110) | marine metagenome | isolation source: Sea water from surface | place: Atlantic Ocean:Southern...
TAGAAAGATTGCTATTTTGGGTGATATGCTAGAGCTAGGTATGAAAGAAAAAGAATTTCACAGTGAAATTTCAAATAATGATAATATTAAATTTTTTGATAAGATTCATTGTGTTGGTACTCTAATGAAAGAATTACATTCAAAATTACCAAAAGAACAAAAAGGTTTGTTAGTGAGAAATCCAAATGAACTAATTTCATATCTTTTTAATAATGCAGAGGATAGAGATATTTATTTAATTAAAGGATCTAATTCTATTGGACTATCTTTTATAGTTGATAAGTTATATGATCTAAATAACGGTTGTTTCTAAGGATTTTTTCAATGTTATATTTCCTTCATTTTTTAAGCGATGGTGGTGATATTTTTAATCTTTTTAGATATATTACATTTCGTGCTGGTGGCGCCTTTTTTACTTCATTAGCTTTTGGATTTTTATTTAGTAAACCAATTATAGATTTGTTGAAAAAAAAACAAAAGGATGGTCAGCCAATAAGAGATGACGGGCCTGAAAATCATAAAACAAAAAAAGCAGGTACTCCTACTATGGGAGGAGTGCTAATCATAGGATCTTTATTATTCTCATCATTATTATGGTGTAGATATGACATATCATACGTTTGGATTGTTATTTTTGTTACTTTGGGTTTTGGGTTAATAGGTTTCATAGATGACTTTTCTAAACTTTATAATAATAATTCAAGAGGTATTTCTGGAAAGATTAGATTAATTATAGGTTTTTTTATAGCTGCGTTTGCTACTATTTGGGTTATAAAAATACAAGATCCTTCCCTCTCAATGTCTTTAGCAGTTCCTATTTTTAAAGATGTTTTATTAAATTTAGGATGGTTTTATATTCCTTTTGCTGTGTTTGTAATAGTTGGATCAGCTAATTCTGTTAATTTAACCGATGGTCTTGATGGTTTAGCTATTATGCCTGTTATGATTGCTAGTGGCTCTCTTGGCATCATAGCATATGCAGTAGGTCGGATTGATTTTTCCAATTATTTAGAAGTTCACTATATTGCAGGTTCAGGAGAAATTGCTGTATTTTCGGCAGCCCTTATTGGTGCTGGTCTTGGCTTTTTGTGGTATAATGCTCCCCCAGCAGCAGTATTTATGGGAGATACTGGTTCATTAGCTCTTGGCGGTGCATTGGGTGCAATCTCTGTTTGTACAAAGCATGAGATTGTATTGGCAATTATAGGTGGCTTATTTGTATTAGAAGCTCTTTCAGTTATTATTCAAGTTGCTGCATACAGATTAACTGGTAAAAGGGTTTTTTTAATGGCTCCTATCCATCACCATTTTGAAAAATTAGGATGGGCTGAACCCCAAATTGTAATTCGATTTTGGATAATATCAGTTATATTAGCACTTGTAGGCTTAGCCACACTTAAGCTACGATAATTATGAATATTAGCAATAATATAAAAAAAAGAACGATAGCAGTTCTTGGTTTAGGCCTAACAGGTAAATCCATAGTTAACTATTTTAATAATTCTGGAAATAATCTTATATGCTGGGATGATGATATTACTAAGAGAAATCAGTTAACTAACCAAAATATTAAAATTCATGACTTATCGGATCCTAATATTTGGTCAAATATTGATTTATTACTTATTTCTCCAGGTATTCCTTATCTATATCCAAATGCACATCCAGCTGTAATTCAGGCATTAAATAATTCGGTCAGAATAGATAATGACATTGGCTTATTTTTTGAAGATTTGGAAAAAAAGAAAAAAAATACAACAATTATTTGTGTCACAGGTTCTAATGGAAAATCAACCACGGTTTCTTTAATTAACCATGTGTTATTGAACTTTAAAAAAAACTCAGAGGTTGGTGGTAATATTGGACGACCCGTTTTAGAGTTAAACACTGATGAAAGTAATACTTTTAAAGTATTAGAGCTATCTTCATATCAAATTGAAATTGCTAAATTTTTATCGCCCGATATTGCAATTTTTCTAAACTTATCTAGTGACCATTTAGATAGACACGGGGGTATAGGAGGATACTTTAACTCAAAAGCAAGGCTTTTCTATAATGGTATGCCCAAGTATAGCATAATAAATGTAGACCAACCTGAAGGAAAATACCTTGCTAATTATTTAGAGCAAAGTGCCAATTTTGACACAAAAGTAATCCATATTTCTTCAAAGAAAATTATAAATAGATCTAATTGGTCCATTTCTTTAATCAATGGGTCTATTATAGAGAGAAAAAATGGTATTGAATTATTTAGATCAAATATAAGTGATTTTATAAATCTTCCAGGTGATCATAATTTAATGAACGCATGTATTGCTTATGCAGCTTGTAAATTATTTCAAAAGTCACCTTTAGAAATTTTAAACAAGATGAAAAACTTTAAAGCATTACCGCATAGATCAGCTTTTGTAAGAAAAATTAAAGATGTCACTTTTATAAACGATAGCAAAGCCACAAATATGGATTCAGCTTTAAAGTCAATAAGTGCATATGATAGCATTAGGTGGATCGTAGGTGGTGAAAAAAAAGAAGGTGACTATTTTAATATTCAACCTTATGAGGAAAAAATTAAAAAAATTTATATAATTGGTAATACTGCTGTAGAGTTATCTAAGTTATTCGAGGGACTAAAAAATTCTATATGTATTGATTTAAAAAAGGCGGTACATCAAGCTTACAGAGACTCCGAACCTGGTGATACAATCTTATTAGCTCCTGGCTGTGCAAGCTTTGATCAATTTAAAAATTTTGAAGATCGAGGAGAAAAATTCTGTGAAATAGTAAATAATTTGTGAGCTTATGAAATTTTTTTTATTTTATCTTTTAAAAAATAAATACTGGTGTTAACCTAAAAAAAAATACAGGCTTTTTTTAATATGACGGATATAATTTTTAGGCAACGCTCTCAATTGCTTGAAGAGAGCGAATTACCTATGTGGTGGAAAACCATAGATAAATGGTCTCTTTTTTCTTTGATAGGAATTTTTTTATGTGGTTTATTACTAGGTATGGCTGCTTCTGTACCTTTGGCAGAGGCTAACGGCAAAGAAGCCTTTTATTATGTAAAGAGACAGTTGTTGTACGGTACTCTTTCTTTCTTTATTATAATTTTTTTATCTATTTTATCTATTAAAGAGAATAGGAGAATTTTTTTGATTGGATTTCTTCTATCAATAGTGGCTCTTTTTGTCTTACCCTTTTTAGGTACAGATCATGGTAAAGGTGCAGTTAGGTGGATTTCTTTATTTAATATATCTTTTCAACCATCAGAGTTTTTAAAACCTTTCTATATAGTAGCTATCACTTGGATAATGTCGTCAAGCTATAGCAATTACCAAATACCTGGTAAGACAATTTCATTTATATTTATGTCCATCATTGTTTATACTTTGATTTTACAACCTGATTATGGCCAAGCAGCTCTATTTCTTTCGATTTGGACAATACTTTATTTTTTAGCTGGAGCTTCATTCCTAATTTTATTTTTAATAATAATTGGTGCCCTATTAGTAGGTTTTATTTCATATTCAAATTCAGCTCATTTTGCTAGTAGGATAAATACTTTTCTGAACCCAGAAATTGAACCAAAATCTCAACTAAGTTTTGCTCTTAACGCAATACAGGACGGTGGTTTATTTGGTGTTGGTGTTGGGGAAGGAGTAATAAAATGGAGATTACCAGATGCTCATACTGATTTTATAATTGCTGTTGCTGCAGAGGAGTATGGAATTATATTATGTCTACTTATAATTTTATTTTTTTGTTTAATTGTTATAAGGTCATTCTTTCTATTAAAAAATCAACAAGACTTTTTTATAAGGAATTGTGGGGTTGGAGCAATATCCTTTTTTTCTTTACAAGCAATTATAAATCTTGGAGTTTCTGTTCGCTTGCTTCCTGCTAAAGGAATGACACTACCATTTATAAGTTATGGGGGTTCATCATTAATCGCATCTGGTTTTTTAATGGGATTATTATTAGCTTGTACAAGAAAAAGGAATGGAAATATTGCACAAAATTAACTTCTATAAGAAAAATTTTTTAACAAAAAAAACAATTTTGATTACAGCTGGTGGAACTGGTGGTCATATTTTTCCAGCAGAATGTTTAGCCTGGGAGTTTAATAAAATTGGATGGGATATAGTATTTATTTCTGATAAAAGAGGGAGTAAATTTGTAAAGAATTTACCATCTGACATTAAAATTTTTATTCAGGATGTTGTATCACTAAATTTTAGAAATCCTTTTAAACTCCTATATTCAATTTATATGCTCCTAAAAGGTTTTTTTTATTCATCATACTTACTGATTATTTATAAACCCTGTGTAGTTGTTGGGTTTGGAGGGTATCCCACATTTCCAACAATTCTTGCAGCAAAAATTTTCCGTTTCAAAGTAGTTTTGCATGAAGGGAATGCTGTTTTAGGACGTGTAAATAAATTCTTTTCTAAAAAAGCTAATGCTGTAGCATGCGGTTTTTGGCCTACAATTGCACCAAGTGGTTCAAAATTGTTTTTTACAGGTAATCCTTTGAGAAATAACATACTATTGAAAGAAACTAAATTATTTAAACTACCTCGAAATGGAAAATTAAATTTAGTAGTAATAGGTGGATCTCAAGGAGCTAATTTTTTTTCAAAAATTGTACCTGTTTCGGTATCAAAGTTATCAACGTCTCTTAAAAAAAGAATATATATTTTCCATCAAGCAAGAAGTTCTGATTGTTCAAAATTAAAAAAAGAATACCAAAAGTTAGGTATAAAATCTGAAGTGAAAAATTTTTTTTATAATATAGAAAATATTTTTTCTGATGCTCATCTGATAATTGCAAGAGCTGGCGCTTCCACTATTTCAGAAGTATTATTTTTTGGAAAGCCTCTAATTCTTATACCTATTAGAAACTCAATTTTTGACCATCAAAGACTTAACGCAAATATATTATCAGTAAAGGAAGCCGCTTTTTGTATAGATGAAAAAGAATATACCAGTGATTATTTAGCTAATAAAATTTCAAAAATTTTATTGGATAATAAATTAGCAAATAAGCTATCCAGCAACGCCAAAAATTTAGCTGTTCCTGAAGCTTCTTTAAATTTGAAAGAGATTGTTCTTAAAATTGTTAATGGTGATATAATTGAATTTAAAAGTTAAGACAAAACTACCTCTTGATTTGGGTAAAATGCATTTTATAGGTATTGGTGGAATTGGTATGTCTGGTATTGCTGAAATAATTTATAATCTTGGTTATAAAGTTTCAGGTTCAGACTTAAAATATACTCCTATTATCAATAGATTAATTAAAATGGGTATTGATGTAAAAATTGGTCATGATTCTAAAAATATTGATGCAGCAGAGATTATAGTGATTTCTTCAGCGATCGGTTCAGAAAACTTAGAATTAAAAGAAGCAAGAAGAAAAAAAATTCCAGTTATACGAAGGTCTGAAATATTAGCGGAATTGATGCGCTTAAAATCAAATATTGCAATAGCTGGAACGCATGGAAAAACTACTACCACTTCTATGGTTGCAGCAGTACTGGAATCTGGAATGTTTGATCCCACTGTTGTTAATGGAGGTATTATTCAAGATTATGGTTCTAATGCTAGACTAGGTGATGGTGATTGGATGATAGTAGAGGCTGATGAAAGCGATGGAACACTTATTGAAATTCCTTCTACCATTTCGATAATTACTAATTTAGACCCAGAACATTTAGACCACTATGGTACATTTAGTGCTTTAAAAAAAACATTTTTAGAATTTTTAAATAGTATTCCTTTTTACGGGGTAGCTATATGTTTTATTGATCATCCAGAAGTTAAAAACCTAATATCAAAGGTAAAAGATAGAAATGTTCTTACTTATGGTTACAGTAGTGAAGCTGATTTTCAAATAAAGAATTTGGAGTATAAAAAAAATAAAGCCTTTTTTCAGATATTCAAAAAACAAAATGAAGAAAATATTGAATTTGAGTTACCAATGTATGGTGATCATAATGTAGCAAATGCGGCGGCGGCAATTGCAGTTGCATTATATTTAAAGATTCCTGTAGAAAATATAAAAAAAGGTCTCAAAAATTTTAAAGGGGTAAAGAGAAGATTTACTAAGGTTTGTAACTGGAATGGTATTGATATAATTGATGACTATGCTCATCATCCAGTTGAAATATTGGCAGTGTTATCTGCTGCAAGAAAATATACTTCTGGAAGAGTAATTGCAATTCATCAGCCACATAGATACACAAGGTTAGAAAGTTTAATGAGTGATTTTTCTAAATGTTTTGATGAGGCTGATATAGTAGGAATTACACCCATCTATGAGGCTGGTGAAAAACCTATAAAAGGTATAAATTCTGAAAAATTAATTAAATTACTAAATGATAGGTCAATCAATGCATCAATTATTCGTAATGAGATTGAACTAGTAAATTTTTTGAAGAGCAATGGTAAACCAGGGGATTTATTCATTTGTCTAGGAGCTGGATCCATAAGTCAGTGGGTAAATAAATTACCAGATATTTTAAGTAATAGTAATATAAATGACTGATAAAATATCCCAAATAAATAATATCAATATGAGAATTCCTAAGGTTAGAGGAATTATAAGGAAAAATTTTGAACTTTCTCGATTAAGTTGGTTAAAAGTGGGAGGTCCTGCAGAGATATTTTTTCAACCAGAAGATGAAGATGATTTGTCATTCTTTTTAAAAAATTTAGAAACTAATATCCCTGTATTTGTTATTGGTGCTTGTTCAAATCTAATTATAAGAGATGGGGGCATACCTGGAGTTGTTATAAAATTAGGTAAAAACTTTTCTACAATAAAGTTGAATAAAACTGTTGTTTCAGTTGGAGCAGCTTGTCGAGATTCTTATCTTGCTCAAACTTGTGCTAAAGAGGGTGTTGATCTGTCCTTTTTAAGAACAATACCAGGTAATCTCGGTGGAGCAGTAAAAATGAATGCGGGATGTTATGGGTCTTATCTATCCGATTATCTAATTGGTTTAACACTTATTAGAAGAGATGGATCAATTACTGAAATGAAGGCAAGCGATTTTAAATTTAGTTATAGAAATTCCAATATACCAGATGATGCAATTATAACAAATGTTTTGCTTAGAAAAGAACTTGATGACCCATTAAGGATTGAAATGAAAATGACTAGAGCCTTAGATATAAGAAATTTAAGTCAACCCACAAAAGACTTATCTTGTGGTTCTACTTTTAGAAATCCATTAGGAAGATCTTCATTGGAAGATAAATATGATAATGATCATTCACTAAAAGCATGGAAGCTTATAGATGATGCAGGTCTTAGGGGTGCTAAAATTGGGGGAGCGATGGTCTCAAAAAAACATACCAATTTTTTAATAAATACTGGAAATGCTACAGCAAAAGACATTGAAGATTTAGGCAAATTTATAATTAAAAAAGTAAAAACAAATAGTGGGATAAATCTTATATGGGAAGTTAAAAGGGTAGGAAAGTATTAAAAAATTAAAATATAGTTATCAACATGAATTATAATTTAAATTATGAAAAAAAAAGTAGCAATATTAAAAGGTGGTAGTTCATCAGAACGCGAAGTTTCTTTATCTACGGGTGACGCCTGTTCAGAAGCCATATCCAAGTTGGGCTATAATGTAAAATCGATAGATACTAAATATGATTTTTTAGAAGATTTAATTAAATTTAAACCGGATATAGTTTTTAATGCTCTACATGGTAGGCACGGAGAAGATGGTATAATTCAGGGTGTTTTAGAAATTATGAAGATACCATATACTCATTCTGGAGTTCTAGCATCCTCAATCGCTATGGATAAAAATTTAGCAAAAGTTTTTTTTAAAGATGCTGGGATCCCAGTTATTGATCACCTAGTTTTGGATCCAGGGTTTTCAATCAAAGAAATTCCTTTCCCATTCCCATATGTTATTAAACCTGTAGATGGGGGTTCTTCAGTAGGTGTGAAGATATTTAGAAATCAAGATGATTGGTTGCTTAACAAAAATTTTGAAGATGATAACAGACAATATTTAGTTGAACCCTATATCCCTGGTAGAGAACTCACAGTTGCAACCATGGGTAATAAATCTTTGACTGTAACTGATATTTTGTCGGAAGGATGGTATAATTATGAAGCAAAATATAAAATTGGTGCTTCCAAACATATAATTCCTGCTAATATTCCAGAGAATATTAAAAATTTGTGTTTAAATTATGCTTTAATAGCACATGAGAAGTTAGGATGCCGAGGCGTTACAAGGACAGATTTCAGGTGGAATGAAAAATTTGGAACTAAAGGTCTTTTTGTACTAGAATTAAACACTCAGCCGGGAATGACACCTACATCCTTGGTTCCTGAACAAGCAAGTTATGTCGGGATATCTTTTGAAGAACTCTGTGAGTGGTTAATTAAAGATGCTTCATATGATAAAAGTTAATGTTTTTTAAGTAAAAATGCAAAAATGAAACAAACTAAAAGTTATCCAAGGCCATCAAAAATACGGTACAGACTGGAGAGAGTTTGGCTAAGACTATGGTTAAGAAAATTGATCCTTTATTTATCACTAATTTTAGTTTTTTCAACTTTTTGTCTACTCATTTTTGTATATTCTAATGATTGGATTAGACTTAAAGAATATAAAAATTTCTTTAATAATTACATTTTTGAAAGACCAGAATTATCTGTATCAAAACTAGAAATAAAAACTACTAATTTGGATCTCATTAATCAAATTAATGCTATTTTAAAACTTTCATTTCCTATAAACTCAATTATGCTTGATATAAATCATATACAGAAAATAATTAATCAAATTGACTCTGTAGAATCTTCAAATGTGAGAATAAATGATAGTGGAGTTCTACTGGTTGAAGTTATTGAGAGAAAACCGGTTGCAGTTTATAGAGAGAATGATGATTTAGCTTTAATTGACCTTAAAGGTTATAAAATAAATAATATTTTTTCTAGAAACGATAGAAAGGATTTACCTCTAATCGTAGGAACTGGAGGAAACTACCAGGTGAAAGAAGCATTAGAAATTTATCAATTATTATCTATTTATCTCAATGAAATTAGAGGATTGATTAGGATTGGCGAAAGGAGATGGGATATAATATTTAAAAATAATAAGAGAATTAAATTGTCTGAAAAATACCCAAAAAGGTCATTAAGAAATTTTTTAAGTAGTGACAAGAGTTATTTAATTTCATCAAATGATTTTGTTATTATAGATTTGAGGTTTACTAATAAGATTATTTTAAGAAAACTAACAGAAGATATCATAAAACCATAAATTAAAGTAAATTAGCTTAAAAATAAAAATGATAAACTTTAAAAAACATAAAGAATTTAGAAAAAGATTGAAGTCTGCTATAAAAAAAGGAACTTTAGGCTTGATTGATATCGGTTCCTCAAAAATAGTATGTATTATAATAAAATTTTCAAAAATTGATAATAATTCAAAGAAATTAGATCAAATTAATGAAACAAGCAGTATCGCATATAGGGTGGTCGGTGCTGCCACAAAAAAATCAATAGGAATAAAAAAAGGGGAAATAATTGTCGCTGAAGAGGTTGAAAAAACTATTAGATTAGTTGTTCAACAATCACAGAAAATGGCCGCATCCATAATTGACGAAGTAGTTGTTACTTTTTCTGGAGGTTCACCAATTTCAAAAAATTTATATCAAGACATAAGATTAGAGAATCAATCTGTCAGTTCTAACGATATAAGTATTTTACTTTCAAAATACGCTTTTCAAGCTCATTCTGAGCAAAGAGAAATACTTCATGCTATGCCAATCAATTTCAGCCTAGATAAAAAAACTGGTCTTACAGACCCAAGAGGATTAATTGGTCAATTATTAGGTTTAGATATCAATTTAATAACAGTTCAAAAAAATATTATTGAAAATATTGATCAATGTTTAAGAAATTGTCAGTTAAATCTTGCTGGTATCTTTTATTCACCTTACATCTCGGCTAAATCCAGTCTGGTAGAGGATGAATTAAAATTAGGAGCTACTTGTGTTGATATGGGTTTTGGTACAACTGGAATCTCTATTTTTTATAATCACCAAATGGTCTTTGCGTCCAATATTAGGTTTGGTGGAGCAAATATAACCTCAGATATAATGCAAGCTTTTCAAATATCTTTTAATGAGGCTGAGCGTATAAAAACTTTACATGGGGGCCTAATTATTACTAATTTGGATGATAATGAATTGATTGAACTTTCATTTGCTGACGAAAACAAAGCATATTACAATTATGAAAGACCTTTTATAAGTAGGTCAGAATTAATTTCTGTAATTAGACCAAGATTTGAAGAAATCTTGGAAGAAATTCAATTTAGTTTGGAAAAAACAGGTTTAGAACATCTTTCATCCAAGAGAATTGTTTTTACTGGGGGTGGAAGTCAAATGCCAGGACTTTACGAACTTGCATCAGAGTATTTTGGCTCTAGAGTAAGAATAGGAAGGCCAATGAGAGTTCAAGGATTACCACAAGCATTACAAGGGTCTCAATTTTCTGCAATTATTGGTCTAGCAATTGAAATAAATAATCTACAGGATGAAGTCTGGGATTTTGATATTCCTAATAGTTTAGGACCTGGTCAGAAAATAAAATCTGCAGTCAATTGGTTTAAAGACAACTGGTAAAACAAAATTATTGATGATTTGTAAGTTATTTTTTTAGTGACCTAAAAGAAGTATTGCGTTATCATAACGAATCAAAAAATAATAAAAATTTTAACAGGCAAAAAACGGGCAAAAATCATGACTTTTACTTTAAGAGTTCCTGAGCATCAGGATCTAAAGCCACGCATCATTGTTTTTGGTGTAGGTGGAGCAGGCGGTAACGCAGTTGATAATATGATTCTCAAAAACTTAGAAGGAGCAAATTTTGTTGTTGCCAACACTGACGCTCAAGCCTTAGAGCAATCGAATGCACACAAAAAAATTCAAATGGGTGTAAAAATAACGGAAGGTCTTGGTGCAGGTTCTAATCCTGAAAGAGGTGCACTAGCTGCAGAAGAAAGCTTAGAAGACATAGTTGAGGCGTTAAGAGATAGCCATATGTGTTTTATCACAGCGGGTATGGGTGGAGGAACTGGTACTGGTGCAGCACCAGTAATTGCTCAAGCAGCTCGAGAATTAGGTGTGCTAACTGTAGGTGTGGTCACTAAGCCTTTTCAGTTTGAAGGTTTAAAAAGGATGGATCAAGCACAAAATGGTATTGAAGAACTTCAAGATGTAGTTGATACATTGATAGTTATTCCTAATCAAAATTTATTTAGGCTTGCAAATGAAAAAACCACTGCTACTCAGGCTTTTGAGCTTGCTGATGATGTCCTTTATCAGGGTGTAAAAGGTGTGACTGACTTAATGGTAAGACCAGGCCTAATAAATCTAGATTTTGCTGATGTACGCGCAGTAATGGATGAAATGGGTAAAGCAATGATGGGTACTGGTGAAGCAAGTGGAGAAGATAGAGCACAACAAGCAGCTGAAAAAGCTATTGCTAACCCTCTTTTAGATGAGATTTCACTTTCAGGAGCTAGAGGTGTTCTAATTAATGTTACTGGTGGAAATGATATGACCTTGTTTGAGTTAGATGAAGCAGCTAATAGAATAAGAGATGAAATTGATGGAGACGCTAAAATTTTGGTTGGAACTACCTTAGATCCGTCTCTTGATGGTATAATCAGAGTGTCCGTTGTTGCCACAGGTATAGAAGTAGAAAATCAAATAGTTGAAAACTCAAATGATTTAGGAGTTACTAACAAAGCATTAGTAAGAGAAAACAATCGGTCAATAATGGATAATCGGTATACTAGTACTATAAGCAAAAATTCTGCCGATTCAAAAGAGTATGGGACAAATATAATTAAAAATACTAACCTGAACTCTAATAATGATCATGGAGATATTAGTTCAACAAAATCTAATGGCACAAGATTTGATGAGAAAGTAGATATTTCGAACATTTTCAAAGTAAGAAAAACAGGTGAAAACTTAAATCCAACGAATTTTGAAAATACTCATGAAAGATTGCAGGCTGCTGTAAATAAAGAACCAGATCCCAGTTTGTATAATAGACCAAGTGATTTATCAAAAAAACTATCGCAATCGAGTAAAAGTACACTTAATAGTTTTTTACAAAAGATGACTAGTTTTCGTGGAAAAAAAATAGACACACAATCTGAAAAAAAGTTTCCACCAAATTTTACAGTTCCTACTGATCAAATTGCTAATACAGAATATAAATCCTTAAATCAAAGTGAAAATGTTAAAACCAATGAAGAAAATTACAAGGAGGAAATTCCTGCTTTTTTAAGAAGACAAGCAAACTAAGTTTTATCAAGTATTAAAATTTATTTTGTATTATTTTGTTATAAAGTGTGATTTGAATATTTTTCATGGTAAGTTAAGATAAACCATATATATTATTTAGGTTTTATTTTGCAAAAAACTATTGAAAAAAACGTCTTAATTGTTGGTACAGGTATTCACTTAGGTAGACCTGTCAGACTAAATATAAAGCCAGCTCCAACTAATCATGGGATAGTATTTAAAAGATTAGACGTTGATCATAATAATTCACTCATTGAAGCTAATTTTAAAAACATACTTTCTGGAGAATTATGTACTTCATTAGTAAATGAAGATGGTATTTCTGTGAAAACAGTTGAACATTTGTTAGCGGCTTTTTCAGGTCTTGGTATTTCTAACGCTTTAGTTGAAATTGATAATGAAGAAATACCTATTCTTGATGGATCTTCCTTAAAGTTTGCACAGGCATTGATTGGTGCGGGGATTTGTGAACAAGATGAATCATTAAATTTTTGCACTGTGAAGAAATCAATTAAAGTAGTAAATAAAAATAGTTGGGTTAAGTTCGAACCAGCTGATAATCTTATTCTCACAGTTTGTATTGATTATCCAAATACTTGTATTGGTAAGCAAAGCTTATCTCTTTTGATCTCAAAAGATACTTTTCAAAAAGAACTATGTGATAATAGAACTTTTTGTTTGAAAAATGATATAAAAGATATGAGATCAAGAGGGTTTGCTTTAGGAGGATCATTAGATAATGCTATAGTTGTAGATGGTTATAGCGTAATAAATCCAAAAGGATTAAAAAGAAAAGACGAATTTGTCAGACATAAGATGTTGGATGCCTTAGGTGACTTGGCTTTATCAGGTTTACCGTTATTAGGCCATTATAAAGCTTTTTGTGCAGGGCATAAGTTAAATAACCAATTGCTAATCAAGTTATTTTCTAATCATTCAAATTATAAAGTATCAGTTCCAGATAATATAAATTCTGAAAAATATGTTGATCATAATTTTTGCTCAACTAGTCAAAACTATAGAGCTGTAATTTAATTGTAATTGTGAAATGTTGATTAATCTCAAAAAAAATAGTATTTTTAACTATAATAAAGATATTAATCATTATGAAAAAAGTTGTTATTCCTAGTTTATATTTATTTCTGTTTCTAATTACTTTTATTGTAAATGCGTGTACAAAGTTAGCTAGTGATTTTGATGCAAATTCATCAGTTGAAGAAATTATAAAAAATGCAAATGAAGCCTTTGATAAAAGAGATTATACTAGAGCTGCTGAAATTTATTTAAAAGTTGAAGAATTATATCCTTATTCTGATTCATCTAGAGAAGCACTTATTAAAGCAATTAATTCATATCACATAGGATCACAATTTAATGAACTTAGAAAAACATCAAAAAAATATTTAGACCTTTATCCAAAAGATAAAAATGCATCTTTTGCAAAATATATGGTAGGTATGAGCTATTTTGAACAGATTATTGATGTTGAAAGAGATCAGGGTGCTACAAGAGACTCAATTAGAGAATTTAGTGAATTAATGGAGCTTTACCCTAAAAGTAAATATGCTTTAAAAGCAAAAAGAAATATTACGATTGCAAAAAGTCAATTGGCTGGACAAGAAGTTGCAGTTGGTAGATATTATTTAGAGAGAAATAATCCATTATCAGCAATTAATAGATTTAAAACAGTTATAGATTATCATAGGAGTACTCCTTATTATCCGGAAGCACTTTTTAGGTCAATAGAAGGTTATGCTATGCTAGGAATTAATCATAAAGTTAAGGGTTATGCTAAAGTTTTAAAAAAAGAATTTCCAAATAGTGAATGGAATAGTTTAGCTTTAAATCTTATGAAAGAATACGGTATCAAGGTTGATTAAAATTGTTAAAATCACTTTCCATAACAAATATGTTATTGATAGAAAAAGCAGATGTAGTTTTTTCTAGTGGCTTAAATGTATTTACTGGTGAAACTGGTGCAGGAAAATCAATTATTTTCGATTGTATAGGTTTTGTTTTTGGAAATAAAACTAGAAAGAGCTTTTTAAAAGAAAAAGAAAAAAGTGGACAAGTTACTGTTGAGTTTGAGATTGATGACTCAAGTGATATCGTTAATTTACTTTTAGAATTATCCATCCCAATTTCTGAAACTTTAATTATAAGAAGAGTAGAATTTGATGATGGAAGAAGAAAATCATATATTAATGATGTAAACTGTACGACTGATTTATTAAAAAAAATTGGGGAACAGCTTATTGAATTTGTTGATCAAAAGAATTATTCCAAAATTTTAAAAAAGCAAAACCACATTAATTTACTAGATAATTTCTGCTCTAATGAGGAAAAATTATCAGAGTTAAAAAAAATATGGTCAATTATAAAATATGAAGAAAAGAAGTTATCTAATTTAGTTAAAGAACAAAATAAAGTCTTTGAA
>ENA-OSEY01001719-OSEY01001719.1-marine-metagenome-genome-assembly--contig:-NODE-1719-length-14789-cov-3.941748_pt1 | contig 14789 bp, 16 predicted proteins | sample MGYA00248465_ERZ534230 | MGnify/ENA primary metagenome ERZ534230 (study PRJEB26409, sample SAMN06344110) | marine metagenome | isolation source: Sea water from surface | place: Atlantic Ocean:Southern...
GAGTTGATAACTATTTTGGACTTCGAAAAAGGAGTTAATCCAACAGATAAAGTTAAGGTAGAATTTAAGTATGCTACTGGGGATACGAAAATTATAGAAACAATTTGCAGAATTGATACAAAAAATGAACTTGAATATTATAAAAACGGTGGAATTTTGCAATTTGTTTTAAGGAATATGATTTAAAATGAACGATCAAGAAATCGAAATAATTGACTCGCTAAATAGATCACAAAAAATTAAAAATTTTTTTAAAAATAATTTAAAAATTATTTTAACATTAATACTTCTGATCTTGATAACAATACTTGGTTATTTTTTTTTTATAGAATTCCAAGAAGATAAAAGGGAAAAGATTTCAAATCTATATAAAAATACGATAATTAACTTTAATGAGAATAACAAAAATAAAACAATATCAAACTTGGAAGATATAATTAACAAAAATGACGATACCTACTCTCCTTTGGCCTTATACTTCATAATTGAGAACAATTTAATTTCATCACAAGATAAGGTTAACGAATACTTTGATAAAATCATTTATGATTTAAGTTTAAATAAAACAATTAAAAATTTAAATATTTATAAAAAAGCACTTTATAACTCAGATTTTCAATCGGGAGACGAGTTACTAAAAATATTGGATCCTCTTATTAAATCTGAGAATACATGGAGATCCCACTCTTTATATTTAATGGCTGAATATTACTTTTCAAAAAATCAAAAACAAAAATCAAAAGAATTTTATGAAAAGATCGTAAAAATGGAAGATGCAAACAAAGATATTAAATTAGAGGCCCAAAAAAGATTACAAAGAGATTTTAGTGACTAAAATTTTATTTTTTTTATTTATAATTTTTTTTTTAGGGAATTGTTCAACTAATTCAGAGTCAAAGTTTTGGTCTAAAACAAATGAAAAAAAAATTGAAAAACAAAATGAAAAAATATTAAGTAGCAAGACCAAATCTAGTCTTGTTGAAATAAATAAAAATATAAAAATTAAACTTAAGGAAAGTTTTGACAAAACTGGATTTGTAAAAAATAAGTCTAATAATTTCACAATTCAAAATTATTCGGGAAATTTTACCAAAAAAAGCAGATACAAATTTTCTAAAATTAAAAATAATGGATTTCTAAAATCATCTGTTCTTTTTACTGATGTTGGAGAAATAATATATTTTGATGGAAATGGATCAATTTATAAATTAAGTCAAAGTTTTGATTTTATATGGAAAGTTAATTATTACACAAAAAAAGAAAAAAAATTAAACCCAATTTTAAACTTTGCATATAGCAAAGATACTTTAGCTGTTGTAGACAATTTATCATATTACTATTTAATTAACTTAAATAGTGGAGAATTAATATGGAAAAATAAAAATACTTCACCATTTAACTCTCATGTAAAAATTTTAGATAATAAGATATTTGTTGTTGATCTTAACAATAAATTAAAATGTTATTCATTAAAAAATGGCAATCAATTATGGGAGTATTCTAGTGAAAACACTTTTATAAAATCAAAAAAAAATTTGTCAATTATAGCTAGTACAAATCAAATTATATTTATAAATTCTTTAGGAGATATAAATTCTTTAGATCCCAATTCTGGAGAATTACTGTGGCAAACACCAACTCAAAATACATCTATTATAGAGGACTCATTCTCAAATATTTATTCTGATTTAGTAAAGTCAAATAATAATATATTTGTCTCTAATAACAAAAACGAAATGTTTTCAATTAATAGTGAAAATGGAATGATTGATTGGGTTCAAAACATTAACTCTACAGTTAATCCCTCTGTAATTGAAAAGTTAATATTTACATTTTCAAATGATGGATATTTTGTTGTATTAGATAAAGAAAAAGGTAACGTAATAAGATCAATTGATATAAAAAAAAATATTAAAAACTTTGAGAAAAAAGATTTATCGATAATTGGTTTCATAGTAGCTAAAGATAAAATTTTTTTAAGTCTTAGTAGTGGAAAAATTGTAAAAATAAATATTATGAACGGAATAATTGAAGATGTGATCAAAATCGATAGAAATATTATTTCTAGACCTTATGTATACAATAAAGAAATATTTTTTATAACAGATAGTTCCTTGATAAAATATAATTAATGCTTTTAAAGTTGTTAGAAAAATTAGGTAGAAAAAAAGTAGTTTTAGATAGAGGACCATCTCATCCAAAATTTAAAGATGCTAAACCATGGATGAATAGATATTATGTATTATTTAGACATAGGCCAAAATGGTTTCCTTTTAATATTCTTATTCATGAAATGCTCGATGATGATCATGGAGAAGGAGTACATAATCACTTGTTTCCATTTATAACAATAATATTAAGGGATGGTTATTGGGAGACTTTAGAAAAAGGAAGATTTTGGAGATCCCCTGGGTATATAGGTTTCAGATCAGCTAATACTTTCCACAGAGTAGATTTAAAACCGGGTACAAAACCTTTAACTATTTTTATATCTGGACCTTATGGTTTGAGAAAAGGTAAAAGATCTGAATACGGAATTGATTTTAATAAATTTAAATGAGACAAGAGTTTTATACTTTAGAAATCGCTACTAGTGGTCAAAAACTTTATGAGTTTACTCATAAAACTATTGATTGGATTAAAAGCTTAAAAATTAAAAATGGTATAATTAACCTATCTATCCAACACACAAGTGCATCGTTAATAGTTCAAGAAAATGCAGACCCTGATGTTCAAACAGATCTAATTAATTATTTTGATAAATTAGTTCCAATGAATAACAGGCTTTATATTCATTCAGCAGAAGGAGAGGATGATATGCCTGCACATATAAAATCTTCAATAACTAATAATCAAATATCATTAAGCATTAAGAATAATGAGTTATTGTTAGGCACATGGCAAGGTATATACTTATTTGAACACAGAAAAGAAAAACATAATAGAAAAATTATTCATCATTATATAGGTGATTAACTATTTTTTTAACGACTGAAAAGCATTTAGTGCAGCTTTTCTTGCATTCTCATGAACTACTATTGGTTTTGGATAATCTTTTCCGATTATAGTATTTATAGATTTTTGATATTTATCATCTAATTCCCACGGTTTATGAATAAATTTTGATGGATAATTTTTTAACTCTGGAACCCATCTCTTTACATAATCACCACTCTTGTCAAATTTCTCTCCTTGTAAAATTGGGTTAAAAATTCTAAAATATGGAGCTGCATCGGCTCCACATCCAGCTACCCATTGCCATTGAGCAACGTTATTAGCCTCATTAAAATCTAAAAGACAATTACGAAAATGTTTTTCTCCCTCTTTCCAGTCAATTCTAAGGTGTTTAACTAAAAAAGAGCCTACAACCATTCTAATTCTATTGTGCATCCATCCTGTCTCGTACATTTGTCTCATACCAGCATCTACAATAGGGTATCCAGTTAGTCCTTTTTTCCAAGCTATTAAATTTTTTTTACTGTTTTCCCAAGGAAATTTATCAAATTCTTTTCTTAAATTGCCTTTAAGCATCTCTGGGAAATAATTGATTAAACTATGAGAAAATTCTCTCCAACCTAACTCATTTAAATATTTTCTAATTCCAATATTTTTATTTTTTAAATTCGAACAATTAGACCAAATAGTATTTACGTTTAATTGACCATTTCTTATATATGGAGACAATTTAGAAGATCCGTTTAGAGATGGAAAATCTCTATTTACTCCATAACTTGAAATTCTTTCTTTTAAAAATTTTTGTAATTGAACAAAAGATTCTTTTTCAGAAACTGTCCAATAATTCTCAAATTTTTTATACCATTTTTTATTTGGTAAAATATCATTTGGTTTGGAAATAGATTTAAAAATATCAATCTTTTGTTTTAGTTTGTTTAGTTTTTTCTCTTTTATAGGTACTCTTTCTAAGTATATCTGCTCTGCATGTCTCCAGAATGGACTGAAAACTTTAAAAGGTGTACCATCTTTTTTTGTTATTGTTTGATATTCGTTTAATACATTTCCTTTAAAAAATTTGTATTCAATTTTTTTATTATCTAAAATTTTTATGACCTTTTTATCTAAATCAAGTTGTAATGGCTCATAAACTTTATTCCAATAAACACAGATATCTTTATTATTAATTTCCGAAAAAAATTTAGATTCTTCAGATATTATTAATTCTAAATTAATATTATATTTATCTAAGTCTTCTCTAAAACTCTCTAGAGATTTACTAATCCACCATTTTTGGGCTTCTCTTTTATTGTCGAAATTTTGTTTGTTAAAAATATAGACAGCTGAAACTCGATCATGATTTAAACTAGCATTTATCAAAGCAGGGTTATCACTAACTCTTAAATCATCTCTAATCCAAACAAATGCCTTATTTAACATTTTTATATTTTTTCAATCCCTTCTCATAAAGTTTTTTGTAGAGTTCTTTGTCTACATCACCCTCACAACCAATTAGTAAAATATTAGAACTCCTATTTAAATTTAGCCTATTTCTAACTTTTATATCATTAAAGGCAGATACCAGACTAACAACTGCAGGTGCTGAACACTCTCCACCTATGATTTTTTTAACACTAAAACTTTTTTTTGCAAGCATGGTTATTGCGTCTGGAATTTTTTTATCTGGTATCGCTAAACAGCAATTTGTTGTTTTTTTTAAAATATGCCAAGGTATCAATGACATTTCGTTGCAAGACATACCACCCATAATACTTTCTTTATTAATTTTAATTTTGGTCATTTTACCTTTTTCAATACTTTTTAAAACGCACGCTGCATTCTCTGGTTCAACGATAATAATTTTTGGTATTCTTTTAAAATATTTTGCTACACCAGCAACTACTCCAGCAGCCATACCTCCAACACCAGCTTGTAAAAAAATATGTGTAATATATTTATTAGTTTGTACTGATGTTTCTTTTATCATGATAGAGTAACCGGCCATAGTAAGTTTCGGCACAAATTTATAATTCTTACTTGAAACGTCTTGCACAATTTTCCAATTGTTTAGTTTACTTCTTTTGATGCATTCTTTTAGCGAATTTTCATAATCACCTTTTACTCTAATAATCTCAGCTCCATATTCTTCTATGGTTTTTGCCCTCGACACACTAACATTTTGACTTAAAAATATTTTACAATTTAATCCTAGTCTTTGAGCTCCCCATGCAACAGATCTACCATGGTTACCAGCCGTAGCGGATGATATTGTAATTTTTTTTCTACCTTTTGAAATTACTTCCACCGCGTAAGCTCCACCAAGAGCTTTAAATGATTTTAGATTAAATCTTTTAGACTCGTCTTTATAAAATATATTACCGACATTTAATTCTTTTGATAATTTATTTAGACTAATTAGAGGAGTTTTTGAATAGTTATTCCATTTAGAGATTTTTGTATAAGCATTTTCTAAATATGATTTTGGCAAATAAGCTAATACATTTTTTCTGTTAAAATTATACTTTTTGTTAAATATAATTTTACTCAATTTCCATTTTTTTATTTTCGATTTTAATTCCATTCATTAAATAATGTATATTTAAATTTATCATAAACAATATATTATAACGCTTAATAGTGAAAAATTTTATAGTCGCAATAGATCAAGGAACAACTTCAACAAGATCAATATTGTTTGATTTAAACGGAAAACCAATATTTACTTGTAAGAAAGAATTTAAGCAATATTTTCCTAAAAATGGTTGGGTAGAGCATAATCCAAATGAAATATGGAAAACAACAATTAACGTTCTTACTAAAGTTATAAACAAAAGTAAAAAACTTAAAGGAAAAATTTTAACTATTGGTATTACAAATCAAAGAGAAACAATTATTCTTTGGGATAAAAAAACTGGTAAATGTGTTTATAACGCTATTGTATGGCAGGATAGAAGGACCCACGATTTATGTAAGAAATTAAAAAAAAAGGGTTATGAAAAAATTATTAGATCTCGAACCGGCTTAATATTAGATCCTTATTTTTCTGGTACTAAAATTAAATGGATACTAGACAATGTATCTATTGCAAAAAAATTATTAAAAAAAAAAAGATTATTATTTGGAACTATTGATACATATTTAGTTTGGAAATTGACCAGCGGCAAGATTCATGCAACTGACTCTACTAATGCTTCCAGAACAATGATATTTAATATTAAAAAAAATGTTTGGGACAAAAAATTATTAAATTTGTTAAAGATCCCTGAAAGTATTTTACCATATATCAAAAATTCTGCAGACAATTTTGGTGAAACGTCGAAATCCATTACTAATGAATCTTACTCGATAAATGGTATAATAGGCGATCAACAAGCAGCTGCAATTGGACAAGGTTGTTTTAAAACAGGCTCTACGAAAATTACCTTTGGGACAGGAGCTTTCGTAATAATGAATACAGGTAATAAAATTTTAAAATCTAAAAATAAATTATTATCAACAATATGTTATAGAATTGACAATAAAACTACATTTGCGTTAGAGGGATCTATTTTTATTGCGGGAGCAGGTATTCAATGGTTAAGAGATAAACTAAAAATAATTAAACATGCAAATGTAACCGAAAAAATTTCTTTAAATTTAAAAAATAATAATAATGTCTACTTTGTACCTGCATTTACCGGTTTAGGCGCTCCTTACTGGAGATCAGATGCCAGAGGAACTTTAACAGGACTAACAAGAGACACTGGAAGAGATGAGATAATTAGAGCAACACTAGAGTCGGTAGCTTATCAAACTTTTGATTTGTTAAAATCTATGAAAAAAAACGGAATTAATCCAAAATTTATGAAAGTTGATGGCGGAATGGTTCAAAATAATTGGTTTCTCCAATTTTTGTCGAACATTACAAGACTTGTTATAATTAGACCAAAAGACAGTGAGACTACAGCTTTGGGTGCAGCTTTAATTGCTGGTTATGGTAAAGGTATATATAAATCTTTACCTAATTTTTCAAAAAAACTGAAAATTAGTAAAAAATTCTCCCCAAAAATGGCTCATAAACAAAGATTAAAGTTGTTGAATGGATGGATCCAAGCAATTAGAAAAACTTTAATATAATATGAAAAAAATTTTAATAATTGGTGCAGGAGCAATGGGGTCTGCCTTTTCACTTCCATGCATAGAAAATAATAATAAAGTTACATTAATTGGCACACACATTGAAAGTAATTTAATTAAAAACTTAAAAAAAAATCGATATCATCCTATGCTTAAATCACGACTACCAAACAAATTAAACATACTAGATTATAAATTTTTAAAATCAGAGTTAAAAAAAAACTATAATTATGTTGTCTTAGCAGTTAGTTCTAAAGGAATTGATTGGGTAATAGAAAAACTTGTTAAAAATTATGTTAAGAAATATTATTTAATAGTGCTGACTAAGGGATTGTCAATTTATAAAAATAAAATAATAACTATTTCAAATAAAATAAATCTTGAATTCCAAAGAAAAGGTTTACCAATACAGAATATAACATCTATAAAAGGTCCATGCTTAGCTGTGGGTTTAATTAACAAAGTTAGAACTAGCACGGTAATTGCTAATCAAAGTATTTCTGTCGCAAGCCAAGTAAGTAGAATAATATCAACTAGTTATTACACAACTGAAGTCACAAAAGATATTATTGGTGTAGAAATTTTGGGGGCTATTAAAAATATTTATGCGATGTTGATTGGAGCTTCTGTTGGTTTAAGTGGCTCAAAATTAAAGGAGAATATTAGGCTTAAATATTTTCATAACACTTCCTCTGTATTATTCAGAAAATCGCTTAATGAAATGGAAATATTTACAAAAAAAATGAATGGTAATCCTAAAACAGCTTATGGTTTAGCAGGTTTGGGAGATTTATACGTAAGTATCGTTGGAGGTAGAAATAGTAGAATGGGGTATTATCTTGGTAAAGGTAAAAAATATTTAAATATAAAAAATAAAGAAATGAAAAATATAACAACTGAAGGATGTGATTTAGCTATTGAGATTGGATCAACCATACAAAAAAAATTTAAAAGGAAAGATTTCCCATTAATGTTCTCTTTAATTGACTCTATTTGTAAAAATAAAAAATTAAAAATTAAATGGTAAAAAGAATTCTTATAGTTGAGGGTAATACTAGAGAGGAGAATAGTGAATTTACTAAAGTTGGTATTAATACACATACAGAGAGTCTCATTGAAAGTTTAAATTTTTACAATAAACAATTAAATATAGATATTGCAAATCCTTCATCTGACATAAACTTAAAAAAATCAATAGATAATTTAGAAAAGTATGATGGATTAATTTGGGGTGGGAGCAGTTTGAATATCTATGATAATACTGAAGAAATCAGAAGGCAAATTGAATTCATGAAAGAATGCCAAAAAAAAATAAAAAAAATTCTCGCTATATGTTGGGGGTTACAAGTAGCTGTAACTGTTGCAGGTGGAGAGGTTAAAAAATCGATCAAGGGTGCACATAGGGGAATAGCTCATGAAATAAAAATAAATAATAATGGGCTAAGTCATCCTATTTATTTTAACAAAAAAAAAAAATTTAATTCACCTGCATTTAATTTTGATGAGGTAGTAAAAATTCCAAGAAATGCAATTCTTTTATCATCAAATAATTTAAACAATGTTATGGCATTAAACTTTAAAACAAGTGTGTCAGATATATGGGGAATACAATATCATCCTGAAATAACTTACGCGAAAATGGTAAGTTTAATACATTTTAGAAAAGAGCGACTATTAAAGAAAGGTGCCTTTAAAAATGAGGATGAAATTAATTCACACGTCAAAATGATCGAAAATGAGATTAAACATACTGAAAAGACCTCAAGAATGAGAGAATTAGAAAATTGGATTAAATATTTATATGAAAATTGAAAATTTAGAGGACATAATAAATCACTTTATTGCAGGCAATAAAAACGAAAAAAATATTGGTATAGAAAATGAAAAATTTATTTTTGATAAAAATAATAAAAATAGATCAAACTACGAACAAATTTGTAAGGTTTTACAATATTTACATAAAAATTTTGGCTGGAACAAAGTTATGGAAAATAAAAATTTAATTGGTTTGGAATTAAATGGGAAACAAGTAACATTAGAACCTGGTAATCAAATTGAGTTGGCTGGAGAAAAATTAAAAAATATTCATGAGGCATGCTCTGAGTCTTTTCAGTTTCAAGATCAATTAATTCAAGCTTGCAAAGAATTTAATTTAGATTTGATGTCAGTTGGATATGATCCAATTACAAAATTAAAAGATGTTCCATCAAATCCCAAAAAAAGATATCAGGTAATGACAAAAGAAATGCCCAAAAGCGGGAAGTTGAGTTTAGAGATGATGTATCAAACTGCAGGTACTCAAATTAATCTTGATTATTCTAACGAAAAAAATTTTTCAAAAATCTTCAAATTAGTTAGTTATTTATCTCCATTATCAATTGCTCTTTTTGCTAATTCCTCAATGAAGGAAAGTGTATTTAGTCAATTTTTATCTTATAGATCATATGTTTGGCAAAATACGTCAAGAGGCGGATTACCAAAAATTTTTTTAGAGGATATGAATTTTGAAAAATATGCAGAATTCTCTTTAAATTATCCATTATTATTTTTAATAAAAAATTCCAATTATTTATTTCCAAAAAATTATACATTTAAAGACTTTGTTGAAAATAAAATAATTGAAATAGATCGTGAATCTCCAACTAAAAAAGATTTAGAAACACATTTGAGCACCATATTTACAGAAATAAGACTTAAACAGTATTTAGAAATTAGATCAATAGATGCTTGTGAATGGGATTGTCATTGTGCTGCACCAGCATTTTATACAGGTTTAATTTACGGTAACCTTGATGAGGCTTTATACACTTTAAGTAAATGGAAATCCGATGATGTTTTAAATGCATATTTTGATGCACCAAAAAAAGGTCTTAAAACCGAGATAGATGGAAAAGATATTTTAAATTGGAGTAACATTTTTTTAAAAATAAGTAGAGAAGGTTTGATTAAAAGAAATTTCATAAATAGTAAAAAAAATAATGAGACAATTTACTTAAAAAATATTGAAAATATATTATCAGAAAAAAAGACAAAAGCTGAAAAATCACTTAAGATAGCCTAATTTGAAAAACATAAATAAAATAATCGCAGTTCAGGCAGACAGTCTTAATTCAATTAATATTTGTACAGATACAACATTTTTACTTTGTTTAGAGGCACAAAGGAGGGGTTTTAATATATTTTGGTATCAGACCTCTGAAATTACTTTAAGTAATAAAAAAGTTGCTGCAAAAGGATATTTTGTAAAATTTTTTGATAGAAGTAAAAATTTTTACGTAAAAAAAAATAAAACTGAACTAAATTTAGCGACTTCAAAATACATTTTAATTCGACAAAATCCTCCATTTGATATGGAGTATATAAATTCAACTTTATATCTCGAAAAATTAATTTCTAAAGTTAAAATTATCAATAATCCTATATCTATTAGAAATATATCTGAAAAATTTTACTCATCTAAATTTTTTAAATATATGCCTCCAACTATATATACTAAGGATATGGAGGAAATTTACAAATTTTATAATAAATACAAAAAAATTGTAATTAAACCAATTCATGGCTACGCAGGTAAGGGCGTTCAATTATTAAAAAATAAAATAAATAAAAAAAAATTATCATCATATTTAAAAAAATATGGACACGTAATGGTCCAAAAATTTTTACCAGAGGTGAATAAAGGAGACAAAAGAGTATTTATAATTAAAGGTAAAGTTTGTGGTGCAATTAGAAGAGTACCTTTAAAAGGCTCAATTCTTTCAAATATTTCACAAGGAGGATCAGCAGTTAAAACAATTTTAAATTTTAAAGAAAAAAAAATATCAAAGGTTATTGCAAAAGATTTGTTAAAAAATAATATTTATTTTGCTGGTATAGATTTTGTGTCTAATTATATAATCGGCGATATTAATATTACATCTCCCACCGGACTTCCTCAATATAAAGAATTGACTGGTAAAGATTTGTCTAAAGTTTTTTGGGATGGTTTGATTAATTAAAATAGACCTTCAGTCTCACCTTTTTTATTTAATTTAATTTTGTCAGCTGCCGGTACCTTTGGAAGACCCGGCATTGTCATTATTGAACCACATACAACAACAACAAAGTTTGCTCCCGAAGATAGTCTAACTTCTCTAATTGGAATTTCATGATTAGAGGGAGCGCCTACTAATTTTGGGTCGACTGAAAAACTGTATTGAGTTTTGGCAATACACACAGGTAAATTCTTATATCCATTTGTCTCAAAGGTTTTTAAAGTTTTTTTAACATCATCTGATGCAGTAATTCTACTTGCCCCGTATATTTCTTTTGCAATTTTCTCAATTTTTTCCCAAAGAGGAAGTTGTTCTTTGTATAAATAATTAAATTTTTTTAATTTTGATTTTTTACAAATTTTGATAAAGACAGTAAGAAATGGGTCCTTTCATTGCTTAACCGTGCGATAGTAGTAGAGGCTAATAGAGAAATAAAGGAGGGTTTTGCAAACTTTAGCTCTACTGATTTTGAGAACTTACTCTATTAAACTAGTTACCTTTTTTGAAATCATCCAAAAACTTTTTTAACCCGATATCTGTTAGTGGATGATTTAACAACCCTGTTATAGTATTGAGTGGTCCAGTCATTACATCTGCCCCTATTTTGGCACAATTAATTATATGCATTGTGTGACGTACCGAGGCAGCTAAAATTTCGGTTTCAAAGGCATAGTTATCATAAATCTCTCTAATCTCGCTGATCAAAAATATTCCATCACTAGACACATCATCTAACCGTCCAATGAAGGGAGAAACATAGGTTGCTCCTGCTTTAGCAGCCAAAAGAGCTTGCCCTGCAGAAAAAATAAGCGTACAATTCGTTTTAATGTTACGATCAGAAAAGTATTTTAAAGCTTTAATTCCATCTTTAATCATAGGAATTTTTACGACAATTTGAGGATGTAAATCTGCCAATTGTTCCCCTTCTTTTATCATGCCCTCAAAATCTACTGCAATTACCTCGGCAGAGACATCACCCTCAACAGCATTACAAATTTCTACATAATGATTGAGGATGTTTTCCGCTCCGGTAATACCCTCCTTGGCCATTAGGGATGGATTGGTAGTTACTCCATCCAAAACTCCTAAGTCTTGGGCCTCTTTGATTTGGTCTAAATTGGCTGTATCAATAAAAAATTTCATTTATTTATAGTTTCAAGGTTAAACTTTATAGTGATTCATTATCATTTTTTCAAATAGAGTGTCTGGTAATATCTTCTTGAGTAAAATCGAAAATTTTTGAAGAAAAGAACCAGATCGGTAATGGACGTTTCTTTTTTTCAACTTGATAATTTTATGAACCATTCGAGCAAAATCATTGGGATTACTACCTTGATCAACATGCTCATCAATGGTATTTATTGAGTATTTATAAAGATCATGATATGGAGAATCTTTTTTTAGAGGGGAATAAATACGTCGTGTGGCAATATCGGTTGCGTAATCTCCAGGAGCAAGGGTCACTATATCAATACCAAAGCGCTTGACTTCCATTCTAAGTGCTTCAGAGGTTAAGCCCAAAGCCCCTTTGGAGGCAGAGTAAATACCCCTAAAGGGAAGTCCCATATACCCTCCTATAGAGGTAATATTGATGATCAAACCAGATTTTTGTTGACGCATTACAGGCAATACTTTCTGGATCAGTGATAATGGGCCGAAAAAATTGGTTGAAAAATGAGTCTGCATTGAGTTCACATCTGTTTCCTCTATTGGACCTGTAATTCCCGCTCCGGCATTATTAATCAATACATCAATACGACCTACTTTATGAATGACTTGATTTACTAATTTCTGAGATGATTCCGGTTGATTCAAATCAAAGGTTAACAAATCAAAATTTATATCTGAAATATTTTTTTGAGGATCTCTTGAGGTACCGAAAACACGATAATTGTTTGCTAATAAATAAGAAGCTGTGGCTTTGCCAAGGCCAGATGAGGCACCCGTGATAAGAACTACTTTAGTCATGTAAATAAAAATGGGCAAGCGATCTACATCACACCGCTACAACCGCCTACCCTTGCTGCGTTCCCGCCCTGGGGGGATTCGGCAGGAGCTGGTTGTGCAGGACTTGCCCAAAGCAAATATAATAGGTTTCGAGCGTTCAACAATTATTTTAAATTCTTAATTTTAAAGTAAATATACACCACTGTCAAATGAAAATTTGGATTTTACTAATTTCCATCCTTTTGCTTAAATGTAACACAGATATTACAAAAGATTTTAAACTAAGTGTTGTTCAGAAAAGTAAAAAATTTAGCCCTAGTGATACACTAAAATTGAATATCATCAATAAAAAGAATCATCCTATTGATTCAGTAGTTTACCATTTGGATGGAGAAAAAATTAGTGATCCTCAAGCATTGGAAAATAAATCATTAGGGATATATAATTTAAAAGCTTATATATATGTTTCGGGAAAAAAACTTGAATACAAACAAAAAATAAGTATTGTGTCTCCCTCAAAACCCCAACTATATTCATATACTATTCTTAATGAATTTCCACATGACAAAACTGCTTATACTCAAGGGTTGGAGTTTTACCGAGACACCCTTTATGAAAGTACAGGGTTGAGAGGAAAATCTAGTTTACGTAAAGTTGATTTTGAAACTGGAGAAATATACAATCAGGTTACCTTGGATAAAGTATATTTTGGTGAGGGCATAACAATTTTAAAAGACAAACTTTATCAACTCACATGGCAAGGTAATATGGGTTTTCAGTACCAACCAGATCGACTCAAAATTGAACGATCTTTTGCTTATCAAGAAAGTAAAGAAGGATGGGGACTATGTAATGACGGTAAAAGGATATACAAGTCCGACGGATCGCATCAAATTTGGATTTTGGATCCTGAAACACAAAAAGAAATTGGCAAAATCCAGGTGATGACTGACAAAAATGCTATTAAAAAAATCAATGAATTGGAGTGGGTTGACGGAAAAATTTATGCTAATACCTACCAGTTCAATAAAGAAGTAGGTATCATTATTGATCCATTAAGTGGTGGGGTCGTTGGGGTAATTGATTTTTCGGGATTAAAAAGTAAAGTCGAACAAGTTTCCAATTTAGATGTTCTTAATGGTATAGCATACCACCCCAGAAGAAAAACATTTTTTGTTACTGGGAAAAATTGGAGTAAATTATTTGAAGTTAAAATCGAACTCAAAGAATAAGACATCGATAACGCCAAAATGATAATTACTTGTATTGGGCTGGTTAACGAATCACCACAGATTTACCTGAATACCCCTTTTCAGGTAAATTGACAATAACTTGAGTATAGCCAGGATCAGCCATCCACTCAGATTTATAATTCTCAGCTCTTACTTCAAACTTTTTAGAGAGGTTTAGAACCAAAATAGACAATTCTCTGTTAGGATCACTAACAGTAATTTTAATTCTTCCGTTATCATTATTATCCATAACACTTAGTTTTGGTTCTGATAAATTTAGGTTGATTTCTTCCATCTTATGTTTTATCTAGAACTTTTAATTTTAAGTAATCCGCATTAAATATTAATTATTTTAAATAATATTTAATTATTTTTGATTTTTTAAAATACTATTATTTAAATACCAACGACCTTGTAAAAAACTATCTGCTAAATCATCTTTTTTTTTATGTTCACTAAAAGGTTTTATCCATTTGTGTAAATTATTATTTTCTATTAATATTTTTTG
>ENA-OSEY01001722-OSEY01001722.1-marine-metagenome-genome-assembly--contig:-NODE-1722-length-14781-cov-5.961643_pt1 | contig 14781 bp, 14 predicted proteins | sample MGYA00248465_ERZ534230 | MGnify/ENA primary metagenome ERZ534230 (study PRJEB26409, sample SAMN06344110) | marine metagenome | isolation source: Sea water from surface | place: Atlantic Ocean:Southern...
CTCCTCCGAGCTATCTAGATTGTGATTATAGTAATCTAACCCACACTCTTTGAGTGACTCAGCTTGCTCTTTTTTAAGCATTCCTAGAGTTAAACAAGTTTCCAAATTTAGGTTCTTAACCGCCTTCACCATATCTTTTATCTTAGAAAGATTACTATCATTAAGGTTCCTCCAAGCAGCCCCCATACAAAATCTTGAAGCCCCGGAGTCTTTAGCAGCCTTAGCTTGTGCTACAACGTCATCAACAGAAAGTAATTTTTCAATCTCAACATCGGTATTATATTTAATACTTTGAGAACAATACTTACAGTCCTCAGGACATCCCCCTGTTTTAATCGACATTAGTGTTGATACCTGGATTTTGTTCGGATCATGATTCTCCCGATGAATAGTCTGAGCTTTATATATGAGATCATTAAAGGGTAGGTGATATAGCGCCTCTATATCCTCCAGAGACCATTTGGCGATTTTTTTATTCATAAAGATAGCTTAATAGTAGTCCAAAAAAGACTATTAATCCAAAAATATTATTATTCTCAAAGGCTGATATGCATTGATACGGCAGTCTGTTTGAAACTAATATTTTTTGATAAGTAGATACTAGTAAAGCTAGCGCAAGAGAGAAATAAAATATTATTCCAAGATTGTTTATTACTCCCACAGCCACTAGTATGACAAGCGTTAAAATATGGAAGTAAAAAGGATAAATGGTATCTTTCTCACCAAATAATATAGCTGATGACTTATTTCCTATTTTAATATCATCTTTTTTATCTGCGATAGCATAGTATGTGTCATATGCTATGGCCCATGATATCGTAGCTAGGTAGATTAACAAACAGGACAAACTTGTTTCACCGGTTTCCACAATGTACACCATAGGTATGCTTGAGCCAAACGCGATACCTAATACTAATTGTGGAATTTTTATATATCTTTTAGAAATAGGATAAATTACCAGTAAACAAAAAGCTGCTAAAGCATACACTAATATATCTAGACCTATCAACATTAATAACAATATGCTCAGTGCAATTAGCCCTACGAATAAAATAATAGCCTCATAAGTAGTAACTTGTCCTGACACCAACATTCTATCTTTTGTTCTCTCGACTTGCGCATCTAAATCTCTATCAAAATAATCATTTATTACACAGCCTGCTGATCTCGTTAGAACCACCCCTATCAAAAATAAAAATAGATAGATTATGCTTGGTGAGCCCTCAGACGATATTAGAAAGGCCCAAAGCATAGGCCACATTAGTAGATAAATGCCTATGGGCTTATTAAGCCGCATAAGGTAGTAGTAATTATTTAGTCTTTGTAACACAGCTTATATTTTGCCATCTAGCCCCATTTGATAATATTTATGTACGATATTATCCTGGTTCTCTAACAACCAATCTATAGACGGTTCATTATTCATTGCCTTTTTTATTGCTTGATAAGTAGCTTTTCTATGTATATCAAATAGTATTTTGTGATCCAGAGAGTCATCTTTTGACACACTTGGATTCAACCATACTGAAACAATTATCCCTAAATCATTAGCTTTATTTTTATCAATAGTTCCATCTCTTACTGAATCAAGAACTCCATTTGCAATGGCTCCCTGTACAGTACCCATAAGAATATTCGTATATCTGGTATTATCCACTGTTACTTTACTTATCATCAAAGTAGCAGGTTTAACCATTATGTCAGTATTCATTATTGCAAGAACTTTAGAGTGTCCTTTCGCTTGATCACCAAGAAGTGTTGCGAAAGCAGTTCCGAATGGGCCATCTAGTTCACCAATAATCACTTCTGGTTCAGCGGCAGTTCCAGGAGGACCCCCAGCAACAAGTGACTCACCAACGCGCATAGTAATTTTTTCTGTCATTTTTACTCCTATTTTAATTTTCTGACTATGATATAGTTTTTACATAATTATTTAAACATACTTTATGATTAGAAAATTTAAATCCTCTGAACCATCGATTGGTCTACGAGTTTATATTGATGAGCAAGCAACTGTTATCGGCGATGTAACACTCGGTGATGACTGTAGTGTATGGCCACAAACTGTTATCAGAGGTGATATTAAACCCATCAATGTTGGCGCTAGAACTAATATTCAAGATGGAAGTGTTGTGCACGTTACCCATGAAAGTGATTACTCCAAAGGTTATGAATGTAACATTGGATCTGATGTGACTGTTGGTCATGGATGCATTATTCATGCATGCACGATTCATGACAAATCATTAATTGGGATGGGTAGCGTAATCCTTGATGGTGCAATAATTGAAACAAATGTAATTGTCGGTGCGAAATCCTTAGTCCCATCTGGTAAAAAATTGGAATCGGGTTACTTATACATGGGTTCTCCTTGTAAACAAATAAGACCTCTAAATGACTCTGAGATTGAATTTCTTGATTACTCGGCAAGTCATTATGTTAGCAACAAGGACGAGTATTTAGTTTCGTCTTAATAACTCTTCTAGACCGTCTATATCTGGCGAAAGATTATTCCATATTTTAAAAGAATGTTTAGCTTGGTGAATTAACATGCCTAATCCATCGTAGTTACCTGCAGATTCATTTTTCTCTGCCCATTTCTGGAAAAGGGTTTTTTCCTTATCATAGAATAGGTCATAGCAGATCGGCTTGTTCATGATTAGTTCCGGAGGCAAAATAATATCATCAACGTTCATGCTGATAGGTGTGGTGTTTATCACAATATCATATTCATCTCCCTCCTCATGCATTAATAATCTATTAGTCTCAAACAAATCGAGTAGTCTAAGTGCATTACTTTTGGTTCTATTAAGTATGGAAATTTCTTTTATTTTGCCATGAAATAATAACGAGCTTATGATACTCGCAGCTGATCCGCCCGCACCTATAATCAATATTTTTGAGTCTTCGAGAGTAATTTCTTTATGTAAGAAATCATCTATTAATCCTTGTCCATCAGTGCTATGCCCTATAAGTTTTCCAGAGTCAATCAAGACTGTGTTTACACTTTTGCACAGCCCAGCTGATTGATCTAATTCATCACATAAATTATAAGCTAAGCCTTTGAATGGGACTGTAACGTTTAAACCCACGCCTCCATTTTTAAAAAAATCATTGATATCTCTCTCAAAGTCATTCTCATTAGATTTTATTTTATTGTATGTATAACGCTCAAGCTGAAACTGACTCGCGAAGAAAAGATGAATATCTGGTGAAAGACTGTGGCTTACAGGGTTGCCTATAACCGCAAATTTTAATTCATCCATTTCGCTGCTTCTTTTGCATAGTATGTAATAATTGACGATGCGCCTGCTCTTTTAATTGATGTAAGTGTCTCTATAACTAAATCTTTCTCATTGAACACATTTTTTTTAGCGGCAGATTTAATCATCAAATATTCACCGCTTACATGATAAGCAAGAATAGGGACCTTAAAAGTTTCCTTGAGATCAGATATTATATCTAAGTTTGGTATTGCTGGTTTTACCATAACAAGATCCGCACCTTCCCTTAAGTCTAAGTCTATTTCTCTAATGGCCTCATTTCTATTTGAATAATCCATCTGATAGGTTTTTTTATCCGACTTACCTAATGCTTTTAATGAACCGATTGCATCCCTAAAAGGACCATAATAACTTGATGAATATTTTGCAGAGTAAGATAAAATTTTAGTATTATAGAATTGGTTCTTCTCTAATTCTTTTCTAATGAGCTTAATTCTTCCATCCATCATATCTGAGGGAGCTATAATATCGGAACCAGACTCAGCATGGCTTAGTGCCTGTTTTACAAGAATGTTATTTGTATCATCGTTAAGAATATAACCCTTCTTATCAATTATTCCATCTTGCCCATGAGATGTATAAGGATCTAAAGCAACATCACTTATAACTAATAAATCAGGAAATTTATCCTTTATCTTCTTTATACATGTTTGCACTAATCCATCTGATTTATATGCCTCTTCTGCATTTAATGTTTTCTTTGATGCTGCTATCTTTGGGAACAAGGCAATTGCAATGATTCCTACAGTTGTTAGTTTTTTGATTTCTTTTAAAGCATGATCAATCGATAATCTAAAAATATCAGGCATAGAGGATATTTTTTCTTTCTTGTTTTTGCCATCACTCAAAAAAATTGGTTGAATGAGATTTTCTGGAGCTAATTTTGTCTCTCTTACAAGTCTTCTTATGTTATCGGTACTTCTTAGCCGTCTCATCCTTAAGGATGGGAATGATTGTTTGGATAATTTTTTCATTAGACTTTTTATTTTAAGAGAAGATGATATATTAATCTATCAAGTTTTAACATATGAGGTAGATTGATGAGAATTTGGCATGAAAATTATACTCTTGAGCACGTCATTACACTTCGTGACAACAATATAAACAAGCACTTGGGAATTAAATTTACTGATATAACTGATAATTCAATCTCAGCAACTATGCCTGTTGAGGATATCACAAGACAATCTCGTGGTGTGCTTCATGGTGGCGCTTCATGTGTTCTCGCAGAATCTCTCGGAAGTATTGCCTCAAATTTATGTTTAGATATGAGAAAACAAAAAGCCGTAGGACTAGAACTTAATGCAAATCATATTAGACCAGTTCGATCTGGAATTGTAACAGGCATTACAAAACCAATCGCCCTCGGGAAGTCTGTGCATGTTTGGAGTATAGAAATATTCAATGAGGCAGGCAAGATGAATTGTGTTTCAAGACTTACAACGGCTATAGTTGATCTAAAAGATGAGGAGAAAAAGGTTAATACAGAACTGGTGGACTCTTTACTTTCTAGCTAGAGAAAACATTTCCATCAGATTTTTTTCATACTCAGTAAAGTCATATTTTTTATTCCATGTAACCTCTGGTGGCAGAGACATAAGAATCGATTCAGCTCTTCCACCTGACTGAAGTCCAAATAGAGTCCCTCGATCATACAGTAAGTTAAACTCTACATATCTACCTCTGCGGTATAATTGAAATGATTTTTCTTTTTTCGTATATTTTTTATTTTTTTTCAGGTTGAATAGGTACAAATATGAATTTTTGAATGTGCTAGCGCAATCAAGAGAGAACTCTTTACATGTCCTATAATCAGGCGAATTCATTTGATCATAGAATAATCCGCCTACTCCTCTTGGCTCTTCTCTATGCGGTAAGAAAAAATACTCATTACAATTTTTATTGTATTCTTCATACATCCCCCTTTTGTATTTATCACAAAGTTCTTTTGCTGAGTTTTTCCAATAATGAATATCTGATTTATTAATGAAGTAAGGAGTTAAATCAAAACCTCCACCAAACCACCAAACATTCTTCTTATTCACTTTGGCTTCAAAAAATCTAATGTTCATGTGAGCACACGGTATTTTTGGGTTAGCAGGATGAATAATTACTGAAACCCCTGTAGCTCTATATTTATTGAGACCACTTACTCCAGATTTCTGTAGGGCGCTCGCCGGAAGTTTATCACCTACTATACTTGAAAAATTAACAGCTGCTTTATCAATATATTTACTTCCCTCCATTTCACAGCTTATTCCACCACCACCTGTCTTATGTTTCCAAGCAGATGATTTCTTTATAATTGTAGAGTCAAGGGTTTTTATAGCTTTGATAATTTGATTTTGAGTTTTCTTAAAGCTCTTTGATATTTCATTTGTTTTCATTGTTATGCTCTTATGACTTCTTTTGTGATTATATTTTTTATAGTTGAAGGTTTTCTCTCGTTGCCCAAGATGCCTTTAACTATACAGTCTATTTTCTCATCGAAGACTTTTTCAATATTTTTTATATCACCATCATATTGAGAATTTGACAGATTTGCACTGGTTGATATTATAGGCGCATTCATATGATCACATAGTAGCTTTACGGTCTCATGTTTTGTCAATCTTATCGCAACTGTATCATTTTTCTTAAGCCACGGTGGACAATTTACATTTGATGGAACCACCCATGTAGTAAAACTCTCAGACTGTAATGACTCATCCATAAAATATGTATTGTCAATTATATTATGGAAATATTTAATATCAGAGCCAAGAATAATAAAACTTTTATTTTTACTTCGTCCTTTAGCTTTAAAAATATTTTCTACACTTTTTGAATTAAAAGGATCGCAACCAAGACCATATATTCCCTCTGTAGGATAGATTGCTGTTCCACCACTTTTGAGCACGTCAGATGCATCACGTGGATTAAGCTTAGGTATCATCGCTTCGCACGAGTTCTTCTAGCCCTCCTTTTAGGAGCATTCTTGATCATCTCAATACATGTATTTTCATCCAGTGATTGAGGTTCGATATCTTTTGGTACTCGAACATTTTTTTTCCCGTCTGTAATATAAGGTCCATACATTCCATTCAAAACCTTGATTCCAGATGACTCAAAAATTTTAATTTCTCTATTTGCATCAATCTCTCTTTTTTCTTCTATTCGAGATATTGCTTCTTGTTCTGACAAGGAAAAAATATCAACTTCTTTCATCGAAACATTGGTTTTTCCGCATTTAACATATGGCCCAAATGGTCCAATATTAATTAAAATATCTTCTCCTTCGAATTCTCCAATTTTCTCAGGCAATTTAAATAATCGAATAGCATCATCTAGTGTGATAGCATCGATATTCTTTTTTTGTTCTGGCGTTAATGCTGCCCATTTTGGTTTCTCTTCATCATCTTTAGTGCCCATCTGAATTGTAGGACCGTACCTTGTGAGGCGAACAGTTACGGGCCTGTTAGTCTCTGGGTGGACTCCAAGATCTTTTAGTTCTCTTTGTTCAGATATATCAACTGTTTTAATTTTATCATCTAGATTATTTTTAAATGGTTTATACGTCTTCTCTACACAATCCATGTATTCTTTCTCACCATTTGCAATTTTATCTAAGTCTTCCTCTAGCCTTGCAGTAAAATCATAGTCTACCAAATCATTCTTGAAGTGATTTATGAGGGTTTCATAAACAACTTTTGCTAGGGCAGTGGGTTGAAAATTACTCTTATCAGGATCTACATAATTACTTTCCATAATTTTATTAATTATTGTAACGTAGGTGGAGGGCCTACCAATTCCAAGTTCCTCAAGTGCTTGAATTAGACTTGCTTGATTATATCTGGCCGGGGGTTGAGTAAATTTTTGTTCTGTTTTTACGGAGTCAACATTTAATTCATCATTTATTTTAAGACTTTCAAGAATTTTTTTATTTTCTTTCTCTTTTTCATCATTATCACCAAAGCTATACACTTCTTTAAAACCTGGGAAATCTAAATATGACCCAGAAAATTTGAACAGAAAATCATCTCCCGCTAATAAATCTATTGATACTGTTTTACTTATGGAGTCTTTCATCTGTGATGCTAAAGCCCTTTTCCATATCAAATCATAAAGACGATAATCATTTTCTTCTAAATATTTTTTTATTTTGTCGGGCGTATTAGACATTGATGTAGGTCTAATTGCCTCATGTGCCTCTTGTGCATTTTTTGTTTTACCTTTATATACTCTAACTTCATCTGATGCGAGCCCTTGGTGATTATTATTCAAGTAGGCAGAGATATCATCTAATGCATCCTTTGATAAACTTGTCGAGTCTGTCCTCATATAACTAATCAGCCCTTCAGGTTGTCCAGCTCCTATGTCCATACCTTGGTATAACCTTTGGGCTATTGCCGAGGTTTGTTTAACTGACAATCCCAGACTAGTGTATGCAGTTTGTTGAAGAGATGCTGTTGTGAAGGGCGCCCTTGGTTTTGTTTTCCTCTGTCCATGCTTTATATTTGATACTCTGACTTTGTCATGTGCTTCAATCATAGACTTAATCTCATTTGCCTTTTTGGAATCATTTATAATGGTTATATTATCTTTTTTCACTTTTTCGCCTTTTATCTGAGATAAATCAATTTCAATATTTCTCTGACTGTTTGAAACACTTGCAGTGATATTCCAAAATTCTTCAGGAATGAAGGCATTTATTTTTATTTCTCGTTCTACGATTAGTCTCAATGCAGGACTCTGGACTCTCCCAGCACGAGCGTCTCTACTAACCTTTTTCCATAAAAATTCTGAAATGTCATAACCCATGAGATAGTCAAGCGTTCTTCTTGCTAGGTATGCATCCCATAAACTCGTTGATATTGATCTTGGCTTCTTTAGTGCTTCGGTCACAGCATTTTTTGTAATCTCATTGAAGACTACTCTATGCGTTTCTTTCTCTTTAAGTATTTTTGCTTTATCTAAAATGTCATATAAATGTTTGGAGATGGCTTCCCCCTCTCTATCTGGATCGGTTGCAAAGTAAATAACATCAGCATCTTTCGTAAATTTTTTAATGTCGTCAATTACTGTTTTCTTATTATTTGAAACTTTCCAAATGGGTTTAAACCCTTGATCTACATCTATCCCTTTTCTAGCAGAGGAAACAAGATCTCTTACATGGCCTACAGACGCTATTACCTTAAAATCTGGACCAAGAAATTTCTCTATACTTTTAACTTTAGTGGGAGATTCCACAATCATTAAGTTTTTCATACGTATACCATGCTTAATTATTCTATTTTTTACTTTATACTATCAAAATAACGATAAGTACAAGATATTAGAATAAAAAAATGACTTTGAGAAGTATTCTACATTACCCAGATAACAGGCTAAGACAACATTGCCCGGAGCATACATCCTTCGACGACAGCTTAAAAGAGTTAGTCTCAGACATGTTTGAAACAATGTATCATGAAAAAGGCATTGGACTATCTGCTATTCAAATCAATGTAATTACACGCGTTATAACGATTGATGTTTCCAAAGAACACAATCAAAAACTAGTTTTGATAAATCCAGTTATTTTAGAAATGAGCGAACCTATCCTCTTCGACGAGGGATGCCTTTCTGTCCCTGGGTTTTATGAAAAAGTCGAGAGATTTAATCATATTAAATATGAAGCAAAAGATGTTGATGGAAATAAGTTCAATTCAGAAGCATCAGAACTTTTAGCTGTTTGCATCCAACATGAAATAGATCATCTTGATGGCAAGATATTTGTTGATTATCTATCAGATATGAAAAGATCCAAGATTGAGAAAGGTTTAACAAAACAAAAAAACAATAATACAAGCCCACAAAGAACAGAGAATCCATATATCAAATGAAAAGTTTGAAAATTATTTTCTTTGGTAGTCCCTATTATTCAGTTCCTTTATTAGATAAGACTATTGAATTAGGTCATGATGTATCGCTAGTCGTTTCTCAAGGTACTACTAAAACACGTCGAGGAAAAGTTATTAAGACACCTGTTCATCAATGTTGTGAGGAAAAAAATATTAAATACATACTCCCAGATCGGTTCAGTGATTCTGTGACTAAAAAGATTATGAGTTCCAATTATGACCTTGGTATTATTTATGCATATGGCAAGTTAGTTCCCATCAGTTTAATAGAGCATTGCAAGTTCGGGATTATGAATTTACATTGTTCATTGCTACCTAGGTACAGAGGCGCAGCTCCAATACAACATGCACTTATTAACGGCGAGGAATATACTGGTTATACCTTTTTCAGGATAAACGAAAAATTAGACGAAGGTAATATTATACTTCAAGAAAGATACCAAATTTTAGAAAGTGATAATTGTTCATCAATTCAAGATAGTTTGACAGAGTTAGCAGTAAATAATTTATCAGTTGCTATCAACAGGCTAATTCAGGGAGAATTTCTAGATAGTGACCAACCCGATGAAATTTCATATGCAAATAAGATCCAAAAAGAAGATAGTATTTTTTACTGGGATTTAGATGTCGTTACTATTTTTAATAGAATCAGAGCACTAAGCACATGGCCTGTTGCACGAACAAACTTACTAGGAGAGGATATTAAAATTATAGATGCTAATTATATTCAACAGGATCATGATATGACTTTTGGTGAGATCAAGGCTTTTTCAAAAGACGAATTGCTTGTGAGTGCAAAAGGAGGATACATATCAATTAATAAACTACAACTTGAGGGGAAAAAGATCATTACAAATAGAGATTTATTTAACTCGAACTCAGAATTCAAAGATAGGCTACTCAATAATCTCGGTTTAAATTAGTATTAAATATATACAATTAACTTTTAGATGATGTAGAATTGTCACCAAAGCAACATCCATGAAAAAAATAGCAGTATTAGGTGGAGGACAAGTTGGCGCGTCTGTCGCCAAGATCCTTACTGATGATGGAAATGATATTACCCTAGTGGATAATAATGCATCTGTGCTTGAGGATCTACAAGAAGACAATGATATAAAAACCATACAAGGAAACGCATCATCACCTTCGGTTCTTAATCAAGTGGAGTTAAGCGACTGCGATATCTTAATTGCGACAACTGCAAGCGATGAGGTTAATTTAGTTTCATGTCATCTAGCAAAAAAAATGTTCAATGTTCCAAATGTTATTGCAAGGCTGAGAAATGCAGAGTACCGAGAAGAGACATCTGATTTTAACCTTGATTTATTTTCTATTGATTCAATAATCAGCCCCAGTCTTCTTGTTACCGATTTTATCAAAAATATCATAGAACATCCTGGAGCATTTCAAGCTTTTGATTTTGCTGATGGCAAATTACAAGTCATTGGTGTAACTGTTCTAAAAGATGGCCCACTAGCTGGCAAAAAACTCTCAGAATTTAAAAAACATATGCCGAATGTGAATGTAAATGTTATCGCAATATATAGAGATAGAAAATCACTTCCAGTGAATGGCTCATCCATAATAGAAACAGGAGATGATGTATTTTTTTTAGCAACTGAAGAAAATATGCGATTCATGAGTGAGTTACGAAAGAATCAGTCCCGTGTAGAAAATATAATGATAGCTGGAGGTGGAAATGTAGGAACTATTCTTGCAGCAAAGTTATCAGAGAAATTCTCAACCAAGATAATAGAAAAAGATCAGTCAAGATCGAAATACCTCTCAGAAACTCTAGAGGGTGTCGTAGTTTTGAATGATGATATATCCGATGAATCACTCTTAGAGAATGAGGGAATAAAAGACGTTGATTTTTTTTGTAGTGTTACGAATGATGATCAAATGAATATTTTATCATCTAAGCTAGCGAAGGATCTTGGTGCGAAAAAATCGATCGCAATAATAAATAAGCCTTCATATCGCAAGTTAGTCTCTAAAGAGATAGATGTTGTTGTATCACCTGAAGATGTAACAATTGGTTCACTTTTAGCGTCTGTAAGAGCAAGTGATGTTGTAAAAGTCCATTCCTTAGGCTTTGGCGAAGCAGAATTGTTTGAGGTTATTATTCATGGAGATAAAAATACTTCAAAAGTTGTTAGTAAAAAAATATCTGATCTCGAACTACCTCAAGGCTGTAGAATAGGTGCCATATATAGAAATGAAAGTGTAATACTTGCACAAGGTGACATAGAGATATGTAGTGAAGATAGATTAATTATATTTCTATTAAATAAGAGAGACTTTCCGAAACTGGCAAAACTGTTTCAAGTTGGGATTGGATTCTTCTAAATGAACTATTATCAAATACTTAAGATCACAGGTATTATTTTACTGATTTTTAGTCTGTTTATATTGATTCCAATAAGCGCTGCATTCTTTTATGGGGAGAGCATAGATAATTTTCTTCAATCTTTTTTAATAATTTTTTTTGTAGGCCTCCTTGCATACTTTCCAAATAAAAAAGAAAGATCACAAATCAAAATACGTGAAGGATTTTTAATCGTAGCAATATTCTGGTTTGTCTTAAGCTTTTTTGGAGCTATTCCATTTCTCATGGATGAAAGTCTAAAATTCAGCCTAGTAGATGCTGTTTTTGAATCTGCATCTGGTTGGACAACGACTGGTGCTACTGTAGTATCAAATATTGATAACCTTAATAAACCTCTTCTTCTATACAGGCAGTTACTTCAATGGTTAGGAGGTATAGGAATTGTAGTTTTAGTGCTCGCCATTCTTCCTATTTTAGGAGTTGGAGGCATGTACTTGTATAAGGCTGAGACCTCATCTCCAGTTAAGGATAATAAACTTTCACCCAGAATCACAGAAACAGCAAAGAGCTTGTGGGGTGTATACATCGTACTAACTATCGCCTGTGCAGTATTATATAAAATTGCAGGTATGAGCTATTTTGATGCTATCGGGCATAGTTTTTCTACTGTATCTATAGGGGGATTTTCTACACATGATGCAAGCATTGGATTTTATTCAAGTGATCTAATAAAGATTATATGTATGGTTTTCATGTTTTTGTCTGCGTTAAATTTTGTCTTGCATTTTTTATTTTATAAAAACAAATCTCTGACGGTTTACACATCTAATTCAGAAATGAAATCATTTCTTTTGATAATTATTATTTTATTGTTGCTAGTAGCTATCTTCTCTACTGGCGGCAGGATTCAGTCGATCGAGAATATTGATATTATGTTTCATATTCTTTCATTTGCTACCACATCTGGTTTTACTGTATCAAACTACAGTAATTGGCCTACTTTTATAATAACTATTGTCTTCTTATCAAGTTTCATTGGCGCGTGTGCGGGTTCTGCTGGTGGAGGAATGAAAGTTATAAGGTTTACTATTGCGTTGAAATCAATCAAAAAGCAACTACTAAAAGTGATTCATCCAAAAGCAGAAATAACAATAAAAGTGAATGATAAAAAAGTTGATGATATGACAATAGAGACAATATTATCTTTCATAATCCTCTACATAATATTGTTTTTTACAGCATCAATATTAATAATGCTGTCAGGACATGACGTAGTAACATCTTTTTCATCAGTCGCAGCATGCATAAATAACTTAGGCCCTGCTTTAGGTGACGCATACGGGAATTACGCATCATTAAATGATTTTTCAAAATCATTGTTACTTCTCATGATGATAATAGGCAGGCTAGAAATATTTACCTTCATCATTCTCATAACAAAATATTTTTGGAAATACTAAAATGCAAAAAGCATTCATATCAAAAAATAATCCGTTTAATGAGCATCCATCTCAAGGAGAGCAGTTCTCATTTACCTACCTCTACCCGAAGTACTGGATTATATGGGTCTTCCTATCTTTGACACTATTGATTGCATACTTTCCTGCCAGGATTAGAGCAGTCATGGGAACGGCTTTAGGTAAATTACTGTTTAAATTTAGTAAATCAAAAAGAGAAATTACGAGAAAAAATTTATCTATGACTTTTAAGAATCTAGATGACAAGGGCATTAGTAATCAATCTAAACTTTTTTTCAAGCATCTAGGCCATATGTACATAAATCTCCCTTTGTTATGGTGGAGATCTGATAAGTATTTACAACAACTAATAATCAAAAGTGATTTACATTTGATTGATGAAATCTTAGATAATAAACAGAGTGTTATTCTGCTGGCACCACATACACTTTCGTTAGACTTTGGTGGCAGAGCTTTATCAAAGTTCAATTTGTTAAGCATATATAAACCATTTAAAAATAATTTGATGAATTGGTTTATTGGTAAATCAAGAAGTAAAGCCACTGATAAAGTAATAGTCTATCCAAGAGAAAAAAATAGCTTTAAAAGCATAATAAAAAAAATGAAAAAACCGTGTGTTTTATATTTACTAGCAGATGAGGATATAAGTTTAGATGATTCAATCTTTACTGATTTCTTTGATACTCAAAAGGCAACTCTAAAATCAATTAGCAAGCTGGCGAAATTGACAAATTCTAAAGTTCTTCCCTGCATGTGCACGTATAACTTTGAGTCAAACGATTATTTTTTTAAAGTCTTTCCTGAACTTGATAATTTTCCTTCTAATAATATCGATGAAGACTGCTTGAAAATAAATATGTGTCTTCAGCAACAGATTCTTTTTGATGTCTCGCAATATATGTGGACATTGAGAATTTATAAACATAGACCAGACGGATCTGATGTTTATAAGATATAATAAATTGTGCAATTTTATAAAATATCAAAACCATTCAATACCCATCTTCTTAAGGTCAGTGATATTCACGAAATATATGTGGAGGAGTATGGAAACCCCCATGGAATGCCGATGTTATTTCTTCATGGTGGCCCTGGAGCAGGAACATCTCCTATTTATCAAAAATTTTTTGACCCAAAAAAATATCATCTCATTATGTTCGATCAAAGGGGATGTGGTAAATCAAAACCATATGGAGAGACGAAAGAAAATACAACTAGTGATCTTATCTCAGATATAAACCTTATTCTCGAAAATTTCTCTATAGATAAAATTAATATTTATGGTGGATCATGGGGCTCTACATTAGCACTTTTATATGCAGAGAATAATCCAGAGAGGGTAGCAACACTTACATTGAGAGGTGTTTTTTTATGCCGAAGTGATGATATCAAATGGTTTTATCAACATGGAGCTTCAGAGATATATCCTCATTACTGGGAAAAATATTTATCTATAGTTAGTAAATCAAAGAGAAATGACATTTTATCTGCTTATCATGAAATGATTCATTCGTCTGATGAGATTACATCAAAAAGAGCTTGCAAAGAGTGGTCACTCTGGGAAGGAAGATCATCCTGTTTACTCCCATCAAATGAAGTAATTGACGCATTTGATGAATGTGCAATATCGCTAGCAAAAATAGAGTCTCATTATTTTATCAATGACTGCTTCATAGAAGAGAACCAAATATTAAAAAATATTAACCTCATCAGTGATATTCCATGTTGGATAGTTCATGGCCAGTACGATGTTGTCTGCCCGATCAGACAAGCTTATGATTTGCAGGTAGTATATCCAAAATCTA
>ENA-OSEY01001723-OSEY01001723.1-marine-metagenome-genome-assembly--contig:-NODE-1723-length-14780-cov-4.139087_pt1 | contig 14780 bp, 15 predicted proteins | sample MGYA00248465_ERZ534230 | MGnify/ENA primary metagenome ERZ534230 (study PRJEB26409, sample SAMN06344110) | marine metagenome | isolation source: Sea water from surface | place: Atlantic Ocean:Southern...
GTGTATGGAAATTCAGTATGCTCATTAATTATATCGTGTAACGCTACTTTAAGAGGGTTTCCCTCCAGAGTATCCATACCATTATAGTAACCGTTTGGTATTTGACTGTAAAATAAACTTGAGATCATATGAAGCACTGAAACTAAAAGTATTCTCATAACACAAATACTAATAACCTTTTTATCTTTTAAGTTTTGATACTAATTTAAGAAAAGTATTTATTGGAATAATTGGTGAGGATTATCTAAAATCCAAGGATCGATACACCAAAGAAAGATGCAATAGCTTAAGGATACTATGGTTAAAGATTGTAGTGACTATTTAATCAACTAGAATGAAAAATTAAGGGCGAAATTTGCTAGTTATTACCTAACTGTGTTAAAGAAATTTGCTAATCCTAAAATTGATGGTACCCAAATACCAACAAATAGCCCCTCATCTTTATAACCACTAAACCACAATGTAACTGAAAATAAAAAACTAATAAATGCTAATATGATCGGATAATATTTTTTTAATTTTTTCAAAACTTAATTTTTAGTGTTCATATTTAATTATTATTCTTTTTTACATTTTTTTCCTCATTTATTGGAAAATTATGTCTTGCATAATAATCTAGTTCATTTTCTTCAGTCGTTTCTTCTTTACCAAATATTTTGAATAAAATAAATGTAAATGTTATTGCAATACCTACTAAAAATATAATTGTATCTAAATTTTTTAAATTTTCTATATTTATGGTATCAATTATCAAATTCATTTTGCAGGATTTGATACTAATTTAAGAAAAGTATTTATCGGAATTAATCGGTGAGGAATAAAAAGCAAAGAAAGGTTAGTTTTTTAATCACCATCACACTCACCCTCGGAGTAGTTTAATATGCCGTGACATTCTGCTGTTTCCCAATTGGGATAAGTAACATTATTACATCCACATACTGGTTGATAATAATATGGAATAGCTTCGTTACAGTAAGGAATAGCTTCATTGCAATCATTATTATCTTTTTTGCAACTTGAAAAAAGTAGTAAAGCAAATACAAAAACTAATAATCTTTTCATCTCTTAAGTTTGGACACTAATTTAAGAAAAGTTGTTAGAGAGAAAAAAGCAATCATTAAGTTCTATTTAAATTTTTGTGGTAAAAAAACATTCATTCAGAAAAAAATTTACAACTAATTAAAATCGCAATTAAAATTAACGTCTTTATTAAATGGATTAACGAAATAATTTTAAATAATGAAACCCTATATATAAAGATATTAATAAATTTTTTTTAATTCTTATGAAGGAAAAAACTCAAATATTTTTCGACAAATTCATGTGAATTTATTTTTTACAGACTTAGTGTTTTTCACAAGCTCTTATTATTTATAATTGCCGCCGATTTTAAAAATTTTTAAGCTTTACCAGAGCCACGGTGTGGTTTAAATGGTAATTATAAATTCACTAATTAAATTAAATAAATGTCTGAAATTCGTCATAATGCTTTAACAGGAGTTCATGAAAAAGCATCATTAAATTCACTTATCAGTAAAAAGGTTGAGAATAAAAAAATATCTGAAATTTTTGGTAATCATGTTTTTGATTTGGACACAATGAAAGAATACTTAACTGAAGGTGCATACTACGCCATATTAGCAGCTAAGAAACATAATCAAAAAATAGAGATGGAAACTGCTGATACTATCGCAAAAGGCATGAAAAAATGGGCTATGGATATGGGAGCAACCCATTACACTCATTGGTTTCAACCCTTAACTGGCGGAACAGCAGAAAAACACGATGCATTTTATAAACCCTCCAGCTCTAAATCAAATAGCATTGAAAATTTGACGGCAGCTGAATTAATTCAGAGAGAGCCTGATGCTTCTTCATTTCCATCTGGTGGTCTCAGATCAACTGATGCAGCTAGAGGCTATACAGTTTGGGACCCAACGTCTCCAGCCTTTATATTGGAAGTGGAATCTGGGAAAACACTCTACATTCCTGCCGTATTTATTTCTTACAAAGGAGAATCATTAGATTATAAAGCACCATTGCTAAAATCAATTGAGGCAATTAGTAAAGCGGCAACATCGGTATATAATTATTTTGATGAATCTGTTAAAAGTGTTACTCCAACACTAGGCTGCGAACAAGAGTATTTCGTTATAGACGCTGGATTATATGAAGCCAGACCTGATTTAATGTTAACAGGAAGAACTTTATTTGGAAGAAAATCTGCTAAAGGACAAGAATTAGACGACCATTATTTTGGAGTTATTCCAGAAAGAGTACAAAATTTCATGAATGATCTGGAGAAAGAATTATTGAAACTAGGAATTCCTGTTTTAACAAGGCACAATGAAGTAGCTCCAAGTCAATTTGAATTTGCACCAATGTTTGAAGAATTAAATGTTGCAAACGATCATAATATGCTTGCAATGGATCTAATGCACAAAATTGCTAAAAAACACAATCTTCGAATTTTAATGCATGAAAAACCATTTCATGGGTTGAACGGCAGTGGTAAACATAATAATTGGTCTATGGCTACAGATACTGGAATAAATCTTCTATCTGCTGGTAAACAACCAGGGAACAATTTGCCTTTTATAACCTATTTTGTTAATATAATTAAGGCAGTTAAAGATAATGCTGATGTTCTTAGGGCATCAATTTCTGGTCCAGGAAATGACCATAGGTTAGGAGCTAATGAGGCGCCACCTGCAATTATTTCAATTTTCACAGGATCTGAAATGGCTAAATTGTTAGATGAGTTTGAAAAAATAGGTCTTAATCCTAATGCTCCCGAAGGAAATCCAACTATGGAATTAGATATTCCTAAAATTCCATCTGCTATTCTTGATAATACGGATAGAAATAGAACATCGCCTTTCCCATTTATTGGAAATCGTTTTGAATTTAGAGCTGCTGGCTCCACTCAAAATTGTTCTCTTCCAATGATGACTTTAAATACTCTTGTTGCTGATCAATTGGTAAGCTTTAAAAAGAGCGTTGATGAGAAAATCTCTAGCGGGTCACCTAAAGAACTTGCAATTATTGAAATTCTTCAAGGTTATATTTCTGATTCAAAGTCCATTATATTTAATGGTGATGGATATTCAAGAGAGTGGGAATTAGAGGCTAAGAAAAGAGGTCTTGCCAATGTCAAAACAACACCATATGCTCTTGATGCAATGATTACAGATCAAGCAAAGTCTCTTTTTGAAAGAAATAATGTTTTAAGTGTTAAAGAATTAGTTGCAAGATATAATGTTCTTCAGGAAATATACGTTAATAAAATTTCTACCGAAGCATGCATGGTTAAAGAATTGGCCTTGACTCATATTTTACCTTCAGCTATAACTTATCAAACTCAATTGATGACTTTACATAAAGGATATAAAGAATTAGGGTTAGAGAAAGCTTGTAATGATGTTAAAGGTCAAATTGAAGAAATACATTTTCATACAAGTGCTATTAGAAATAGTATTTCTTTAATGGATAATGCTGGGAATGAGTCACACAATAGTACATCAGTTGGAGAGGAGTCAAAATGGTTAAATGACAATGTAAAACCATATTTTGATAAAATTCGAGAACATGCTGATTGTCTAGAGGTCCTAGTTGATGATAGTACATGGAAGTTGCCAAAATACAGGGAACTGTTGTTTATTAAATAAAATATTTTTCAATAAAGTCAGGCACTTCGTTGCCTGACTTAAAGTTTCCTATCCTATGAAAAAAATACTTTCAACATTAGTTGCATTGTGTTTTCCATTTTTTTTGTTTGCCAAAGATCAAAATTTTACAATAAATTCTGGAGATAGTGCTTGGATGTTGGTGGCAACTACTTTAGTTGTACTAATGACACCTGCTGGACTTGCACTATTTTATGGAGGGCTTACGAGAAGTAAAAATGTACTGAATACAATTGGTATGAGTTATGCTGCTTTTTGTATTGGATTCATAACATGGATTATTGCAGGATACAGTTTCGTTTTTAGTGGAGATGGTTTGTTTTTTGGAAATTTTGATAATGTATTATTGAATAATATAAAAGTAACTGACTTAACAGGTACCATCCCTACTTATCTATTTGTTGCTTTTCAGGGATCTTTTGCAGCAATAGCAGTCGCAATAGTTAGTGGATCAATAATAGAAAGAGTAAAATTTTCGACCTGGTGTATATTTGTGCCTCTGTGGATTTTATTTATTTATTGTCCTGTAGCTCACTGGCTATGGGGAGGAGGTTTCCTAAGCAATCAGGGAGAATTAGATTTTGCTGGTGGGACAGTTATTCATGTTAATGCTGGAGTAGCTGGTCTTGTTCTTTCACTGATGCTTGGTAAAAGAAAAGATTTTAGTTTTCACAGTTCAAAACCATCTTCTATTAAATTAACTGTTCTTGGTTCAGCTCTGCTTTTATTTGGATGGTTTGGATTCAATGCAGGCAGTGAGTTTGCTGCAAATTTTATATCCGCAAATGCCTTATTGGTAACCTGTATTTCAGCTTGCGCAGGTGGTTTATCTTGGTTATTTACAGAATCTATGGATGTGAAGAAGCCAACCTTAATAGGCTTAGCTTCTGGAGTTATTTCTGGTCTCGTGGCAATTACTCCTGCAGCGGGCTATGTTGGTCCCTCAAGTTCAGTAGTAATAGGAATTTTAGGAGGTATTATCGGATATTTTGGTACAGTAAAATTAAAGGTAATTATTGGATATGATGACTCATTAGATGCTTTTGGTGTTCATGGTTTAGTTGGAATTGCAGGGGCACTAATGACCGGAATTTTTGCCAATCCTTTAATTAACGATGGGATTGGAGTAATGTATGGAAATCCATCACAATTTCTTATCCAGTTAAAAGTAGTTGGAGCAACAGTTCTATTTTCATCGATAGGTACGTTTATAATATTTAAAGTTTGTTCTTTTTTCACCAGAGGAGCTAGAGTTCATGAAATAGTTGAGCACAAAGGTTTGGACAGTATGATTCATGGAGAGAAAGGCTTTAATTTAATAAAAGAAGAACTGCACAGTAAAACTTAAATGGTATTAAAACAATAAGATTTTTCTTATTTATCACCAACATTTAAAATATGAAAACTAAAGAAAATATAAAAACAAAAAAAGAAGCTCTTACTGCTCAAAAAAACATGGCTTACTTAGGATTATTTAATTCAATAGATCATAACAAAGAAGGCATAATTCAGCCATATCAGTTTTGGAACGAGCTAAAGTCCCATGGCATTTTGATGGATGACCCAAGATTAAAAGATATAAATGATAATTTCAAAAAGGAAAAATTAAAAAATAGAAAGGGAATAACTTTTGAATTATTTTCTAAATGTATTGATCAGTCCATATTGTTAACTAAAAGTTTGAAGGGAGAGCTTGTAATACCCGATTTTAAAAGCTTTACTGATGAAATTACTACGATTTATAATAAACTAGAAAAGAATTTATCAGGTTCTGTAGCAAATTATATACCCCAACTCGCCAGGGTTAACCCAGACCAATTTGCTGTTTCAATTTGTACTATTGATGGACAACGTTTTGATTACGGAGATTTTAATACCGATTTCTGTTTACAATCAACATGTAAGCCTATAAATTATTGCATAGCTCATGAGAGTCTTGGTGAATCAGTTGTTCATAAACACATTGGTAGAGAACCAAGTGGAAGATCTTTTAATGAAATGGCTCTAAATAATGATGGATTACCCCATAATCCTTTGATTAATTCTGGAGCAATAATGTGTAGCTCACTAATTGAAAGGCATGCTCCTATCTCTGATAGATTTGATTTAGTGATGAAAACATGGTCAGAACTATCAGGTGGATTTAATCCCTCATTTAATAATTCTGTTTATTTATCTGAAAAACAGACTGCTGATAGAAATTTCGCTCTTGCATATTTTATGAGAGAAAAAAATGCATTTCCTGAAAATACTAATTTGATTGAAACACTAGAATTTTATTTCCAGTGCTGTTCTATTGAAGTTAAATCTCCATCAATGGCAAGTGCTGCAGCTACTTTAGCAAATGGAGGTGTGAATCCGCTAACGGGTAAAAATGTTTTCAATTCTTCAACTGTCAAAAATTGTTTGTCATTGATGAATTCTTGTGGTATGTATGATTTTTCAGGTGAATATGCCTTTAAAATTGGCTTTCCTGCGAAATCTGGTGTTTCTGGTGCAATGATGATCGTTATACCAAATGTTATGGGCATATGTGTTTGGTCACCGAATTTAGATGAATTAGGTAATAGCGTTAGAGGTGTAGAGTTTTCTAAAATGTTTGGTGAAAGGTTTAACTTCCACAATTATGACTCGCTAATTAATAGCAATGATAAACTTGATCCAAGGAAAAGTAAATACGAAAATAAGATTGATGGAGTTATTAGTTTAATTTATGCAGCATCCCTTGGAGATATTGATGAAATTAAAAAATTAGAAGCAAGAGGTATCGACCTAAATTCAGCTGACTACGATGGAAGAACGGCATTACACTTGGCTGCATCTGAGGGTCATAAAGAAGTGGTGGAATACTTAATAAATCGAAATACTACTGCAAATTTGAAAGATAGATGGGGTGGGTCACCTATTGAAGACGCAAAAAGATCCAATCATAGAAATATTGTTAAAATATTAGAAGAGTATTTGTCTAATCAATTTAAATCAGAAAATAAATAACAAATCAATTTTAAATTGATGAATCTTTTCATGTAGTAAGATTTGATATTAATCAAAGAAATAAAAGATTGTTATATTCTGTAGGTTTTTGATCCAAACGCTTCTCCAACACCAGTTTGGCAGAATTGCCTTAAACTTTCTAAATATTTAGCAGAACTGAAATTTTGATTGGCAAAAAAATCAGCATTTTCAGAAAAATTTCCATAAGTAAACCGCAAACGAGTCTTGCCTTCGTTTTCGCTAAGTTCATAAGACATAAATAATGATTTAATTGGCATAGTCGAGTCTAAAAAATCCCATCTTATTTTTTCATTTTTTGTTTCTAGGCACTTTACTAGTAAAAACATTTCACCCCACTTAAAGGTTATTGTTTTGTCTGAATTTTCTACAACATCAGTGGTATACCACTTTTTAAGATTATTCACCTCTCTAATGGCTTTATAAACTTCACTTAGTGATGAATTTATATGTAATAAATGATTTATGGTATATTCCATATTATTTTAAATTTTGATACTAATTTAAGAAAAGTATTTATCTGAATATTTTTAAATTTATTATCATTAAATAATGAAAAAATCATTTTTTTTAATCTTAGGAATTGTCCAATATTTGCTTATTTATTCTCAAAATCAAATAAGTTTTAAAAACATAATTAAAGATTATAATTATTCAATAGATTCATTTTTCATTGGTGCTAGTTTAAATCATTTTCAGCTTAATTCACAGGCAGAAAATTTATTTTTAAATGAATTTAATTATCTAACACCAGCTAATGCGTTCAAACAAACTATTATTCATCCTAGACCAAATATTTGGAAATGGGAAAAATGTAATGATTTTATCAATTTTGCAAATGAAAATAATTTAGTTCTTAGAGTGCATGGACCAATTAGCCCTCAATCTTCTAAATGGGTAAAAGATGATGAAAGAACAAAAGAAGAATTAACATTAATTCTAGATGAATATTTTATTGAACTATGTAAAAAAGTAAATAAAGAAAGTGTTGTTAGGTGGATGGATGTTGTCAATGAGACTGTCCTAAGAAACGGGTCTTGGTTTGCTGAAAAGCCAGGAAACACAAAGTGGGAAAATCCTTGGACTCAAATCGGAATAAATGAAGATGGATACCCAAAATATATTGTTAGAGCATTTGAAATTGCTAATAAACATGCCCCAAATGTAAAACTTGTTTTTAACCATAACGGAGGAATGGAGAAAGTGATGTGGGAAAAGGTAATAGAAACTATTGCCTATTTGAAATCAAAAGGTCTTAGAGTTGATGCTATTGGTTGGCAGGCACACCTTAGAATAAATAGTCTTTCCAAAGAAGAACTTGATTATTTAGATTATTTAATTGATTGGGCCCACACTAATAACTTAGAATTTCATATTACAGAACTTAACCTATGGGTACAAGACGAAATCACCGATTTAGATTCTATACAGAATGTTCAGTCAAATATTTACCAAAAACTGGTAAATAAATTAATTTCAAAAAAAAATAATGGTGTTATTGCTTTAAATTTTTGGGGATTAAAAGATAGAAATGGGAGGCAAAAGCATAATAAAAATATTTTAAGTATTTATGATCGAAATCTTAATCCCAACCCTTGTTTAGAAACAATTAAATCATGTTTAAATAACGATGAATAATCTTGGAGAGGCTGTTTTCATAAGACCAAGGAAAAAATATTGTTAGTTAGTGAGGATTAGTATTTGACTTAACTAAGCATGCATAGGTAGGTTAGTTTTGCGAAAGGTATTCCACTTAATTTTCACCTGAGAAAACATATTGATTATTTAAGGTGTCATAATAGACTAATGATAAATATAAACCAGTTGCTGTCTCTCCAATTTCTAAGTCTAAGTTTGTGTGTGAGTCACCATTATGGAAGTAGGTAACAGAACCAAAGTATCTTTGTTTTTCAATTTCTAATTCATCGATATTAAAAAAATCACCTGCTATAGAAATTCTTTTATTAGATATTTCAGAAATAATAATATTATTATTAATTGATGTGATAGAGTCATTAATTAACATGTGCCCAGTGTAAGTTCCACTAACTTTGCCGGAGTATTTATTACAACTGGTCAAGAAAACTACTGAGACCAATAACACAAATAATTTTTTCATTTTGTGAATTTTGATTCTAACAAAAATAGAGCATTCGCTGCATTCATTAATTCACTTATGTTAAGAAATTAATAATAATACAGAGAAGTTAGTATTGATGATAAATGTTAGTTCGAAGCGTTTCGTTTTATTTCTTAGAAACAAATACCTGTAAAATGGTATTGCTTTGATATTTTTTAGAAAATACATTTGTTGATTTAAACTTGAATAAATACTGTCATATGTTATTTAAGAAAAAACCGAGGGTGGATGTAGTAGTAAATGAACTAATTAAAAAAAACATTGAAACTTGCATACTTAAAATAGAGCTAATTGGTTTATCAAAAATAGAGGACCACTTTAAATATGAGGTGTATTATCTCGACAATAAAGAAGTCAAAAAAGTACCTATAATATCAACCAGTGTTTTGGGGGTTGTTGATATTATTAGCCCTTATCTTTATAAGGGAACAAATCAACAGAAAATATTATTTGATGCAGGTTCAGAAAATATTATTTTGTCAAGGATGGAAAATAGATTAAAAAAGTACAATTGACAATATTATTATTTTGAAGCATTGATTTGAAATTAAGATATTGTTTGGTAATTGTTATTGAACAATAATTTTTGCTTTCATCTCAGGAAGATGTGGTACACAAACATAGTAATAAGTTTTTGGATCAACAGGTATAAAAATACCACTCTGACCATATCCAAATTCAAAACCATTTTCAATGGGTGTTGGGTCATTGTTGTTATAGCTATCTTCACTCACCTCTATAGCGTTGTGACTTCCGCCTAAATCAAAATAAATGGTATCTCCAATATTACAATTTAAAGTGGAGGGTTGAAAGGTGTGTGCCCAAGTAGTTATTGTATTTGTGTGTGTATTTGGATTGTTATCATCCGTGTTTGTATCTTCTTTTGAACACGAATGAAATGTAAAAAATAGCATTAAAAAATAAACTATAGTTTTAGGATTCTTCAACTTTTATTTTTTGATACTAATTTAAGAAAAGTAGTTACAGTTTAATGGGTGAGGATTAGTATTTTACTTCTTTAGCTGATTAAAGTTAATCCCTACTCCGAAAGAAAAGTTAAGACCATTAAATCCAAACTTTGCCTCTTTTTTTGGGTCTTCTACTCCTGAAGGATGAGTAATAATAAAAGTAAGGTTTTCTGCATCTAGATTTTCAGATGCAGAGGTATTTTCGTTTTCAACCGCTCCTTCCCCACTGAAGCCAATATTTACCAAGGAAGCGTTTAAAGAGTACCCAACATTAGCAAAAATATGAAGGGCTGAAGTTGGTTTAAACATCGCAAATAAAGACGGTTTTAATCCAAACCAAATGTTTTGAAAAGACACCTTTACTTCATCATCATAAAACTCTGTATCGTTTACTTGTATGTAACCGGTATTGTTCTCTAGTTTCCCAATGTTTTTATTAGCAATGCCAAATAATGTTACATCAACTTTAGGACCAAATTTAAACTTTTCACTAGCGTTAATTAAGTAGCCTCCAGAAAAATCAAGATTAAATCCAAACATTTGCTTAAAGAACATATCAGCCTTGAGCCCCATTAAAAACTTTTCTTTAAAATTATCCTGCATAAACCCTATTGAAAAATAATTTACTGATTCTGATTGCTCGAGAGAAAAATTCGTAGCAAAATAGTCAGGTGATGGTGATTCATCAATGTATTCGAGGGTAACGTCTAGCTCATTTATTTTTAAGGGTTTAGTGCCAAATTCCAATGTGGTAATAATATTTGGATCTTGTGAAAAGATATAAGAAGGAATAAAGATAAACAGCAACAGATTTTTCATGGTAGAGTTATTTTAAATTTCTTCAATTTAAGAAAAAACTAATTGTATTCACAGCTTCCATCATCGCAAGTTGCTTCAGCGTTGTAGTTTGTTGCTAAAGGATCTATACAACCGTGAGTGTGTTTTTCGCAACTCCCGAACAGAGCCACAAAAAACACAAAAACTAATAATCTTTTCATCTTGTAAGTTTTGATACTAATTTAAAAAAAGTATTTATTGTGGGGGATTAGTTAAGAAAGCAAATGGAGTTTGATCATGAAAAAACTAATTTTCATTATCATAAACTACTTTTATAGACATGTAGTTTTTGGACAACTTCTTTTATTGAATTTTCAGACCTTAGAAATGAATTATTTAAACTTTTAACATTTGCTAACGATAGCTGCACATAGGAGATGAAATTTTTAGGATTTTTTATAATCTTGCTCTTCAGATTAATTGCACTTTGATTCAAATTAATTAAACCACTTGGCCTCAAGTAATTAATTTTACATGTAGTAGCGTATTCCCTTGAATTTTCAAATTCTGTTTTAATCGCTGTAAATCTACTATAGTATATATCGTTTACTTGCATGGCTAAACTATCAGGTATATTTTCCCACAAAGCGGAATTAGATAATCTATTGTATGTTGGTGTCTGGTTATGATAATACCAATCATCACTTGCAAGTAAACCAAGTACGATCTTTAAATTAGTTGTATCAATATCGTTATTATCCTCCCAATACTTTAAAGATTTTCTGAAAACATCAACCATACTTAAACCACTATTTCTATCGGCAATATTTTCCGCTTTTCTGTCTTCTAAATCTGTTATTAATAATTTAACAAGCTCAATTTTATGTAACCTCTGCTTCCTGCTTTCGTTCCAGTTATTTATCTGTAAAGCAATTAAAATACCAACAACTACCAGTATTATTTCACCAACAGCATAAATTATATAACTGCTGAACTTATTTTTAGAAAGTAACTTTTTCCGAATTTTTTTAAAAAAATTGATCATGCTCAAATATAAAAAACCGCAGGAATACATCTCTATTTCATAGCCAGCGGGTTGAAAAGAAAGGTAGATTTAAATTAAAAGGTGGGGGTAGAATTAATTTCTACTAAAGCCAGCAATATTTGGATTATAATTTACGGTTAGCCCAAAAGCTGAGAGTATTTCTTTAAATTCTGAAGATAAATTACCGTAATACTCAATAGAATCAATTACAAAATGGTCAACAAATTTCCCAAATTCCTTCTCCATTAAACCTCCTTTTGAAATGTTTTTAATATGATTTAGAATTGCATCTTCGTTTTTGTATCTCTCAATTAAAGTAATTTTATTGCTATCGGATTTAAAAAATTTCCACGCAAGAACCTCAGGTTCTGTTTCTTTCATCTTACTTTCATAATAATGACAAAAGTCTTTGATTTCACTTTCATTTTTATTATTTGAAGTCATGTATACAACGCATTCTTTTTCATTTTCGTGATATGTTGGTAATTCACTTTTAAACTCTGATTGATTGCAGGAAATAAAAATGGATATTACGGCTATAATGATAAGTTTCTTCATCCTGTAAGTTTTGACATAATTAATTTGAGAAATATATTTATTGTGATAAATAGGTGAGGATACGCTAATAAAGCAAAGGGAGTTTAATTATTGTGGTGGTGGAAGTGGTTCGAAAGAATGCATTTCTCTGTTTTCAATATTAAGCTCTTTTGATATTTTTTGTAAATAATCTGACATCATTAATTTTTGCATTCCCTGCATATCCACATCGTACATCATTACAATCGCATTTTTATCGTCTACTTTTCCTACTGTTGTTCTTGATTCATCACAAACATTTGCTCTCGCTTCGTGTCCATCAAATTCCTTTTTCCAATCATCGAAATTATCACAGGATACTTTTACTACAATATTCATACTATATAATTTAAAGTTTTATCTGTTAATATAAAAAAATAAAACACAGATTTTAGCAATTTGATTACTTTTTAAAGATTTTAAAATGTTGACTTAGCTAAGAGAACAAGTGAAACGTTAGTGAATAATAAACTAAATCAAAACACCTTCTTCATTTTATGAGTTTTGGAATTATCTAAGTATATTAATAAATTAATGATATTGTGCTTATCATTAAGTATTAGCCGGAACATCCTTCGGGCTCATGGTAGCCATTATAGGGGTCAAAGTCATCAATTATCCACTCATCAACAGACCAATTTGGTTCATATTTATCGATGATTTGCTTCAATAAATCAAATATTATTTTGCTATTCCCGTTAATGTGTCTCCTTAACCAAAACCCCATAATTCTTGCCTTTTGATTGTATGCTCCTCTATATCCTACGTTGAAGTCATCAGAAACCCATTCCTCGCCATAACTTAAAGTTAAATATTCAATACCGTCTTCATTTTCATTTATTATGTTTAAATATTTTTCAGATTCCTCATCTATTCCCTTTTCCAGTAAATGATGATATGCTTTACATAAATCTTTTAAATCACTTGAAAAATATGTGAAATATTTTTGGTAAGATTTATCATCATCATCATTTACTATATTAGAAACCCAATCAAATAATTTAGGTGTGTAAACCCAGAAACTATATTGATTACGCTTAATTCCCCCATTCATACCCGAGACAAATTGAATAATATCTTCAAAGGATGTATAACCTGATTTTTTTAGAAAGTTCCTTATTTCCTCATTCAGTAAATTATGGGATAACTGCTTATCGCTTTCCTCATCAATCTTTCCCTCTAATTTGTAAAATTCATTATTAGCTGAAACACCTAAAATGTTGTTTTTTGAATCCACTTCAAATACAACAGATTGGTAAAGATCAAAATAGGGACAATCATTAGAAACTTGGAAAACCAATGGATTTAAGGTCGGCCATAGAGACCAAGAAACTCCTGCCTTGTTTTCCCACATCAAACCATTGCCATCCTTCATTTTTTTAATGGAAATGTAGTGCCAAGCATTTTTACCTCCGTTGTCATATAAATGTGATTCGTATATTCCTGGGTATTCATATATAGAATGGAGTTCATCTAAACTATCTGTTTTCATTAATAAATACATCCGATTCTTTATGTTTTCGGTAAATATGTATTTGTCATAAAAATAGGATAGATTATTACTTTGTTCTGAATAGATACTTTCCAAAAAATAAACCACATTGTCTTTAGGAATAAACTTCGTAAAAGGAGATATAATTTTAGCAGATTGGTTTAATATCATTGTTTCCCCGCGTTGGACTACTAAAAATGCTTTATCATAGGCTTTACCTAATACGTTTATATCACAAATGTATTTTACGTCTGCATTTTTAAAAGTATACCAATGATTTCTTGCACTTCCTTCATAAGTAACGCTTCCATTTTTAAGAATAATATCGGGTTTTTCATCAATTGTTTTAGATTTTGACCAAGATGCGTATCTATAGCTACCGTCATCCATTTGATCGATCCAGATATTAAACTTCTTTGTTTTCATGTAAACTTTAAAAGTTTTAAAATCCTTTAATTCCTGCCAAATAATCTCTTTTAGCTTATTTATATCTAAGTCTTCTTTATGATAAGAACCATTGAGAGCCTTTGAAGATGTATGATTTTTTTCACCTATCTCTTGGATCGTAATTTCAGTCCTATTTTCCTGAGAAACGTTTGAATTCACATATTCATCAGGATGGTTACAGGAATTGAGCAATAATGAAATAATTAAAAGTCTTATAATTTTTTTCATCCTCTGGGTTTTGGTCTAACTTAATTATTCCCTTGCTATTTTAACGGAACCTGAACACACGTCACCTTCCTCAATTCCATCAAGCCACACTTTAAGAGTTTTAATTCTGCTTTTTGTTAATTCATCTAAATATGAAGCTTCACACATAGGGTAAACGCTACCGTAATATCCTCTAATTTCTCTCTCGGGATATTTCATCTTAAGTTCAGAGTCTCTAAATTTAATCCAGTTTCTCTGAGAGAATCTAAGTGCTTTTAAAAATATGGTATCATTTTTATATTCCCTTATTATAGCTTGATATATAGCATTTAGTTCTTCATCGGAATTATTGTAAGATTTTTGCATTTCAGCGTTCATCTCACCCTGCGTTTGAGTCATTCCCTTTTCAGAAAAAATGATTACGAATAAA
>ENA-OSEY01001724-OSEY01001724.1-marine-metagenome-genome-assembly--contig:-NODE-1724-length-14779-cov-3.518297_pt1 | contig 14779 bp, 13 predicted proteins | sample MGYA00248465_ERZ534230 | MGnify/ENA primary metagenome ERZ534230 (study PRJEB26409, sample SAMN06344110) | marine metagenome | isolation source: Sea water from surface | place: Atlantic Ocean:Southern...
ATAGCATATATTAAGAATGGTAAAAAAACAGCATTAGCCCAATAATCATTGATAATAAAAGGAATAAATAATAATCCAACAATAATAACAAAATAATATCTATACCTATCAAATCTTATAGGAAAAGTTTGACTATCCTGAGCATACGATGTTTTGAATTCACCAACTTCTCGATATAACATTTTTAAACTCTTTCTATAATTTTCTCACCAAATAAACCTTGAGGCCTAAAAACTAGAAATAATAGTGCAAGTACATAAGCAAACCAATTTTCAGTAGCTCCACCAATAATAGGGGCCATAAAAAACTCAAATAATTTTTCTCCTGCACCAATTATAAGACCGCCAACTATGGCACCAGGTATTGATGTAAAGCCCCCTAACATCAACACTGGTAATGCTTTCAAAGCAATCAATGATAAAGAAAATTGAACACCTGATTTTGCTCCCCACATCATTCCGGCTACCAAAGCTACAAATCCAGAAATTGACCACACAAGAACCCATATTACTCTCAAACTTATACCCACTGAAAGTGCGGCCTGATGATCATCAGCAACTGCTCTAAGTGCTCTACCTGATTTAGTATACTGAGAAAAGACAGTAAGAAATAATACTAAACTTATAGCGATGATGGCCGCCCACACATCTAAAAGATCAACATACATACCATAGAACTTTTCACCCTCAGCAGCCCATCCAACGGTAAAGTCTTCAAACCATAACGATCCACCTTGAGGAATGCCTACATTTAGGGTTTTTACATCAGATCCCCACATTAAATCACCAAAACCCTCCATGAAATAAGCAAGCCCTATAGTGGCCATAAACAAAATTATTGGCTCTTGATTAACTAAATGTTTAAGAATTAACTTTTCTACTAATACAGCAAATAAAACCATTACAAGTATTGTAAAAATAATTGCAGCAATAGCAGGTAATGTCCAATCAAAATGATGTACTTTAGTACCAAAGACTGCATTTATAAGATGAGCAAAAGGTACCCTACCTTCTTGTAACCCTACTAACGTCAGTGCAGCAAATAAAGCCATAACACCTTGCGCGTAATTGAATATACCTGAAGCTTTAAAAATAAGGACAAATCCAAGAGCAACTAATGAATAGAGCACTCCTGCCATTAAACCATTTAATATCACCTCAATTGTATATAAAAAATCAGCACTCATTATAAACCCCTAATGCTCTGAAACACCTAAATAGGCATCAATTACAGCTTGATTGTTACGAACTTCATCTGGGGTACCATCACCAATCTTTTTTCCATAATCCATAACAACTACCCGATCAGAAATATCCATTACAACACCCATATCATGCTCGATTAGGGCAACAGTAGTCCCAAACTCATTATTCACATCCAAAATATATCTACTCATGTCTTCTTTTTCTTCTACGTTCATACCAGCCATAGGTTCATCAAGTAGTAGTAATTCTGGCTGAGCAGCTAATGCCCTACCAAGTTCAACTCTTTTTTGCAAACCATAAGGTAGTGCACCAACAGGCGTTTTACGAATGTGCTGTATTTCTAAGAAATCAATTACTTTTTCAACCACTTCTCTATTCTCATATTCTTCTTTGGAAGCTCCTCCCGCCCAAATTATTTGAGAGAAAATACTTTTTTTCATATGAGTAAATCTACCCGTCATTATATTGTCTAACGCCGACATCCCTTTAAAAAGGGCAATATTTTGAAAAGTTCTAGCAATACCTTGGTGTGCTATTTGATAGGGTTTCATAGATCCCCTTTTTTTACCTCGAAACCAAACTTCTCCTTCTTGAGGATGATAAAATCCATTAATGACATTGAGCATAGACGATTTTCCTGCACCATTAGGACCAATAATAGCTCTAATTTCACCTTTAAATATGTCAAAGGAAATATTTTGTATAGCTACAACACCACCAAAGCGTAAAACTATATTTTTAATATCCATCATTTTGGTGTTATCTACATTCATGCAGCTTCTACCCTTTTAAAAGTTTCCTCAAGCTCTTGAATTTTAATTGAAGCAGATATTTTTCCTTTTCTTCCGTCTTCATATGTTACTTCTGTTTCTGTATAAATTTCTTTTGATCCATCGTATAAAGCTTTTATTAAATCAGAATATTTATCATTAACAAGATTTCTTCTTACTTTTCTTGTTCTAGTTATCTCTCCATCATCAGGATCTAATTCTTTATGTAGAACAAGAAATCTTCTAATTTGACAATTCGATAAATTTTTATCTTTAGAAAGTGATAAATTCACTTCTCTAATATGTTCACCAACCATTTTGTAAACTTCAGGATGTCCTGCTAATTCCTGATAAGAAGCATAAGAAATATTATTTTTTTCAGCCCAATTCCCAACAGCTGTTAAATCAATATTAATCATAGCAACACAATATTCTTTTCCAGAACCAAACAAAACTGCCTCTAAAATATTAGGATAAAATTTTAATTTATTTTCAACATATTTAGGAGCAAATAACGAACCTTGTTTTAACTTTCCCACATCTTTTGCTCTATCAATAATTTTAAGATGTCCTGTTTCTTCATCAATAAACCCTGCATCACCTGTAGCTACCCATCCTTCTTTATCTTTTGTTTTTTTTGTATTTGAAGGATCCTTAAAATATTCAACAAAAGAACCAGGTGAACGATAAAGTACTTCTCCTGAATTTGATATTTTTAATTCAACCCCATTTACAGGAACTCCAACTGTTTCAGGATGAACCTGTTTGTCAGGTTGACAGGTGACAAAAACACAGGCTTCAGTTTGTCCATAAAGTTGTTTTAAATTAATACCCAAAGATCTAAAAAATTGAAAAATCTCTGGTCCAATTGCCTCTCCAGCAGTATAACCAACTTTTGTTTTTGAAAGTCCCATTCTATTTTTTAAAGGGCCGTAAATAAATATTTCACCCAGGAAATATTTAATCCTATTAATAAGTCCAACGCTCTTATTTTCTAAAATTTTTTCACCATTTTCTTTAGCAATCGCCATGAAGTAATTAAATAACGTCTTTTTAAATAAACCTGCATCGTCTATTTTAAGATTAACAGAAGTAAGAAGTGATTCAAAAAATCGTGGAGGACCAAAAAAGTAACTAGGACCAATTTCACGCATATCGTCATGCAAAGTTTCTGCACTTTCTGGACAACATATACACATTCCAGATTGAAGACCTAAACCCATTGAAAAAGCAAAATCACCAACCCAAGCCATTGGCAAGTAACAAATTAGGGAAAAATTGCTGTCAATTTTATCAAAAACAATACCAGCTTTTCCACTTTCAATAACATTTTTATTTGATAAAACAACTCCTTTGGATCGTCCTGTAGTACCAGATGTATAAAGTAGAATTGACTTCGTATCTAAGTTTTGTTTGGCTTGTCTCTTTTTCAATTCAGTTTGAAACTTGGTTATGTTTTTTAGCTTATCTGGAGAAGAAATATCGTTTAAAGAAGATAAGTTATTTTTTTTGTAATTTCTAAGTCCTCTAGGATCCAGATAAATAATATTTTTTAATAAAGGAATGTCTTTTTTTATCTCTATAAGTTTATCAACTTGCTCTTGATTTTCTACTATAGCCATTTTTGCAGAACAGTGGGAAATAGGAAAAATCATTTCTTGAGCAACTGCATCTTGGTACAAAGGAGTTGGAATTGCCCCAACATTTTGAGCAGCAATTATTGACCAATATAGATGAGGTCTATTGCGTCCAATTATACAAATATGATCACCTTCTTTGATTCCCAGGCTGATTAACCCTAAAGACAAGTTGTTTACATACTCATATACATCTTTCCAAGACCAAGATTGCCAGATACCAAACTCCTTTTCTCTAAAAGCTGGTTTTTCAGCAAATTGAATTGAATTTCTTTCAAGGATGGCTGGTAATGTATGTAAATTTTCAGTCAATAAATGACCCCATTTAACTTTAAAACGTAAATACGCAGTTTTATATTTTTAATTACTTTTTGCAAGTACTGTTTTTATAAAGTTACTTTACCATAATACATAATATTTCAAAAAGAATTGATGATCCCAAAAATGCCGTGCCACCACTGGGGTCAAATGGTGGTGAGATTTCTACTACATCTGCACCAATCAAATTTAAACCATTAAGTTTTCTTACAACATCCAAAGCTTGAAATGAGTTAGGTCCTCCTACCTCTGGAGTTCCCGTTCCAGGTGCAAATGCAGGGTCTATAAAATCAATATCATAGGAAAGATATGTTTTTTCATCACCTACTATTGATTTAACCTCAGAAATTACATCGGGGATTCCTCTTTCAAAAAATTCCTCAATTGTAATGATTCTGATACCTTCACTTTTTGCAAAATCTCTATCCTCGCTATCATAGTTAGTTCCTCTTATCCCTACTTGTACAGTTCTCTTTGGATCAATTAAGTTTTCCTCAATGGCTCTTCTAAATGGGGTTCCATGTGTATACATTTGACCATCAAAATAGCTATGGAATAAATCAGTATGGCTATCAAATTGTATCAAACCCACAGGTTCATTCTTGGATAGGGATCTAAGAATTGGCAACGAACAAAGATGATCACCTCCTACAGTTAAAGGTAAAATATTTAAATCTTTTATTTTTGAAAAATAACTTTCAATTCTCTTTAAACTATCCTCCAAACTTGCTGGGTTTGGTGCTATGTCACCTAAATCAGCACAGTTTTTTAAATCAAAAGGACGTAAATTATTAACACCATGTTGAGCTCTAATCATTGTGGACATATCTCTTACTTGTCTTGGTCCATGCCTAGGACCTGGCCTGTTGGTTGTTCCAGCATCCCATGGTGCTCCAATAATTCCAATATCAACTTCAGTAATTTTGTCATGGTTTAAACCTACATGTGGAAGTCTCATAAAAGTTGGCATTCCAGCAAAACGGGGTAATTCAAAACCTGAAATTGGTTCAAAAAAACTTTTTTTTCCCATAATTTATCTCCATTTAGTGGCCTTTAATTAAAACTGCTCGAAAGTCATTTACATTTGTACCCGTTGGTCCTGTTATGAATAATTCACCACTTGATTTAAATGCACAATAGGAATTATTCTCGATTAAAAGTTTGTCTGGACTTAAATTTTTATTTCTAATTTTGAATAATGTATTTTCGTCTATTATAGCACCTGCGTTGTCTTCAGTCCCATCAATTCCGTCTGTATCAGCAGCTATCGCAACAAAGGACTTAACTCGCAATAATTCTAATTCAATAGCAAGACTTAAAAGATATTCAGTATTTCTACCACCTTTTCCATTCTTATTTATAACCTTTACTGAAGTCTCACCACCAGAAATAAAACAAAATATTTTTTTTGATTTTTTAAATTTAATTTTTTCTATGTAGCTTTTTATGAAACTTGCATGTTCTTTTGCAACCTGTGTAGCATGTCCTTGACTTTGATCTGATATAACAATTACTTCCAAATCCATTAACTTAGCAAAATTAGAAGTAGCATTCATTGATTTTTTTGCTGAAGCCAACAAATAAGCGGAATTATTTTTGAACATTATGTCAGTCTTACAAGGTATGTCGTCATTATTTTTTTTTATATGGTTTAATATTTTTTTTGGTAAAATTACTTTATACTTTTCAATACAATGAATTGCATCCATAGGTTTCCCAGTACTAGGTAAGGTAGGCCCAGAAGATACTTGTGAAAGGTCATCTCCTGGAATATCTGATACTACGTAAGTTTTTACTTTGGAAGGATATGCTAATCTAGCTAATCTACCTCCCTTAATCATTGAAAAATGCTTCCTTACAAGATTTGTTTCTTTAATGTTCATTCCTGAATATAAAAGTTTTTTATTTAAATTTATCTCATCTTTTAAATTAAAACCTTCTGGAGGAGATGGTAAAAGTGAAGATCCACCACCTGAAACAAGAAAAATGAATAAATCATTTTTTTTAAGCTTATCGACTTTTTCAATCAAATATCGTGAAGCCTCAAGTCCATTCTTGTTTGGGACTGGATGCCCTGCAAAAAAAATTTTAAAATTATTTAAATTTTCTGATACATTTTTAATTTTCGTGGATATTATAATTCCTTCATATTGAGATTTAATTTTATCTTGAATTTTTTCACAATATGGAATTGACGCTTTTCCTACTCCAACTAATAAAGTTTTTCCCTTAATATCAACATTTTTAAAGCTTTTAAGACAAATTTCAGGAGAAGCAACTTCAACATATTTAAAGAATAAAGTAGTGAGCTTATCCCTTAAAACTTGATTCAAAATAAAAATTTTCTGTTAAACATGCTGACCACCATTAATGTGTAGCTCTGCACCACTTATGTAACTTGATTCATTGCTACATAGAAAATAAATAGTATTTGCAACTTCTTCGGGTAAACCTAGTCTCCTAAGGGGTATTTTTTTTACTATTTGGTCAGTGCCTTCACTAAGAATATCTGTTTCTACTTCTCCTGGTGCAATGGCATTAACTCTGACTTTAAGTGGACCAAAATCAGCAGCCATTTCCCTTGTGAGCGCAGCTAATGCTGCTTTTGAAGTTGCGTATGCTGGACCTGCAAATGGATGTACCTTACTACCTGCAATAGAGGTAATATTTACTATAGCACCTTTTGCAGATGCTAATTCTTTTTGTAAACCTCTTGCTAATACTACGGAAGCAAAAAAATTCACATGAAAAACTTGACCCCAAGTTTTTAAGTCAGTGTTTAAGGTATTCAATCTTAAACCATTTTTACCTTTTGGAGAAATGCCAGCATTATTAACTAAAGCATGAAGGTTAGGTCCTATTTTTGACTTAATTTCTTCTATTGCTTCTATTGTTTGGTTAGGATTTGACAAATCAAGTTGAATATGATTCATCTCACCACCAGGCCAAGGACATCTATCATCAAAAGCTTGTCTAGAACAAGTAATAACTCTCCAGTTCTCAGAAGCAAATTTTTTAACGGTTGCATGCCCTATCCCCCTACTGGCTCCAGTTAAAACAACTATTTTTTGATCACTATCTTGTTCCATAACATTTGATTAAAAAAAATTTAATTATCATTCTAAATTATGATTATGATAGTACTAAAAAGTTACTTTTTCAAAAAAAAAATCAGAACAATAATTAACCACAAATTTGAGTACTATTGCTTAATTGAACCTTCAGAAAATACACATAAAACTTTTGCTCTATTGTCTAATAGAAATTCTCCTTTTTTTACTAATTTTTTTAAAGCAACAAAACCAGCAGAACTAGATTGTGAAATATTTATGCCTCTTTCGGATAAAAATTTAGTTCCCTTCAATGATTCATCCTCAGTAATACTCACAAATGCATTAGCTGTTTTTGAAAGTGAATAAAATGCTTGTCTAGATGGAAATTTACAATCTAACCTTCCCATATTAGATGCTGGACCCTTAACCCCAGTAGGCCTCCCCATCTCTATTGATCTTTGCAAACACGGAGCATAACTTGGCTCTACAATAATTATTATTGGAGAATACCCTAATTTCTTTCTACAATAAGCTGCAAAAGAGGCAGCCAGACCACCAACTCCTGCTTGTAAAAATATATGAGTTGGATCCTGATCCATTTTATCCAGTGCTTGACTTATTGAAATTAAATAACCCTCCATAACATCCAAACCAACATCATAATTCTTCCAAGTTGAATCTGAAATTAAAATCCATCCATTTTTTTTTGAATCGTCTATAGCTATTTTTAAGGATTCATCATATGAGTTTCCAACGATAGAAACAGTTGCGTCCATCGATTTAAGTTGCGAAATAAAATTTTTAGGAACATTTTTTGATACATAAATAATGGATTTTGCCCCAAATAATTTTGCACCAGCAGCAAGTGATAAACCATGGTTGCCTGCACTTGCCGTTGAAAATATTAAACCTTTCAATTTTTCTTTTGCTTCTAAAAGTAAGTTTTTATTGTCTTTATTGATAAAATTTCCTAAACCTATTTTTGCTATAGCATAAACTGCTCCAAGGGCTTTAAAGCTTCCTAGTCCTAATCTTTTAGATTCATTAATTGCAACTAAAGAATTAATTCCAATCTCATTACTTATATGATTTAGATTTAATAGATTTACTTCATCCCTTTTGGGACACAAGCTAAAAAACTTCAAGGGTTCAGATATATTATCGCTGACAGTTCTTTTAGATAAAGGATCCGTACCGTCATTAAACCCTTTTGATACCATAGAGTTAAGTACAATTTTCAAATTAAAACCAAACTTATTTTAAATACATTTTGGCTATATATATTACAATCCAAAATAAAAAAAAAGTATATTATGGTTTAAATTTTGCCCGATGAAGAATATTATTTATCTTCTTTTTTCTTATCATTAGGTAAAGGCTGCTTTTTGATTGGTGTTGGACTTACTATTTTTTTTACTATCCCATTAATTGAAGATCCATTTTCAATTGCAAGAACTTCATAAGTAATCTCAGCATCAACAGAAGCTCCTGCGTCTAATCTAATTGATTTACCTTTGATTTTCCCTTTGAATTTTCCACTGATAATTATTTCATCTGCAGTAAGAGTGCCATCCATAACGGATTCAGGTCCTAGTATTACTTTTTCACCATTTAGGTTTCCATTTATACGACCATCAATTTGTAATTCTCCTTTACAAGAAATTGAGCCCTTTAAACTGAAACTATTAGCTAATATAGAACTAGAAAATTTTTGATCTGAAAACAATTTCAACTCCTAATTTTTTAAAAATTAAAATCAATCACTCCAAAGAGAAACCGCTAATGTAGTTTTATTTTTTTTATCATTATTAAAATGCTTTTGCATATCTATCAACCTCGCTCTAACTCTTCTACCACTTTTAATGCTAGTATTCAAAATATTTGCAATCTCGGAGGGTAAGAAACCTAATTGCTCTCTCACTTTTCTTTTAAGTCCAAAGAAAGACGAATTTATATCAGCCCAAACTGAAACTCTACCATCGTTGTCAGCCTCTACTCCTAACCAATCACCCAGATTCAAGTATTTTGAAAATTCAGAGTCTCTACTGGATTCAAGTTTTGCTTGATTAACTAAATACATATTCTGCTCCATAAATTATTTTTTTATTTTTTTGTTAAGTACAATTAATACAGATTTTAAGCTCTTAGTGCATAAATTATTTTGTTTAACAACAATTAAAAACATTAAAATATGGCACGAAAGCAACACTTTTCCCTACTTTATTTTCAACAATATTTTGCATAATTCATACCAAATTCATCATCCAAACTATAAGTTGATGTTTAATCATAAAATTATAATAAATATAGTATACTCAATGCAAATTAATGACTCACTAATTTGATTTAACTTTTAAAAAACAAAGGAAGACAAAATGATAGTTGGTTTTATTGGTTTAGGGAATTTAGGAGAAAAATTGGCTGCAACACTGTTAAGAAACAATATTAACTTGATAGTTCATGATAAATTAAAAAAAAATGCAGTACAATTGATAGAAAAAGGTGCTAATTGGGAAGATACTCCAATTGAATTAGCAAAAAAAAGTGACTTTATTATTACTTGTCTACCATCACCTTCTATTTCTGCCACAGTCATGGAAACTAGATACGGTGTTATTGAAGGCATTTCAAAAGGTAAGATCTGGATAGAAATGAGTACAACCAGCAAACAAGAGGTATCAAGACTATCAAAACTTGTTCAAAATAAAGGAGGATTTTCAGCCGACTGCCCTGTTTCTGGTGGTTGTCATAGGGCTTCAACAGGTAATATTTCTATTTTTTCCGGTTGCGAAAGAAAAGTATTTGAAAAAATAAAACCAATTCTTTTTATAATGGGAAAAAAAATTCTCCATACTGGAAAAATTGGAACGGCATCTGTGTTAAAAGTTATGACTAATTACTTGGCAACTTCTAATTTAATATCATGTTGTGAAGCTTTAATCACTATGAAAGGGGAAGGTATAGACTTAGCAAAAACATTTGAGGCTATAAAAATTTCATCTGGGAATTCTTTTGTTCATGAAACAGAAAGTCAGGTGATATTAAATGGAAGTAGAGATATAAATTTTACAATGGATTTAGTACTTAAAGATATTGAGCTTTTCCAACAAATAGCAGATGAAAGAAATATACCTTTAGATATTTCTCCAAAATTAATTGAAATATTTAAAGATGGAATTTCTAAATATGGAGATAGAGCATTTTCTCCTTCAATTGTACAAAGGCTTGAACATAAAACAGGACTAAATGTTCAATGTGATGGTTTTCCTGAAAAAATTGAAGATTATGATGAGGAAAGTTTGGGTTTTGAAGTAGTTCTAAAAAATTAGATTATTTTATAAGTCACAAAATTTTAACCACCGTAAATATAACTCCGCAGAATATTTACCTAGTAACCCTCCATCCCATTAAGGACGAAAATCAGAAAATATTTCTAAGTTTCTATCTGCACCAAGAATTGCGTCTTTAATCAATAAAGCTGCAGCTGGGGCTGTATTCATACCATGCCCACCAAATCCTGTAATATAAAATAAATTATCACTATTTTTGAAAATTAATGGCATAAGATTTGAAAAATATCCAAGTTGACCTGACCAGGCATAGTCAAAACTTATATTATTTATATTTTTTTTCTCATGATCCACTGCCAGTTCCATAAAATGTCTATAATTTAAATATGAGGGACTAATACAAAAAACTATTTTATTATAACTAAAACTTACTATCTAAATCAAATACACATTTTTTAAATAGTAAGAAAAATCAAATTATAACAATTTATCATGGTACCATATTTAGTAGTCAAAAAACTTAATAAAGATTTTGAAAGCTCAGGTGAAAGTTTTGAAGTTTTTAAAGATTTAAATTTTGAAATTAATTCAAATACATCAACTGCATTAATTGGAGAAAGTGGTAGTGGGAAAACTACACTTATTCATTTAATTGCTGGTCTTGAAAGCCCAGATTCCGGTACAATAAAAATTGGTGATTTTGATATCTGGAAATATTCAGAACAAAAAAGAGCAAATTTTAGGTTAAATAATATCTCTATAATTTTTCAGCAATATAATTTAATTCCATCTTTGAACGTGTTAAATAATATAAAATTTCACTCACAATTGATTAAAAACTATGATCAAAATTTTAGAGACGAACTTATTAATTTATTAGGTTTAAGTAAACTTTTAAAAAAATATCCAGAAGAAATTTCAGGTGGTCAGCAACAACGAGTTGCTATCGCAAGGGCAATTTTAACAAAACCAAAATTATTGCTTGCTGATGAACCTACTGGAAACCTTGATGAAGAAAACTCTACAAAGGTGACTAATGCTTTTGAAATACTGCAATCAAGATATAATTCGACCATAGTTATAGCTACTCATTCAAAAAAATTAGCACAAAATTTGGATGTAAAACTTATCATCAAAAACAAAAAAATAAATAAAATTTGATATGAGACTATTTGATATACTTATAATGTGTAATTTTAAGCATTGGTTTAGAAAACCATTACAATTGTTTTTTTTATTCCTTGGAATATCTCTAGCAACTACTCTATGGTCAAGTATCCAACTAATAAATACGCAAGCTAAAAAATCCTATGAGAGTGCAACCTTACTTATTTCATCTAATCAAAATAAAATTATTAAATCAGTTAACAATGAGTTAATTGCTTTTGAAAGTTTTGCTAAACTTCGAAGGAATAAATGGCCAGTTACTCCAATTCTGGAAGGTAGTTTACCAAATAACGACCAAATTAAAATTATTGGGGTTGATCCCTTTACATTGTCTAAGAATTCTAACTTTTATAGATCTTTTTTTGAAAAAAAAGACCGTTACCAAGAATTTTTAATAAATAATAGATTAGCATTCGCCTCTCCAGAAACAATAAACAAAATATCAAAATTAAATCTTAATTTAGAGTTAGTTAAAACAGATAGTTTGTTAAAAAACTTTGTTTTAGTTGACATTAGTATTGCTGAAAATCTTTTAAATAAATCAGGAAGAATTACACGATTTGAACTAACTGACAGAATACCAAAAGATAGGAAAATACTAACTGAAATTGGTCTTGAAATTATTGAATCTAAATCAAGTGATGATCTAAAACAATTAACAAGGAGTTTCCATTTAAATCTTACCGCTTTTGGTTTTTTAGGATTTATTGTTGGTCTATTTATTGTTTATTCTACTCTTAATTTATCATTTGAACAACGAAAATCAGCCTTTACAACATTAAGGCTAATGGGCATTTCTATTAAAACACTCTTCCTGTCTACTTTATTAGAAATAATTTTACTCTCTTCAATAAGTGGATTAATAGGAGTTTTTTTTGGACACATTTTAGCATCTTTTTTATTACCGGACGTAGCATCTACGCTAGATAATATCTATGGTGCAAACATTAAAGATCAATTGGTTTTCTCAGTGACAGAAATTATAATTGCGCTTTTGATGCCAGTTTTTGGTGCGATTTTAATTTCAACAAGCTTTTTGATACAAATATATAAATCTGAACCACTTAGCAATAATATACCATTTCAAAAGATTTATTTTAATTATAATAAAAATTTTACTTCAATAACGATTATTTTTATATTAGTGATCTTATCAGTTATTATATTGTTAAGTCCGAAGGAATTGTTCTTAAGTTTTATGCTAATTGCAATTTTAATCTTAAGTTCGTCTCTTTTACTTCCATTATTTCTTAGATTAATTTTATCTTTCATTAATAATTCAATCAAATTCAAGAACCCACTTATAACATGGTTTTTTAGAGATACTTACAAACAGATAAGGAGAATATCTCTTAGCCTTAATGCACTTATGTTATCAATAGCCGTGACTATTGGGGTTGATAATATGGTAAAAAGTTTTGAAGAAACTTTTTCTATTTGGTTAGATAAACGCCTGATTACTGAGATGTATGTAAGAACAAATTCTGAGACTGTAGCAAAAAAAATAAGCATGGAAATAGAAAAAGAAGAAAGTATCATTGATATTTATCCAATAATTGAAACAAAAAGTTATTTTGATAATTCAAAGATATCAGTTGTCGGATTTAAACCTAAAAAAAAATATATTGATGACTGGCCAATAGTTTATAAGTCCGTTGATATGTGGAAGAAAATTCAAAATTTTAATGGGATAATGATCAACGAGCAATTTCATTATAAATTTGGTACTAATATTGGTGATGAAATACAAACAACTGACCTTTTAAACAATAATAATAAACTAAAAAGTGTAGTTGTTGGAATTTATCCTGATTATGGTAATTCAATACCACAAGTTATGATAAGCTTAGAAAGGTTTAAGGATTACTATTCGAATAGTTTTCCAAATAATTTTGCGGTTGATGTTAAGAAAGGTTCTTTCAATAATGTATCTGAATACATTCAAAACAAATATGACATTTTAGAAACAGACATTATAAATCAAAAAACTATCAAAGAGTTTTCTATAAATGTGTTTGAAAAAACATTTACTGTAACTAGATCGCTGTCAGATGCTATGATTATCATTGCAACACTGACATTGTTGACCTCGCTAGTTTCCTTATCAGAAATACGTGTAATAAATTTATCACCTTTATGGGCATTAGGTATCACCAGAGGATCATTGCTAAAAATTGAATTTGCACAATTTTTACTACTAATATTAATAACTTTATTTTTTGCTATTCCTGTTGGTTTACTTATATGTTTTTTATTAACAAATTATTTAAATGTTTCTGCTTTTGGTTGGAAATTACCGTTCCAATATTATCCTGTGATGTGGGGTAAAACGTTATTTGTTTCGTTGATTTGTTGTATAATTTCAATAGCATTACCAACGTTTTTGATGTTTAAAAATTCAACATCCTTGATGGTAAAGAGATATAAAAATGAATGTTAAGTCTTTTCTGATAGTTGTATTTATTTTACTCCTCTCAAATATAGGAGGTGCCCAAACTTATAATCCAAAAAATAGTCTAAACGCTGAAGGCTTTTTAAGTGAAAATTTTGATCTCAAATTCCCAAAAGATCATAATGCACATTACGACTTTAAAACAGAATGGTGGTATATTACTGCTAATCTAAAAAACACAAACGGTGACTTATTTGGGATACAATGGACTCTATTCAGAAACAAATCTGATTTAAACAATTTAAAATCTACTAAAAATATAAGAAATCCATGGATTAGCAACCAATTATGGATGGCTCACGCAGTCGTTACGTCAGAAAAAAATCACTTTTTTAATGAAAAATTTTCTCGTGGGGGAACTGGACAAGCAGGAGTAAAAATATCACCATTCTTGGCTTGGATTGATGATTGGGATTTTTCTAGTAATGATGATTGGTCGGTGGCTTCCATAAAAGCTAGCGGCAATAATTTTTCTTACAATCTGAAATTTGAAAGTGATGGACCACTTATATTTCACGGAAATAATGGTAAAAGCATAAAGACTAAAGATGGCCATTATTCAGCATACTACAGTCAACCATTTTTTAAAGTTAAAGGCAAATTAAATATTAATAATCAACAATTTTTAGTAGAGGGAAATGCATGGGCCGATAGAGAGTGGTCAAATGCAATTTTAGGTTCAAAACAAGAGGGATGGGATTGGATTTCTCTCCATATTGATGATGAAACAAAATTAATGATATTTAGAGTAAGAGATAATGAAAATGGAGATTTTTACTCAGGAACTTATATCTATAATAAAAATAAAAAAATTAATTTGAATGATAAAGATATAGAAATGATCCCGTTGTCCTATAATACTGGTTTAAATAATTTGAATAAAAAAT
>ENA-OSEY01001725-OSEY01001725.1-marine-metagenome-genome-assembly--contig:-NODE-1725-length-14777-cov-7.413673_pt1 | contig 14777 bp, 18 predicted proteins | sample MGYA00248465_ERZ534230 | MGnify/ENA primary metagenome ERZ534230 (study PRJEB26409, sample SAMN06344110) | marine metagenome | isolation source: Sea water from surface | place: Atlantic Ocean:Southern...
TCCGTTGAAACTACAACTTCTTCATTCTTTTTATTAATTTTTAAATCTCTTTTATCGTCTTTTGAACAAACATCAATTTCATCCCGAGTTAGTTGACCTGCTAAAATAGGGTTATAAGCTTTTATACCTTTCGCTACATCTCCATCTGCTATTCCTTTCACCTCTAATTCATGTAATCTGCAAAAGTTAGCAATTTGTTTAAAACTTAATGTTGTATTTTGAACAAGCCAAACAGCCGTAGCTTTTGGCATAAATGGACCATCCTGCATAATTTATTTTTTTTCTTTCCTTAAATTACTAAATTTTTTATTGTACTTACTTACTCTTCCCTTATCTAAAATTTTTTGACTTCCACCAGTCCAAGCTGCGTGTGATTTAGGATCAATATCTAATTTTAAAGTATCACCCTCTTTACCCCAGGTAGACATCGTTTCAAATTTTGAACCATCAGTCATAACCACGCTTATTTTATGATAGTTTGGGTGAATTTTTTTTTTCATGCAAAAGTTTTTATAACAATATTCTTTATGGCTCAACAAATTTTTACAGTAAATTTCTCAATTCTTTATGGATTTTTGAATTGGTAGCAATAATATCAATTTTTTTTTCCAAAAAGCCATTACTGTTTAAGCTTTCAACATATCCTCCAGACTCCTTAACAAGAATTAATCCAGCAGCAATATCCCAGTAATTAATCTCTCTGTGCCAATATCCATCATATCTACCCGAGGCAACATAGGCAATATCTAATGCTGCACTACCAGATTTTCTTACATGAGAATTTACCTCTACAGAAATTTTTTGATATTCTTCAAAAATAAATTCTCTTTTTTTACTATTCACCTTTGGACCACCAGTAACCAAACAACTATTCTTAAAATCAGATTTATTAGAAACTCTTATTCTTGAATTATTTAAGTACGCTCCATTACCTTTTTCAGCAAAGAACATTTCATTTTTAATAGGATCAAAAATTATGCCAGAAATAATCTCTGATTTTTCCTCATAGGCTATAGAAATTGCAAAATGTGGAAGACCATTTAAAAAATTAAAAGTACCATCGATAGGGTCAATTACCCATTTTTTGTCCTTAGTTTTTCCTTCAATTAATCCTGTCTCCTCACTTAAAATTGAATAACCTGATTTTTCTAATTCATTTATTATTATTTTTTCTACACGCTTATCTGATGCAGTCACAAAATCTCCCGGACCTTTTTCTGATACTTGTAATTTTTCTACTTCCCCAAAATCCCTTATTAAAACTTTTGATGCCTTTATGCAGGCTTTTTGCATTAAATTAAACTGTGGAGAATTTATTTTCATTAATTTACTTTTTTTACATATTCTAAACTTCTAGTATCCAATACTATTTTATTCCCCTCTTCTATAAAAGGAGGAACCATAATATCTATACCATTTTTAAGTTTAGCTGGCTTATAAGATGAAGCTGCAGTTTGACCTTTTACTACTCCTTCTGTGCTTTCAATTTCACATTCAATGTTGGTAGGCAAATCTACAGTTAAAGGATTTTCTTCTAAGAAAGAAATTGTTACTTTTAAATTTTCTGTTAAAAGTTTTAGTTTTTCACCTAATAAATCTTTTTTAATAGAAATCTGCTCAAAGTTATCTGGATCCATAAAAAAACACCCGCTATCATCCGAATATAAAAAATTAAATTCTTTTTCTTCAAGTTGAGCACGTTCTACATTTTCACTCGATCTGAATCTTTGATTTAGCTTTGTTCCTTTGGTTAAACTTTTAAGCTCAACTTGATTAAATGCTCCACCTTTTCCAGGTTTAACATGTTGAGCTTTTAGTACTGTCCAATGATCGTTGTTATGTTCAATAATCATTCCAGGTTTTATTTCGTTTCCTTGTATTTTCATTTTAGTTAAATAGTTTAATAACTTCTTTGGGTTTTAAGCGAGGGTTATTCCAAATAAAACTTGATATTGCAAGGTAATTTACTCCTAATTTTAGTAAACTTTTACAGTTTTTATTATTTATTCCGCCTATAGCAACAATAGGTAAACTAGTTCTTCTTTTGGTCCACTTTATTAATTTTTTTTGTGCTTTTTTTGCATTTGGTTTGAGTTTAGATTTAAAAAATGATCCTAAGGCTAAATAGTTTGGTTTTTCTTTAATTGCATTTAAAACTAATTTTTTTGAACCATGGCATGTTACCCCTATAATTTTTTTATTCTTTAAAATTATTTTTGCTTTTTTTATTGAACCATCAGATTGTCCTAAATGACAGCCATCAGAATTAGATTTTTTAGCAATATAAACAGAGTCATTTATTATTAGTTTAACTTTATTTTTTTTTGTAATTTTTTTTATTTTTTTAGCAATCTTTAAAATATGTGAAAAAGGATAGTTCTTTAACCTTAATTGGAAGTATTTGACTTTATTTGATGAAAGAACTTCTTCTAAATCTTTATAGAAGTTTGTTTTGATCTTGTTTGGAGATATTAAATATAAAAATCTTTTCAATTTTAAGCGGCAAAATTTTGCTCGTTCTTTTCGTCCCATTTTGCCTCTGTCGAGGCACCATTCATCTTGGCTCTGTGATCGAAAACTTTTTGAATACCTTTAACATCTTTCATTGATTTTGCCCATGTTTTGAGAGCAGATTGTTGTAAAGCTCTCCCATATGAAAAAGTAAAATTAAAACTAGTATCGTTAATCTTATTTATTGCATTCAAATTTTTGGTTGCCTCAATTTCACTTTGTCCCCCAGATAGAAACGCAACACCCGGAACTTCTTTAGGCATAGTTTTTTTTAAACAATCAAGTGTTTTGCTAGCAATTTCTTCTGTAGAAGCTTTTTGATTGCAACTTGCACCAGCTAGTATCATGTTAGGTTTTAAAACTACTCCTTTTAGATTTACATTATTTATTTTTAATTCATTAAAACATTCAATCAAAACCTTACTAGTAACTTCATAACATCTATCAATTGTATGACTTCCATCCATTAGAACTTCTGGCTCAACTATAGGCACCATTTTTGCTTCTTGAACTATTGCCGCATATCTTGCTAATGCATGAGCATTCGCTTTAATACATTGCTCGCTTGGATGTTTAGACGAAATAGAGTATACAGCTCTCCATTTTGCAAATCTTGCTCCCAACTTGTAATACTCTTCCATTCTTTCTCTTAAACCATCAAGTCCCTCGGTTATTTTCTCATCACTAGAACCAGCAAGAAGTTTTGCTCCCTTATCAACTTTTATGCCTGGTATGGATCCGCTTTTTTTAATTAATTCAGGGATTAAAATTCCTTTGCTTGAAGTTTGCCTTATTGTTTCATCATATAAAATTACCCCACTTATAGATGTTTTCATGGAGTCCGATGTAAATAATGTTTCTCTAAAATGTAGTCTATTTTTTTCATTCGACTCTACATTTACACTTTTTAACCTTTTACCCATTGTTCCTGTGCTTTCGTCAGCAGCAAGAATTCCTTTGCCTTTAGTTACCATTAATTTTGCTATTTCTTCTATTGTCATAAATTAATTTGTTAATACTTTTACACCAGGGAGCTGCTTACCTTCAAGAGACTCCAAAAAGGCACCACCAGCTGTTGATAAATGGGTAAAAAGTTTTTGATAATCTGTATTTTTAATTGCAGCTAATGTATCTCCACCACCAACAATTGAAATTAGAGATTTTGATTGAGTGTTTTCGCCAATCTTTTTGGCGATCGCGATAGTTCCGCTAGAAAAATCTTTATTTTCAAAATATCCTGCTGGTCCATTCCAAAAAACAGTTTTCGAGTTTTCTACAGTTTTATTTATTAGATCAACTGTTTTTTTTCCGATATCTAAAACCATATCTTCTGAAATAATTTCGTTAATTGATTTATGTTTAGGACTGCCATTAAAATTATTTGACACAATACAATCTACAGGAATTATAATGTTGCAATTGTTTTTTTCCGCAACAGCGTAAATATCATTTATTATTTTTTCTGCACCTTTTTCCAAAAGAGATAAACCAACATTAAAACCTTTAAATTTTAAAAAATTATTAGCCATTGCCCCAACAATTATTAAATTATTTACATTTTGAATTAAGTTTAAAAGTACATTGATTTTGGTAGAAACTTTTGAGCCGCCGATTATAGAGGTTACAGGTTCTTTTTTATTTTTTAAAATTGAATTAATTGATTGGATTTCTTTTTCTAATAGTGGTCCACCATAACTATCAATATATTTAGTTATTTTATGTAAGGACGCTTGCTTTCTATGTGAACAAGAAAAAGCTTCATTGATATAAAAATCTCCTAACTTAGATAAATTTTTTGCGAAATTTTCATCATCGTTTTCCTCTTCCTTAAAAAAACGAATATTTTCGATAAGCAAAACCTCTCCAGGTATTAAATTTTTAGAGGCGTTCACAGCATCATTATTTATTTCACCTTGATAGAATGAGATATTTCCTAAAAGATTTTTTCGTAAATAATCATATATTGGTTTTAATGACATTTCTTTCACTATCTTTCCTTTAGGTCTTCCGAGATGTGAAATAATAATAATTTTGGCTTTTTTCTCAATTAATTTATTTATAAATGGTTCAATAATTTTTATTCTAGTATTATCCTCTATTTTAAAATTATTAATTGGAACATTGAGATCTAGCCTTACAATAATACGCTTATTGCTTACTTTTAAATCCTCTGAAAAAATTTTTAAATTAGACATTTGTCCAATTCTTTTTAAACATTTTTACTTACTATCTTGACAACTTCATCGCTAGTTAAATTAAATAGTTTGTAAACTTCTTTATAAGGACCACTTTTGCCAAAGGTTGTCATACCAAGAGTTACACCATTTTTACCTACAATATTTTTCCATCCTGATTGGCTAGATGCCTCTATTGAGACCTTAAAGGTATTTTCACCTAAGATTTCTTTTTTATAGTTATCACTCTGTTTTTCAAAAATGTCAAAACAAGGTACAGATATTACTTTCGAGTTTATATTAATTTTTTTGAGTTTATCGAAAGCCTCTAACGCAATCTCAACTTCTGAGCCGGATGCTATTAAAGTTACCTTAGTACCATTCGCATCACCTTTTAAAACATAAGCACCTTTAGCACACATGTTTTCTCCAGATTTATGTTCACTTATGTAAGGTAATTTTTGTCTTGATAGGGCTATTGCGCTAGGATTATTTTTACTTTTCAATGCAATTTCCCAACACTCAATTGTTTCGTTTATATCTGCTGGTCTAAAAACATTTAGATTTGGAATAGATCGTAAACTTTCTAATTGTTCTATTGGTTGATGAGTTGGCCCATCTTCACCTAAACCTATAGAGTCATGTGAAAAAATATAAATAACTCGTAAATTCATAATTGCAGATAACCTCAAAGAAGGTTTCAAGTAGTCAGAAAAAATTAAAAAAGTTCCTCCAAATGGTATTAAACCCCCATAAAGTGCCAAACCATTCATAGCCGCACCCATTGCGTGCTCTCTTACACCATAGTGAATATAATTTCCGGCAAAATTTTTTGAATTTATTATTTTTGATTTTTCAGTTTTGGTGTTATTTGATCCACTAAGATCTGCAGAACCACCAATTAATTCCGGCAAAGTATTTGTGAGAGTTTCTATAACTGTTGATGAACATTGTCTTGTGGCCATCTTAGGCTTAGTTTGAAAAAACTTTAGTTTTTCGTCACCCATTACTTTATCTAAATTTAAACTTAATTCACCCTTGATTATTCTATCTAACTCACTTTTTATTTTGGGTTTTTTTTCCAAATTATTTTTCCATTTTTTTTCTAATTCTTCTCCTTTATTTCCTATTTCTCTCCACGAATTCAGAATATTTTCTGGAATCTCAAACGGCTGATATTTCCAGCCAAGTTTTTTTCTAACTAACTTTATTTCGTCTTCTCCTAATGGAGCTCCATGCGAAGATGCCTTTCCAGACTTATTTGGAGATCCGAATCCAATAATTGTTTTACAAGATATAATTGTTGGTTTTTTTGAATTATTAGCTTTTTTTATAGCCTTAGCTATTTGCTTGTAGTTATGACCATTAATTTCTTGAAAAGACCAGCCGTACCCCTCAAATCTTTTTTTGTAATTATCTGAAACACTTAGAGAAGTTGATCCATCAATCGAAATTTTGTTATTATCGAAAAATACAATCAAATTTTTTAAATTTAAATGCCCAGCTAAACTCATCGACTCATGGCTAATTCCTTCCATAAGATCTCCATCACTAGCGATTACATAAGTTTTATTGTTTATAATGTTTGAACCAAGTCTTTTTTGAAGAATTTCTTGAGCGATAGCCATCCCAACTGAGTTTCCTAAACCTTGTCCTAATGGACCTGTTGTAGTTTCGATACCAGAGTCAAACTCATATTCAGGGTGACCAGCACATATTGAATTTATTTGTCTAAAATTTTTTATATCCTCTAATTGAATTTTTTTATAACCAGTTAAGTATAGAAGAGAATACAAAAGCATTGAGCCATGACCTGCTGACAAAATAAATCTATCCCTGTTTATCCAGCTAGGATTTTTTGGGTTAAACCGCAGGTAGTATTTAAATAAAGTCGTTGCAACGTCCGCCATGCCCATAGGCATTCCAGGATGCCCAGAATTGGCTTTTTGAACAGCGTCAATTGACAAAAACCTTATAGCGTTTGATAATTCTTTTAATTTTGGATCCACTTATCAATACGTATATAGACTCCAATTAATGATATCAATAATATGATATAAATAAAAAATTATTTGATGGAAAATTTGTATAGTAAAGAACAAAGACTAGAAACCGCTTTAGAAAAATTAAAGAACTTGAGCAGTTCTTTTTCGAATGGAGACAGTGACATAAATAGTCTCAGTGTGGAAAAGAATCAATTACAAAGCGAAAAAGATCAAATAGAGAGAAAATATAATCAACTTTTATCTGAGTATGATACCCTTAAAAAAAAATTAGAAGAAATGGAAAAAGAAAATAGCAAAAATCAAAAAATTCATGACCAATTTAATCAAGATATTGATGAGTTAGGTAGGGAGACAGAGTCTTTAGTAGAGGAAATTGATAAATGGCAAACGTAAATATTAAATTTAATAATAAAGATTATTTATTATCATGTGATGATGGTCAAGAAGAGGACCTTAAAACTTTGACAAAATTTTTAGACAAGAAGTATTCAAGTTTAAAAGACAAACTAGGAAACATTGGTGAGAATAAATTGCTTTTAATTACATCTATTCAAGTTATAGATGAATACTTTGATTTAAAACAAAGGGTTCAGTCACAAAAAGAAAATTTTGAAAATTTATCAAAAAAATTTAAAGAGATGAGATCTCTTGCCATAGATTACAAGGGTGGAAAAGATAAAGAAATATCAAATTTAAATTCTGAATTAGATAAATTTAAGAAAATGGTGGAAGAAAGTCAGGGAATTTATGAAAAAATGCTTGAAAAAACTACTCAATCCCTTGAGGAAATTATAAAAAATTCCGAAAATAGTTCAAAAGTACAGTAAATGCTTTCCAAAGAAATACTTAGAAAGAAATTTTCTTTGATAAGGAAAAAGAAGTATTTTGAAGTGAAGCAGAATTTCTTTTCACCAATATTAAAGATAATTAAAACAAAAAATCTTAGAAATATTGCTTGTTATTACCCTTCTAACAATGAATTAAGCACTTTGAAACTGTTTGAATTATTAAATAGTAATAAAAGAATTTCAATACTTCTACCGTGTATTTCAAAAGGATCGATGAAATTTGTAAAATGGAATTTACAAGAGCCCTTAAAAGTAAACAACTTTGGTTTTTTAGAGCCTATTCAAACATCTAAAACCACAAAGCCCGATTTGATAGTGGCGCCATTACTTGCATTTGATAAATCAAAAAATAGACTAGGATATGGAAAGGGTTATTACGATAAATTTTTAAAAAAAAATAAAAAAACTATTACTATTGGGATTGCTTTTTCTTTTCAAAAATATAATAAAATTAAAACTTCAAATTATGATATCAAACTAAATTATATTTTAACCGATAAGGGAATTTTTTAATTTTTATGAAAATACTTATACTAGGTGATATAATGGGTCCTTCTGGAATGAGAGCTATAAAAGAAAGGTTACCAGAATTAATAAAAGATAAAGAGGTAGACTTTGTTATTGTCAATGGTGAAAACGCTGCTGATGATGGAGTGGGCATTAGCAAAAAAAATTTAGATGAAATTCTTGCTGCTGGGGCAGATGTAATAACATCTGGAAATCATATCTGGGATCAAAAAGAAACAACAGAATTTATCAAAAGTGAAAAAAGATTACTTAGACCAGAAAATTCATTAAAGCCAGTTCCTGGAGAAGGTTACGGTATTTTTAAATCTAGAAATAATAAAAAAGTTGCAGTTTTAAATTTAATGGCTAATGTTTTTATGAAAAAAAGTGAAGATGTTTTTGAAACCGCAAAACAATTTATTAAAAAAATTAAACTTAAGGATAATGCTGATTTTATAGTAATAGATGTCCATGGAGAAACTACTAGCGAAAAAATGGCTATGGCATACTTATTTGATGGTAAAGCTACTGCTTTAATAGGAACTCATACTCATGTTCCAACTTCAGATAACCGAATTATGGAAAAAGGAACAGCATACCAAACTGATATAGGAATGTGTGGAGACTATAACTCTGTTATTGGAATGAATAGAGACAACTCACTAAATAAATTTTTAAAAGAAAGCTCAACAAAAAAACATTTTCCAGCTCTAGGGAAAGCAACTATCTCTGGAGTTCTTGTTACGGCTGATGAAAAAACCGGTTTAGCTTTAGAAATTCAACAAATTATCTTAGGCGGGGCCTTACAAGAAAGATTTTAAAAGTATGGCAGGTCACTCACATTGGGCAGGGATAAAACATAAAAAAGGAAGGCAAGATAAGATAAGATCAAAAATATTTTCTAAAATATCTAGAGAAATTACTGTTGCTGCTAAACTTGGTTCAAAAGACCCTCAATCAAATCCTAGATTAAGAACAGCCATCGAGTTAGCTAAAGATGCCAATATGCCAAAGGATAATATTAATAGAGCAATAAATAAATCAGAAATTGATAAGGAAAAAAATTACGAAAGTTTAAGATACGAGGGATTTGGTCCAAAAAATATTGCTTTAATAATTGAAACTCTAACTGAAAATAAAAACAGAACTGCTGGGAGCATTAGAACAATTTTACAAAAACATGGTGGAAACCTTGGAAGTTCAGGATCGACAACACACTATTTTGATAATTGTGGCATTATTCAATTTGCAAAACAAAATATTTCAGATGAAGAAGCTCTCGAACTTGCTATTAATGCTGGATCAAATGATTGTGTGACCTTAGATAATTATCACGAAATAATTACAAAAAAAGAGGATTTCTATAAGGTAAAAAATACAATAATAAATTCTGTTAAAACTTTAATCTATTCTGGAATAGAGTGGAGACCAAACAACTTTATTGATATATCTAAAGAAGAATCAACAGACTTTGAAAATATGCTTGAACAGTTACATGAGGATGACGATATTCAAAAAGTTTTTCATAATTGTAAACCTTCATAGCGTGTATAGATAATGAGAATTATTGGAATCGATCCTGGATTAAGTGGCGGAATTGCAATTTTAGATGACCTCAAAATTTATGATATTTTTGACATGCCAATAATGTCAGAAGGTAAAAAAAATAAGAATCAATTAAATAGTGCCCAGTTAGTTAACATTTTAAACAAACATGTTTTAAAAAAAGAAAACACTTTTGTAATAGTTGAGCAAGTAAGTGCTATGCCAGGCCAGGGAGTTACCAGCATGTTTAATTTTGGTCAAACTTTTGGGTCTATAAAAGGTATTTGCGCTGCTTTGGGACTTCCAATTTTCTATGTTAGACCAGCAAAATGGAAAAAACATTTTGAACTTATTAACTCGTCAAAAGATGCAAGTAGGACAAAAGTTATTGAAATGTATCCGTCTATATCCTCAAGACTTACAAAGAAAAAAGATGTAAATAAAGCTGATGCAATTTTGATAGCTAGGTATTTTAGAGATTGCCACTCCCAATTTAATAATTAATCAATGTTTTAATAACTTTTGTGCCAAATTGATGACACAATCTATACGTAATTAACATCAATGGAACAAGAAATTGCAACTCAAGCTGTTGGATTAGGTGGCGCGACAGATTTTTCTCTTTGGAAACTTTTTTTAAGAGCAGATTTTATTGTCAAAGCCGTAATATTAATTCTTATTGCAAGTTCAATTTTTTCATGGGCATTAATTTTTGATAAGATAAGGTTGTTTAGACGTATTGATACCTCAACAAAATCTTTCGAGGACAAATTTTGGAAATCAAAATCTGCAGAAGCTTTTTATAAAAACCTACCACAAAAATCTGATGACCCACTTACAATAATTTTTAAATCCGCAATGAGTGAAGTAATTAAAACAAGATCAAAATCAACTGCAGTTCAAAGTGCGAGAGTTGAAAGAGTAATAGAAGTAACTACCGATAATCAATTAAAAAATATTGAGAAAAATTTTACATATCTAGCAACTATTGGTTCAACTGCTCCTTTCATAGGACTGTTTGGAACAGTTTGGGGAATTATGAATTCATTTCAATCAATAGCGATTTCTAGAAATACCAGTTTAGCAATAGTAGCTCCTGGAATTGCAGAGGCTTTATTTGCAACTGCACTTGGTTTACTAGCAGCAATACCAGCGGTAATTGCATACAATAAATTTAACAGCGACTCGCAAAGATATTTTGCAAGAGTTGATAACTTTTCAAAAAGATTTTTATCTATAATTTAATTTTTTATGGCTTTTATAATGAACCGCTCAAAAAAAGAACCCATGAGCGAAATAAACGTAACACCGTTCGTAGACGTAATGCTTGTGCTGTTAATAATATTCATGGTAACTGCACCATTACTTACAGTTGGGGTTCAAGTTGATTTACCAGAGTCTGCAGCCGACTCTTTACCTGATGATCAGGAACCACTTACTATCTCAATCAACTCAAAGGGTGAACTATTTATTCAAGAACATAAAGTTACTTTTGAGAAGGTTGTACCGAAATTATTAGCTATATCGAAAAATAGAACTGATACCAGAATTTACGTAAGGGGAGATAAAACAATAAACTACGGAAGAGTATTAGAAGTTATGGGCAGACTATCAGGTGCAGGTTTTTCAAAAGTAGCCCTTATATCTGAGCCTTATAAGAATTAAAATTCTATGACTAAAGGTTTATTATTTTCATTTTTGTTTCATTCATTAATTATTTTTTTAACAATGCTAACTTTGCCGTTTATGATGAGAGAACCAATTGATTTACCACCAATAGTTTCAGTGGAACTAATTGAAATAAAGGATAAAACTTACATTCCCTTTGCCCCTAAAGCTAGGAAGATCATTAAAGAAGTCAAAGAAGAAAAAAAACGTGTTGTTTCAGAACAAGCCCCTCCTGCAGCAAAACCGAAAGAAAAACCGGATAGAATACCTATGCCGGAAGATAAAAAAGAAACCAAAGAACTAGTTAAAAAAAAACAAAACCCTGAAGAAATAAAACCTCAAATTAGACAAGCATCTGAATTTGAAAAGGATGAGTTATTTGACACAAATGAGATAGCAGCTTTAATAGATAAAGCAAAAGAAGAACAGGCGGAAACTCAGAGAAAGAAACAGGAATTAACACAAAGCAGCGTAAAGAATGCATTTGCACAAGGATTGTCTTTGTCTGAAGAAGATGCTTTAAGAGCACAGATTTTTGGGTGCTGGAGTGTACCGTTGGGTTTACCTTATGATGAAAATTTATTAGTGAGAATAAAATTAAAATTAAAACCAGACGGAAGAATTCTTAAGTCAGAAATCCTAGATCACGCGAGAATGAATACTCCAGGACAAAGTTTTTATAAAATTTTAGCTGAAAGTGCTTTAAGAGCTGTCAGAATTTGCCAGCCTTTAAAAGTACCACCAACTGGTTACGAAAGATGGAAAGAATTACAACTTAATTTTGACCCATCAGAAATGTTAAAAGGTTAAAAAAATGAAAAAAATTATTTTTATTTTATTATTATCTATTTTAAGCTGGAATAGTACTCATGCCTTAATTACTGTAGATATCACAAGAGGAAATTTAGATCCATTACCAATTGCAGTTTCACCACTTCACGTAGACTCAAAGTCTGAAAAAATCCCTTCATTTGAAATATCAACATTAGGGGAAGAAATTTCTAAAATCGTAGAAAAAAACTTCAAATCAACAGGATTATTTAATCCACTAAAGAAAGATTCTTTTGTTCAAAAACCAGATATTGCACATCTAAAACCAAGGTTTGAAGACTGGCGCTTAATTAAAGCGCAGGCACTTGTTACAGGTAAATTACTAATAAAGAATAACAAGTTAAAAGTAGAATTTAGACTTTGGGACCTTACTGCAGCAAAAGAAATGGTTGCTCTATCATTCACAACTACACCAAATAACTGGAGAAGAGTTGCTCATATAATTTCAGATAAAATATACGAGAGACTTACTGGAGAGTCTGGCTATTTTGATACTAGAATTGCATATGTTTCAGAAACAGGTCCTAAGAACCAGAGAGTAAAAAAGCTTGCCTTAATGGATCAGGATGGTTTTAATACAAAATATTTAACTCTTGGTAATGAATTAGTTTTAACACCTAGGTTTAATCCAACTAACCAGCTAGTAACTTACTTGTCATATTTTAAAAATATGCCAAGAGTTTATCTGCTAGATATTGAAACTGGAATACAAGAAGTTGTTGGAAATTTTCCTGGGATGACATTTGCTCCTAGATTTTCTCCAGATGGTAAAAAAATTATTATGAGTTTTGCTAAAGATGGAAATTCAGATATATATTCTATGGACTTAGAAACAAGAGTGGTTGAACAAATTACCAAACATCCTTCAATTGATACTTCACCATCTTATTCACCAGACGGCAAGTATATAACTTTTAATTCTGATAGGAGTGGACTTCAACAAATATATGTAATGAGGAGCGATGGTACCCAAGTAAAAAGAATTACACATGGATCAGGTCTCTATGGAACACCAGTTTGGTCTCCAAGAGGAGATTTAATCGCTTTTACAAAAGTTAGAAAAGGAAGATTTTACATTGGTGTAATGCGATCTGATGGTACTGGAGAAAGACTTCTAACTGAAAATTTTTATCAGGAAGCTCCTTCTTGGTCACCTAACGGAAGGGTATTGATTTTTTACAGGGAGACTAAATCTGATAGTAAAGGAAAAGGTTTTTCAGCAAAATTGTGGTCTATAGACATTACTGGTTATAACGAGAGAAGATTAAAAACTGAGACCGACGCTTCCGACCCATCTTGGTCCTCATTGTTGTCAAAGTAGTGATTTTCCAAGTACAATTTACACTTGCAAGATTTCTAAAAATTTGAAATATTGCAGCTACCTTAAATATATTTAGGAGTTAATAATGAAATTTAATAAAGCCATAAAGAACCTTTTTATAGTTTTATTTAGTACGCTGTTAATATCAGCTTGTTCTACAGCTAAGAAAGCAAATGTAGATACAGTTGATGATGTATATACAGGAACAGATACAGTTGAGTTTTTAGCAAAAGGTGTTCCAGATAGAATATTTTTTGCAACTAACAAATCTAAACTGACTACTGCTTCGAGAGATACATTAAGAAAACAGGCTACCTGGATGAGAAAAAATAAAGATGTAACTGTTACAGTTGAAGGACATGCCGATGAGCGAGGTACAAGAGAGTACAACTTAGCTTTAGGCGAAAGAAGAGCTAATGCCGCAAAAGATTATTTGATGACATATGGCGTTTCTGGAAAAAGAATATCGGTAATCAGTTATGGTAAAGAAAGACCGGTTAACCCGGCTAGCTCACCATTGGCTTGGTCTCAAAATAGAAGATCAGTTACTGTAAAAGCAAATTAAACCTTATTAAGCTTATTATGAAGACCCCTGTTGTAAAAACAGGGGTCTTTTTTTTGCCATCTTGTGTATTTAAAAAATGAAAAATGATTCTTAAAAAGCACAATTTGTTATTTGTAACTTTCTTTTTAGTTATATTTTTATTCATCTCAAACTTTATTAAAGCTGAGGAAGAAAACTCAAATAATATTTCAGCAGAAATTCAACAATTAAAACAAGACCTAAAAACACTTGAAAAAGCAGTTTATAAATCTTCGCAAATTACAACTTCATCAAATTCTTCATCTAACAGTCTAAACGAAGATATTTTAACACGACATCTTTTAAAACTTAACGAAATAGAAACACAATTTCAAAATTTAACGAATAAGTTTGAGGAAGTTAATTTTAAAATGGACAAGTTATCTAAAAGAATAACAAAAATGCAAACTGATAACCAAATGAGGTTTAGTGATTTGGAAAATAATCCTGAAAATATAGTTAAAGATAAAAAAATTTCAAAAAAGAAAAAACTACCTGGAACTGATCTCCCGGACAATCTTGGTAGAATATCAGATGAAGATCTTAAAAATACAAACGAAATTCAAAAAACACAATCAGTTGAATCTGCTGGACTAGTCGTAACAGAAAAAGCTTCTCCAGCTAAATCTTTGTTACCAAACAAATCTCCCAGAGAGCAATATGACTTTGCAGTAAGTTTTATAAAAGTCGGTGATTATGAAACTGCCGAATTTGCTCTAAGAGAATTTATTGACAAAAACAAAAGTAATGACTTAGCAGGAAGTGCACAATATTGGTACGGAG
>ENA-OSEY01001726-OSEY01001726.1-marine-metagenome-genome-assembly--contig:-NODE-1726-length-14776-cov-5.961154_pt1 | contig 14776 bp, 16 predicted proteins | sample MGYA00248465_ERZ534230 | MGnify/ENA primary metagenome ERZ534230 (study PRJEB26409, sample SAMN06344110) | marine metagenome | isolation source: Sea water from surface | place: Atlantic Ocean:Southern...
TTATTTTTATCTATAGACATTTTTAATTTTATTTAAATAAAAATTTAATATTTAAATTTTTACTTTTGCGATGTTATTTTTTAATTTTTTCATAAAGCGTTTTACCAATATCAGCTGGTGATTTTGATACTATAATTCCAGCTGATTTCATAATTTCAATTTTACCTTCTGCACCACCTTTGCCACCTGATATTATTGCCCCAGCATGCCCCATTCTTCTACCTGGAGGGGCTGTTAAACCTGCAACAAAACCTACTGTCGGTTTTTTTATTTTTGATTTTTTTAAAAACTCTGCTGCCTCTTCCTCGGCTGAACCTCCAATTTCTCCGATCATGACTATTGATTGTGTTTCATTATCTTTTAAAAAAAGTTCTAAACAGTCAATGAAGTTTGTCCCATTAATTGGGTCTCCACCAATACCAATGCATGTTGACTGTCCCAACCCATTTGAGGTTGTTTGCGCAACTGCTTCGTAAGTAAGCGTTCCAGATCTAGAAACAATTCCTACAGAACCTTTTTTGTGTATATTCCCAGGCATAATTCCTATTTTACATTCGTCAGGAGTTATTATTCCAGGACAATTAGGTCCAATTAATCTACTTTTACTTTTTTGCAAATATTGTTTAACTTTTATCATATCTTGGACTGGTATACCTTCCGTAATACAAATTATTAGTGGAACTTTTGATGATATTGCTTCTAGTATTGAATCAGCTGCAAAAGGAGGAGGAACATATATAACTGTTGCATCAGGATTAACTTCTTCAACACACTCTTGAACAGTATTGAAAACGGGAAGATTTAAATGTTTAGTGCCACCCTTACCTGGGGTGACACCTCCAACCATTTTAGTTCCGTATGCTATGGCTTGCTCTGAATGGAAAGTTCCTTGTCCTCCAGTAAATCCTTGGCAAATAACTTTTGTATCTTTGTTAATCAATACAGACATCTAGTTAATCTCCTTTAACAGCACTGACAATTTTTATTGCAGCGTCATCTAAGTCATCAGCAGGTATTATTTTTAATCCAGAATCTCTAAGAATCTTTTTTCCTTCTTCTACGTTTGTACCAGCCAGTCTTACAACCAAAGGTTTTGATAATGAGAGTGTTTTAGCAGCCGCAACCACTCCACTAGCAATAATGTCACAGCGCATAATTCCTCCAAAAATATTTACTAAAATACCTTCTACAGCTGAATCAGATAAAATGATTTTAAAAGCTTCAGTAACTTTTTCCTTAGTAGCACTTCCTCCAACGTCTAAAAAGTTTGCTGGAGAAGCTCCTTTAAGCTTAATGATATCCATTGTAGCCATGGCAAGACCAGCACCGTTTACTAAACATCCTATTGTTCCATCAAGTTTTATATAAGCTAAATCAAATTTACTTGCCAATATCTCAGCAGGATCTTCTTCAGTTTCGTCTCTTAATGACATTATATCAGGGTGTTTGAATAAGGCATTATTGTCGAAAGACATCTTTGCATCTAGAGCGATTAGACTATTTTCAGAAGTTAATACAAGTGGGTTAATTTCTAATAAACTAGCATCTTTTTCAGTAAAGAGTTTATATAATTGATTAAAAAATTTACCTGCTTGTTTAAAACTAGAACCTTTTAATTTAAGTTCATTGGCAATTAATCTTGAGTGAAAGGGTTGAAAGCCAATTGTTGGATCTATATTAAAGGATAAGATTTTTTCAGGGGTTTCTTTGGCCACTTTTTCAATGTCCATACCTCCTTCAGTAGATGCTATTATTGATACTCTACTAGTTACTCGGTCTATAACCATTGAAAAGTAATATTCAGCATTTATATCGCATCCATCTTCAATGTAGAGCCTTTGAACTACTTTTCCCTCAGAACCTGTTTGATGGGTAATTAATTTTTTCCCCAATATTGTCTCAGCTGAATTTTTTACTTCATCTAAATTTTTTACAACTTTTACACCACCAGCTTTTCCTCTTCCGCCTGCGTGTATTTGAGCTTTAACAACAAATATTGGACCTGGTAATTTTTTAGCTGCTTTTATAGCTTCGTCAGTTGTGAATGCCACGTATCCAGAAGGCGTAGGTATGTGATATTGTCTTAATAACTCTTTGGCCTGGTGTTCATGAATATCCAAAACTTTAACCTTTCTATTCTGAGCTTATGATGATTCAAACTTTGAAGCAACTTCATTTAATTGTTTTACGGCCGAAACAGAATGATCAAACATATGTTTTTCATCTGACGTAAAACTTATTTCAACAATCCTTTCCACACCATTTTTACCAATAATAACTGGAACACCTACATACAATCCATTTAAATTATAGTGTCCATCAACATAAGCTGCACATGGTAATAATTTTTTCTTATCTTTTAAATATGAATCAGCCATCTCAATAGCAGATGATGCAGGGGCGTAGAAGGCAGAGCCTGTTTTTAATAATCCAACTATTTCAGCTCCTCCATCTCGGGTTCTCTGTACAATTTGATCTATTTTTTCCTGAGTGCTCCATCCCATTTTCACTAAATCTGGCACAGGAATACCTGCAACTGCAGAATATCTTGCTAATGGAACCATTGTGTCTCCATGACCTCCTAAGACAAAGGCCGTTACATCACTTACGGAAACGTCAAATTCTTCTGCTAAAAAATGTCTAAATCTAGCAGAATCTAGAACACCTGCCATACCAACTACCATATTAGTTGGTAAACCAGACGATCTTTGTAGAACACCAACCATAGCGTCAAGCGGATTAGTTATACAAATTACGAATGCTTTGGGACAATTGTCCTTAATTCCTTTACCAACCTGTTTCATAACTTTAGTATTGATCTCAACTAAATCATCTCTGCTCATACCTGGCTTCCTTGCAACACCAGCAGTTACGATGACTACATCACTATCTTTGAGATCTTTATAATCATTTGAACCAATCATTTTACTATCAAAACTCTCGACTGGTCCTGATTGAGCAAGATCTAAAGATTTTCCCTGAGGAATACCCTCTGCGATATCAAATAGTGTTACATCCCCAAGCTCTTTAATTGCAGCTAAGTGTGCAAGAGTTCCTCCAATGTTTCCTGATCCAACCAAGGCTATTTTGTTTCGCATATCAACTTTCCATTAATGTTTTTAATTGCGTCAATCTATCAATTTAAATTTAAACTGTTATTTTTGTCTAATCTTTTAGACTTTTTTTTAAAGTGCATCAAGGTTAGAATCCAAGTTATTAACTTTTAAAGTTGTGACATTTCAGTTATTCTTGAAATCGTTCTTTGAAATTCAAACTTCCAATGTTCGCCCGTGTATATATCGGAAAAATCAGCATTTGCGTTGGCAATAAGAAAACAATTTTTATCATAAAGAGCATCAACCAACCATATAAATCTTCTAGTTTCATTTCGAAGGTTATCATTCAAGTTTGGTATGTCATCTATAATAATACCTTTATATCTTAGCGCTATTTCAATATAATCGGCAGCAGCCAATGGTTTATTACATAAATCATCAAAACTGATTCTTGCAACACCTGCAGCAACTTCTGGAATATTTATTTTTCTTCCAGACACCTCAACATTTTCAGATATTATCTCAAAACCTATAGATAAGGTTTTAAATATCTCGTTAATTTTTTCTCTATTTTTTTTATTGACTGGATTTAACCAATACTTTTGCCCACTAAGAGATCTTTTTCTCCAATCCTCACCTTCTGGAATTTCAACAACGTCAGTTTTTAGTTTTAAATTTTCTATAAATGGTAAAATTCTATCTCTATGCAATCCATCTTTGTATAGACCATCCGGTGGTTGGTTTGATGTCGTAACTAATATTGTACCCTGTGCAAACATGACTTCAAATAAACGTGATAAAATCATTGCATCTGCAATATCTTTTACTTCCATTTCATCAAAACAAAGTAATTTTGCCTTCTTGGCCAAATCTTGCCCTACTAATAGAACTGTGTCTTTGTTTTTTTCAATTTTTCTTTTTTCAAGAATCCTTTGGTGAACTTCCTTCATGAAATCATGAAAGTGTAAGCGTCTTTTTTCTTTTATTTGAACTTGGTGAAAAAATAAATCCATCATCATTGATTTACCTCTACCAACACCACCGTAAAGATAAAGACCTTTAATCTCTTTGGTATTATTTTTTGTAAAAATTTTAGAAATGAAATTTTCAGTTTGAAATTTGCCAAATTTAATTAGTAAATTATCAAAAAATTTCGCTACAAATGCCTGACCAGCATCAAATATTATTGATTTGTTTGAAGCAATTAGACTTAGTGACTTTTCTTCATTTATTTTCAAAATATTAGCCGTACAAAAAGCCTTAAAACTTACTTTCTTTCAAGTTGAAGTTTCTTAATTTCGCCTATCGCTTTAGCTGGATTCAAACCCTTAGGACAAGTTTTAGTACAATTCATTATAGTATGACAACGATAAAGCTTAAAAGAATCTTCGAGTTCCTCAAGTCTTTGTTCAGTGTTTTCATCTCTACTATCAGCTATCCATCTATATGCCTGCAATAAAACAGCGGGGCCTAAATATTTGTCCCCATTCCACCAATAAGAAGGACAAGAAGTTGAACATGAAAAACAAAGAACACATTCCCACAATCCATCAATTTTTTCACGTTCTTTTGGTGATTGTTTTCTAGATTTCCCCTTTTCTGGGTCAGATTTACTTTGCAACCATGGTTTAACTGATGTTAATTGTTCATAAGCTTTAGATAAGTCGGGCACTAAATCCTTAATAACTTCCATATGTGGTAAAGGATATATATTTATGTCACCTTTAACATCATCAATTGACTTTAAACATGCAAGTGTGTTTGTGCCATCTATATTCATAGAACAAGAACCACAAATTCCTTCCCTGCAAGACCTTCTAAAAGTTAAACTTGAGTCTATTTCCTGTTTGATTTTTATTAAGGCATCTAAAACCATAGGACCACATTGATCTAAATCAATAGTATAACTGTCTATTCTTGGATTTTCATCATCGTCTGGAGACCATCTATAAACATTAATTTTTTTTGTATTTTCAGCTTCATTGTTTAATGGGTAGTCAATACCTTTAACAATTTTGGAATGCTTCGGTAGGGCAAATTCAGCCACAAAATTCTCCTTAAAATTAGTAAACTCTTGCGGCTGGGGGTATTGATGCCACTTCGTTTGTTAATGTGTTTAGGTGGACATCTCTATAGTCTAGCTTAGTTTTGTTTTTCTCATTAAGCCACATAATTGTATGTTTCATCCAATTCTTATCATCTCTTTCAGGGTAGTCTTCGTGAGAATGTGCACCACGCGATTCTTTTCTTTGGTCTGCTGACTTCATTGTAACAATTGCTTGTTGCATTAAGTTTTCTAACTCAAGAGCTTCAACTAAGTCCGTATTAAAAATCATTGATCTATCTTTTATACCAATATTATCCATACCTTTTGAGATAGTATCAACTTTTTGGACGCCTTCTTCCATTGAAGTATTTGATCTGAAAACTGCTGCATGTTTTTGCATCGCATTTTGCATTGAGTTTCTAACTTCACCTACAGAAATATCTCCATTTGAATATCTTACTTTATCAAGTCTCGCTAAAATTTTGTCTGTTACTCTTTTGGGTAAGGGCACATGAGCACTTCCTTTTTCAACTGTTTTTAGAGCTCTTTGTGCCGCAGCACGCCCAAAAACAACAATATCTAATAATGAGTTGGTTCCCAGTCTGTTAGCTCCATGTACAGACACACATGCTGCTTCTCCAATAGCCATTAGTCCTGAAACAACTGCATCTTGGTCATTACCTTTTCTTGTTACTACTTCACCATGATAATTAGTTGGGATACCTCCCATATTGTAATGAACTGTAGGTAAAACTGGAATTGGTTCCTTGGTAACGTCAACACCACAGAAAATTTTGGCAGTTTCACTTATACCTGGTAATCTCATTTGCAAAGTTGCCGGATCAATATGCTCTAAATGCATGAAAATATGGTCTTTATTTGGGCCAACACCTCTACCTTCATTAATCTCAATTGTCATGGATCTTGATACTACGTCTCTACTAGCAAGGTCTTTAGCAGTAGGGGCATATCTTTCCATAAATCTCTCACCCTCAGAATTTGTAAGATATCCACCTTCACCTCTTGATCCTTCAGTTATTAGAACACCCGCACCATAAACACCTGTTGGGTGAAACTGAACAAACTCCATATCTTGAAGAGGCAAGCCTGCTCTTAAAACCATTGCATTTCCGTCACCTGTACAAGTATGAGCAGAAGTACAAGAAAAATAGACTCTTCCATAACCACCGGTAGCAAGGACCGTTTGATGTCCTCTAAATCTGTGAATCTTACCATCATCCATACATAAGGCTAATACTCCAACACACTTGCCATTATCATCCATAAGTAGATCAAGTGCTATATACTCTACAAAGAACTCAGCTTGATATTTTAGACATTGTTGGTAGAGAGTATGAAGAATTGCATGCCCAGTTCTGTCTGCAGCAGCACAGGCTCTTCGTGCCATTTTCTTTCCGTAATCTAATGTATGACCACCAAATGGTCTTTGATAAACTTCACCATCCTCTGTTCTAGAAAAAGGGACTCCAAAATTCTCTAACTCGGTCACAGATGGAATGGCTTCTTTACACATATATTCGATAGCATCTTGGTCACCAAGCCAATCAGATCCCTTAACTGTATCATACATATGAAACTGCCAGCTATCATTTTCACCCATATTATTAAGCGCTGCTCCAATACCACCTTGAGCTGCAACAGTGTGACTTCTTGTTGGAAAAACTTTTGTAATGCACGCCGTTTTTAAACCACCAGATACCATGCCCAAAGTTGCTCTTAATCCAGCACCTCCAGCGCCGACAACTACTACATCATGTTCATGGTCTACAATTTCATATTCAGACATAAAATAACTTTCTAATTATAAATAAATTTTCAAAACACAAAGGATTGATAAAACACCCAGAAGTATAGATAATAATTTTATAAGTATTAAAGACATAATTTTCAACCCCTCATTATGTACATAATCTTCAATAACAACTTGTAATCCTGATGCAGCATGAAAGTATAAAGTCCCAAATAAAAGAACCAATCCAGTTGCGTTTAATGGATTCTGCAACCAAGCAACAGATTGATCATAGCTATTGATTAAGCTAAATGTAAGAGAAGAAACAAACCAAATTACTAGAGGTATCATTGCAATTGCTGAAATTCTTTGTAATTTCCAGTGAGCAACACCGTGAGATTTAGATTGCATTTTCTTTACTTTCTTTAAAAATTTAAATTCTCGACAATACTTTAAACAACTCTCAAATAGACTATTAACCATGTTATAGAAGTCAATGATAACGAAGAAATTATTACAGCCACGCCTGAAATATAGGCATGTTTTAAATCATATCCATATCCAGCATCCCAAAAAAGATGCCGAATACCATTACTAAGATGATAAAACAAAGCAAAAGTGAAACCAAAAATTATCAATTTGCCAAACCAGTTATTAATTAGATTTGAATACATTAAATAAGTGTTTTCACCTAAAGTAAGCGCTACAATCCATAGCACTAAAATTACACTTCCTATTGATAATGCTATACCCGTTGCTCTATGAAGAATTGACAACATAGAAGTTATTTGTGGTTTGTATATTTGAAGATGTGGTGAAAGTGGTCTTTGTCTACTCATATTAATCTCATTGTTTGGTTATTTAAATAAATGAACTAAATAAATAAAAAATTCAAATCTAAAATTTAAAATTTTAAATTTTCTTCAAAAATAATAATTAAAATTGATAAACCAAGTAAAATAATACCTGTAAGTTCAGTAATTTTAATCTTTTCCTTAAAAAAAATAACTGAAATTAAAATTGAAAAAATTAATTCTATTTGCCCAACTGCCCTTACTTCAGCTGCTGTTGTTAGACCAAATGCTACAAACCACCCAAATGTTGCTCCTGTCCCAGATAAGCCTGCTGGCAAACTAGGTTTCCAATATTTAATAACAGCTAAAAATTGATCTCTTTTATTTATTACGAGATACAAGCCTACCAATATAGTTTGAAAAACAATCGCTATAAAAGAAATGAAAATTGATTTATCTAAGAGGGGACCCTCTACTGATATAATAGACATTCTAAATGCAACTACAGAGCCAGCTAAAAGTAATCCAGATAAAAGACCAACAAGAGTACCTACAGATAAAGTTGAGTTAATTAGAAGTTTAATAGTTTTTAAAATGCTATCTGCTTTTTTGGCATAAGATAATAATAATACAGATATAACACCTAGTATTATACCTAACATTATAGATGTAGAGAAAGTAACACTTAGAATTATGATCTCCAAAAAAGCAATAAGAATTACTTCTGTTTTAGAAAATGCAATTCCTGTAGCAAAGTTTTTATGTGCAAAAACTTTCATAAGAACGTAAGTAAATAAAACTTGAAAAATTGATCCCAATAAACATAAAAATAGCGAATATAAAGAAAGGTCAGGAATATTATTTCCTGGAATGCTTATCCAAATTAGCCAAATAAGTGAGGTAAAAGGTAAAGCATAACAAAATCTAATATAGGCGGCTCCATATTCTCCTAATTTGGAGATCATATTTTTTTGAAATGCAGAACGGGCAGTTTGACAGGCTGCGGCAAATATTGCTGCAAAAATCCAGATGAATTCCATAATAATTATTTTGAAATTTTAAACATTAAAGAGGGACTCCTTTAATTTTTTTGCTTGCCAACAATTCAGCTATCTGGACGGTATTTAATGCCGCACCTTTTCTTAAATTATCTCCAACACACCAAAAAACAATACCATTTTTTACTGAAGGATCTTTTCTGATTCTGCTAATATAAACATCGTCTTCACCAGCCACTTCTTCTGGAGTTACGTATCCTTCATCTGCTCGGTGATCTACCACTGTTACACCATTAGCATCTCTTAATAAGCTTCTAACATTTTTTTCATCGATGTCTTTTTTGCATTCTATAAAAACCGCTTCACTATGACCAATAAATACTGGAACCCTTACGCAATGAGCAACCAAATCAATATTAGGATCTAATATTTTTTTTGTCTCAACCCTCATTTTCCACTCTTCTTTCGTAAACCCATCATCCATAAAAATATCAATATGAGGGATTACATTAAATGCTATTTTTTTGGTAAACTGTTCTGGTTTAGCTTGATCGTGAACAAAAACACCCTTTGTTTGATTAAAAAGTTCGTCCATAGCTGGTTTCCCAGCTCCTGAAACAGCTTGGTATGTAGAGACAACAACTCTTGTTATTTCATATTTTTTATGAATTGGCTTTAAAGCAACAACTAGTTGGATAGTTGAACAATTAGGATTTGCAATTATATTTTTGTTTTTATAACTATTAATCGCTTCAGGATTAACTTCAGGTACAATTAAAGGGACTTTGTCATCCATCCTAAAACAAGAAGAATTGTCAATGACTATACAACCTTTAACTCCTGCCTTTGGACCAAATTTTTTTGCTATATCTGATCCTGCTGAAAAAAGAGCAATATCTGCTTTTTCAAAGTTAAAATCATCAACTGAACTAACTTTTAGTATTTTGTTGTCACCAAAAGATACTTCCTTACCAACAGAGGATCTTGAAGCAAGAGCGTAGATGTTTTTTATTGGAAATTTTCTTTCAAACAAAGTTTGAAGCATTTCTCTACCAACGGCACCTGTAGCACCAACAACAGCAATATTATAAGACATTTATTTTGTTAATTCCTCTAACTTGTTGATAACTGAATCCATCATTCCTTTCGTACCAACTTTGACTCTTCCTGAAGCCATTATATCTTGCGTTCTTGGTCCAGCATCTAAAGCTCTTGAAACAGCCTCATCAATTAAATCTGCCTCTTCTTTCATTTCAAATGAATAACGAAATAACATTGATAAACTTAAAAGTTCTGCCAATGGATTTGCTAACTCTTTTCCAGCTATATCTGGAGCTGATCCATGAACTGGCTCATACATAGCATGTCTCTTTCCAGTATTTTGGTCTACAGATCCTAAACTGGCAGAAGGAAGCATTCCGAGTGAACCAGTTAACATAGCTGCGCAGTCAGATAAAATATCTCCAAATAAATTGTCTGTAACAATAACATCAAATTGCTTAGGATCTCTCACTAATTGCATTGCGCAATTATCAGCATACATATGGTTAATTAATATATCTGAGCCTTCTTTTTTATGAAGATTAGTTATCACCTCTCTCCACAAAACACCTGACATCATTACATTAGCTTTTTCTACAGAAGTAACTTTCCCATTTCTGGCTCTTGCCATATCAAAGGCAACTCTGCCAATTCTTTCAATCTCTGGGGTAGTATAAAGATTAGTGTCATAACCTTTTTTTATTTGAGTATCAATTTCTTCTATTCCACGAGGCTCTGCAAAATAAATACCTCCTGTTAACTCTCTTAAAATTAAAATGTCTAGGCCTGAGATAATATTAGGTTTAAGGGAAGAAGCATCAACAAGTGCAGGAAACACCATGGCAGGCCTAAGATTAGCAAACAAATCCATTTCTTTTCTTAATCTCAGAAGACCATTTTCAGGTCTCTTCTCAAATTCAACCCCATCGTATTTTGGACTTCCTACTGCACCAAATAAAATTGCATCAGCATCAACTGCATCTGATAAAGTTTCGTCTGAAAGAGGCGTACCATATTTATCAAAAGAAGCACCTCCTACTAAACCTTCTTTTATGTTAAAACTTATACTTTTATTTTTTGCAAACCAATCAACAACTCTCAAAGTTTCTTTAATAACCTCTGGCCCAACTCCATCTCCAGGAAGAACCATTAACGTACGATTAGATGGCATTTTATAAACTCACTTTTTAATTATAACCAGGGTCTTTCATTAGACATTTTGGTTTCAAATTCTTTGATATCACTAGATTGTTGCATTGTTATGCCTATATCATCTAATCCTTCAAGTAAGCATTTTTTTCTAAAAGGGTCGATTTCAAATTTAATAACTGCTCCATTAGGCCTTCTAATTTCCTGAGATGGAAGGTCAATTTCTAGTTCAGGATTTTCCATATCATTTGAATCTGCCAATAAAGCATCTCTTTCGTCAGATGAAACTTTAATAGGTAAAAGACCATTTTTAAAAGAATTATTATAAAAAATATCCGCGAAAGATGTTGAAATAATACATTTTATTCCAAAATCAGATAAAGCCCAAGGCGCATGTTCTCTACTTGAACCACATCCAAAATTATCACCTGCAACAAGAATATTACATTTTCTATATGGCTCTCTATTTAAAACAAACTCTTCTTTTTCAGAACCGTCATCATTAAATCTCATCTCATCAAAAAGATGTTTACCTAAACCTGTTCTTTTAATTGTCTTTAAAAATTGTTTAGGAATTATTTTGTCTGTATCTACATTTATAAAATTAAATGGAGCAGCTATACCTCTAATATTTTTAAATTTTTCCATAGTAAAACCTCTAAAACTACGTGATTAAAGTATAATCAGTTAATTTGCCTGTAATTGCAGAGGCAGCAGCTATTTCAGGACTAACTAAATGTGTTCTACCACCTTTACCCTGTCTGCCTTCAAAATTTCGATTAGATGTACTTGCACACCTTTCACCAGGCTGAAGTTTATCTTCATTCATAGCTAAACACATTGAACAGCCAGGCTCTCTCCATTCAAATCCAGCTTCAGTAAACAACAAATTTAGACCCTCTTCTTCAGCTTGACTTTTCACCAACCCAGAACCTGGAACAACCATTGCTCTTATCCCTTTTTTAACTTTTTTTCCATCGATTACTTTTGCAGCTGACCTTAAATCTTCTATTCTGGAATTTGTACATGAACCTATGAATACAGTATTTATTTCAACTTCAGATATCTTTTGACCACCTACTAATCCCATATAATCTAGTGATCTTTGTACCTTAGCTCTAGCGTCCTCATCTTTAATCTTTGAAGGATCAGGTATATAACCATCAATTGAAACAACATCTTCTGGACTAGTACCCCATGTTACGGTTGGTTTGATTTTATTAGCGTTAATGGTAATTTTTTTGTCATAAAATGCGTTTTCATCTGAAGGCAATGATTTCCACCATTCTAAAGCTAAATCCCAATCTTTACCTTTTGGAGACATAGGTTTATCTCTTAAGTAATCAAATGTTACTTTGTCAGGAGCTATCATTCCTGCTCTTGCACCAGCTTCTATTGACATATTACAAACAGTCATCCTACCTTCCATAGAAAGTTGCTCTATAGCTTTACCTGAATACTCGATAACATGACCAGTACCACCTGCAGTGCCGATTTCTCCAATAATAGCAAGAACTAAATCTTTAGGAGACACACCTGGTTGAAGCTCACCTTCAACATTGATAAGCATGTTTTTAGCTGGCTTTTGAATTAAAGTTTGAGTAGCCAAAACATGTTCTACTTCTGATGTACCTATACCGAAAGCTAAAGCCCCAAAAGCTCCATGAGTTGCTGTATGGCTGTCGCCACAAACTATCGTCATACCTGGTTGAGTAAAACCTTGTTCTGGTCCTATAACGTGAACAATTCCTTGCCTTTTGTCCATCATATTAAAATATGGTATTCCAAAATCTTCTACATTCTTGTCTAACGCTTCAACTTGGATCTTAGATTCTTCTTCTTGAATTCCTCCAGCTCGATCTGTTGTTGGAACGTTATGATCAGCCACAGCTAGAGTTCTATTGGGGGAATTTACAACTCTACCAGACATTCTTAAACCTTCAAATGCTTGCGGGCTTGTTACTTCATGAACTAAATGTCTATCAATGTAAATTAATGACGCTCCATCTTCTTGTGTGCTAATAAGATGGTAATCCCAAATTTTATCAAATAATGTTCTGGGCTTCATTTTAGAACTCCATTAAGTTGAAATCAAAATATTAACATATTTTTATTTTGATAAAGTTAATGAGCTTTTATGAAGTTGTATCTTCAGTAACTTCTTTAGAAACAGGTTCATCAACTTGAGTTTTACTGTCTTTTTTAGAGACTTGAATTTTTTCAACAATACGAGCTGATTTTCCTCTTCTATCTCTTAAATAATACAACTTAGCTCTTCTTACTTTACCTTTTTTAAGAACAGTAATTCCAGCAATTTTAGGAGAAAATATTGGGAAAATTCTTTCAACGCCTTCACCATAAGAAATTTTTCTAACGGTAAAACTTTCGTTCAATCCACCTCCACTTCGAGCAATACATAATCCCTCAAATGCTTGTATTCTTTCTTTATCACCTTCAACAATTTTTACATCAACTTTAATGGTATCACCTGCGCTGAAATCAGGTATGGCTCTTTCAGCAATAATCTTGTCCATCTGATCTTTTTGAATTTTATCAATAACATTCATCTGTCTACCCTTTCGTGAAAATACTCATAGCAAATTAATAAATATTTTTCTAGTTAAGATTTAATATATTTTGACCATAAATCTGGTCTCCTAAATTTGGTAAGCTTTTCAGACATCTTTAACTTCCACATTTGGATTTTCTTATGATTTCCAGATAATAATACTTCTGGTACTTCCATATTGTTCCATACTCTTGGGTGAGTATATAATGGATATTCTAACAAATGTCTTTCAAAACTTTCATCCATCAATCCTGCGGCATTACCAATGACGTCAGGAATAAGTCTTATGGTTGCGTCCATAATTAATTGAGCACCTATTTCACCACCAGATAAAACAAAATCTCCAACACTTACTTCTTCTATTTCGTTATGAATTAAAAACCTTTCATCAACACCTTCATATCTTCCACATATAAAAACAGCACCTTTTTCTTGTGATAATTTCTTTGCGAATTCTTGATCAAATTTTTTTCCTCTTGGTGTAAGGTAAATTCTACGACCAACAGCTTTAGCAACAGATTTAAGGGCTTTATCTAAAACTTCTGGATTAATAACCATTCCTGGCCCACCACCAAATGGAACTTCATCTACTTTACCATTTTTGTTATTTGAAAATTGTCTAATATTAACAGTTTTTAGAGACCACAAATTTTTTCTAAGGGCTTTGCCTGCTATTGAAAAATCTAGAGTGCCAGGAAACATTTCCGGGAATAATGACAAAACAGTTGCATTCCACACAAAAAATCTCCTTTTTAATTTTCGATTAAATCTTTCTCAAGATCTAAAATTATTTGTTTATCTTTATAATCAATTTTTTTTAGAAAATTTTTTCCCATTGGCAAATAAAAAGTTTTATTATTTTTTTTTACCTCAACCAACAACCCTGCTCCAAAATCCTCCAAAGATATTACTTTGCCAAAGCTTTCTTTATTTAAATTATAAACTTCAAAGTTTAACAAATCAGAATGGTAAAACTCATTATTTGTAAGTTTTGGTAAACTTTCTCTAGATATAAATAACTTTAATCCTCTAAAATTCTCAGCGTCAGTTCTTGTTTCAACATTTTCGATTTTGCAAACAAATATTTGTTTTAATTTTCTAATTAACTTTAATTTTATTGGATTTTCAGAACTCTCTGTAAAAATTTCATTGAAAGAAAAAATATTTTCTGGAATTTCTGTAAAGCTTTTAAGCTTAACTTCTCCTTTAATACCATGGACACCTACAAAGCATCCTATTTCAATTAAATTTTTTTTAGACAAAGTTATTCTATTCTTTTTTGTCCTCTTCTTTAGCTTCTTCCTCCGCTGGAGCCTCTTCCACAGGTGACTCTTCTTTAGCTTCTTCCTCCGCTGGAGCCTCTTCCACAGGT
>ENA-OSEY01001728-OSEY01001728.1-marine-metagenome-genome-assembly--contig:-NODE-1728-length-14773-cov-3.163786_pt1 | contig 14773 bp, 12 predicted proteins | sample MGYA00248465_ERZ534230 | MGnify/ENA primary metagenome ERZ534230 (study PRJEB26409, sample SAMN06344110) | marine metagenome | isolation source: Sea water from surface | place: Atlantic Ocean:Southern...
TGCATTATGTCTTCCAACATCTTCAACAAAATCTAAAATCTTATCATCATCACACAATGCACATCCATGAACCGCCCCTGATCTCCTATAAATTTCATTCTTATCGTGTAACAGTTTTAGGAGACGATAAATTGTAGATTGTTTGGTTGTTTTCATTTTAATCTTTTTATCTCTCAAATCATCCATCACTCCACCAAATGTTGTGCCTTGTCCACAACCTGACGTGACAATCTTATGCTCTAATTTGTTGTCAACTTTTGAGAAATCTAATCCATTCGTAGTAACCGCAGCAGTATTTACTGACCAATCTACATGTACTGACTTAAGTTGATTGATATGATTTATAATACCCTGGTTTCTAAGATATCCTATAACAAGTGCTTCCGGATAATGACCTAGTGTCATTAGAGTTACAATCTCTTTTTTATCTACATAAATTGTCAAAGGTAATTCACCTGTAATAGGAAAAGTCCTTTCTTTCTCATACTCATCAAAAACATTAATTTCAGAAGTAGGCGGTCTTTTTGAATTTGAAATATCTATTTTTGTTTTATTACTCATGTTTAATGAATTATATTACAATACGACGATGAGAAAGTTCATTTTTTTACTCTTATTTGTTATTTCTTCAGAAATCTATGCAGATATCATTAAGGTTACAATTCTAGGAAGCGGGACACCCAGAGTAAGCTATGAAAGATTTTCTCAATCGATACTCGTTGAGCACAAGCAAGATAAATATCTTTTTGATGTTGGAAGAGGTGCCCTGATAAGGCTATATCAGTCAAATATCTTACCAAATGAAATAACAAATATATTTCTCACTCACCTACATTCAGATCATATTCTAGGATTTTCAGATATTCTCATGACTGGATGGGTATATCACAGACAGTCACCACTTCAAATTTATGGACCAAAGGGAACGCAGAATTTTGTGGATAGTACAATTAAAGCTTATAAAGAAGATATCAATGTAAGATCTCAAGCACCTGAGAATCTTGATATCAAAGGATTACAAACAAAGATTGAGACGATCTATGATGGCTTTGAATATCAAAATAATGGTTTAACGATTGAGGCGTTTGCAGTAAAACATGAACCTTTTGCTCATGCATATGGATTTAAAATTTATAATAAAAGATATTGTGTAGTGATTTCAGGTGACACATCATATTCAGAGAAAGTCATAGAAAAATCTAAAGGATGTGACCTTCTTATTCATGAGATTGCACATGCTTCAGAACATACTTTGAAAAAATATCCAAAAGCAAAAGGAGTTATTTCATATCATACTAATGTAGTTGAGGTATCTGATATAATAAATAAAACTCGTCCAAGACTTACGATACTTAATCATGTTTTATCATTGGATGGATCATCAGATGATGAAATACTCAATAAAGTAAAACAAAACACAAAACATGATGTTTTAATAGCTAAAGATCTGATGACTATCGACGTAAAAGACGACATATATATTTATAAACAAAAAAACTTATGACAAAAATAATCGGTATCTTAAATTTAACACTCGATAGCTTTTCCGATGGCGGAATGTATTACGACCTAGATTCTGCGAAAAAACATGTGTCAGACATGATTAGTCAAGGTGCTGATATTATTGACTTAGGAGCTGAGTCAACCAGATCTGGTTTCACTGATATAGACGAAGACATTCAAATAAATACATTACTACCTGTCGTAGATTTTATAAATGATAATCATAAGATACCAATAAGTATTGATACTAGATCAAGTAAAGTTGCAATGGCATTCGAAAATTATAATATTCAATTTATCAATGATGTTTCATCAGGATTTCATGACAGTAATATGCTCGAGGCAGTTTCAAGGCTAGGGTGTCGATTTATTATGACCCATATGCCAAGGGAACATAAAGAGGGTAAAATAAAAGTATTTGACAATATTGTGAATGAAATTAGTGAATATTTCATTGAAAGAATTGAATCATGCAACAAAGCAGGAATAAAAACAGAGAAATTAATAATTGATCCAGGCATTGGCTTTGGAAAATCTGGTGAGGACAACATTAAGTTGCTGAAAAATATCCATTCACTTAAAAAGGTACACGATCATATTTGTATTGGATCAAGCAACAAAAAATATTCATCTAGATTGTTTGAAAACATTCAAACTAAGGAAGATTTAAAAATAGCTAATCTTGCAACTTTTGCAACAAGTACACTCTCTGATGCTACCTACTTAAGAGTGCATGATGTTGAACTAACAAAAGACACAGTTCAAGTTATAAATAAGGCTAAAAGTCTTATTTAATAATCTCAAGAATAGTATCCTCAAATGATCGAGCGAAGAAACTTGTATCCATCAATTTAGATTCTGAGAGTTGCTGCTGAATCTTATTTTTAAGTGAACTTAATGCACTAGCATCATTTATCAAAGTTGAGACTATTTCTTTGTAACCATCAATATCTTTTGCAATTAAATCTTCAATTCCTAAAGTATGAAGTAAGCTTGTGCTTACTCTCGAAGCAAAATGTCTTCCCTCTAAGGTAATAAGAGGTATACCACTTTGTAGCATTTCAATAGAAGTTGTATGGCCATTGTATATTCTAGTATCCAATGCAATATCAATGTTGCGAATTCTGGCTAGATGTCTCTCCCTGTCAACTCTCTCTGCAAAAATTATTCTTTTTTGGTCAATGCGCTTATCTATGTAAGATAGTATATTTCTTTTCATATCCTCTCCTTCATCAAGTAGCCAAAGATAAGTATCTTCATGTTTTTGAAGTATATCCATCCATGCATCAAACATTATGGGTTCTAGTTTGAATGACTGATTAAGACTACCCAAAATAGCTCCATTTTTTGGAAGATTATGCGACTTTCTATCTTCTTCTATATCTATGTTTATATTTCCATCATTTACTTGATAAGTAGAGGGGAGGGCTAAGAATTTTTCTAAATAAAACTTCTGCTGACTCTCAGGAGAAACAATATTGTCTGTCATTATATAGTCATACAATTTGTTACCTGTTGTTCCTGGAAAAGCTAAGTAAGCAATAATGACCTTCGCGCAATTTTTATCTAAAATATTTTGACGGTTATGAGAAATAATTGTGGTTAGATCAATCAAAATATCAATATCAAAAGTTTTAATACAATTATTTGCATCTTTCCTATTCATGTTAGTTATATCAATAAATTTTATGTAATCCTTGATATAGTCTTTTTCATGTTCTTCATGGTTATAAGAAAACATAGTGATAGAGAACAGTTCATCATTTAGTTCTTTGAACAAATTTTTAATAAGATGAAAGGTTGGATGGTTCCTTATTTCTCCGCACAGAAAACCTAATTTAATTTGAGTTCTATCTGTTTTGACATGCACAATTCTATTTTCACCCGAAGTATTGCCTGACCATTCCATCGCATTCAAATAATTTTTTTCCTCATTATCAATATGTGAAATATGTAAAAAAGGATGAACGATAAGTTGATTTGAATACAGTATACTTTTTGTAGTCTCAAAAGATGACCAATCACATATGATTTGTTGTATTCTTATCTTTAGCTCAAAAGCTCTAGCTTTGTAATCATCTGTTTCAGACAATTGATCAAGTTGAACCAATGAGTCTTTGTAATTCTTTTTCTCAAAAAAAGCTAAAGCTAAGTTAAACTTAGCATCAGAATAATTTTGGTTTAAACTAAGGGCTATTTTTGCATGTTCAATAGACTTATTTAAATCACCTTGCTCTAGGTATATTAAAGACAAATTATTGTTAGCTAGATCAGCTAATTCGCTGTTTTCTAGCATAGAAAATATTTTTACGGCATCATCATTACGTTCTAATAGCTTGTAAATATTACCTAAATTTAGTTTAAGATTATTCTCTTCAGGGTATTGGCTAATAGCACGATTTAATAAATCAATTGAATCAATATAATTAGACTGTTGAACATAAATCTTGAGTTGTTCTAGATACTCATTGAGCGTTTTGTTTCGCAAGCTTAATGTTTGGTTTGACTTTTTATATTAACTGCGCAGAATTTAAACTCTGGAATTTTCGCAAACGGATCAAGTGCTGCATTTGTGAGCAAGTTAGCAGCAGACTCTACATAGCAAAATGGAATGAACACTTGACCAGGTTTAAGCATATCATCTCTTCTAGCATAAACATCAATAGATCCTCTTCTTGACTCAACAGTAATAAGATCTCCATCTTGGATATTAAATTTTTGCATGTCTTCAAAACACAAATTTGCATTAGGATCCGGCTCTATCTCATGCAACATACTTGCTCTCCTCGTCATCGACCCTGTATGCCAGTGCTCAAGTTGTCTTCCTGTTATAAGAACGAATGGGAAGGCATCGTCTGGTAATTCAGCAGCGTTGATAAGTGGAGACTTCACAAATTTTGCCTTTCCATTTTCAGTAGGAAAGTCATCAATGAAAATGACGGGTTGACCGGGGTCATTGGAATCATCACAAGGGTATGTGATCGAGTGATTTTGTTCAAGTCTCTCCCATGTAATGCCTTTTATGCTCGGCATACATTTTGTCATCTCATCAAAAACTTCTTTTGGATGTGTATAGTTCCAGTATAGACCTAATCCTCTTGCTATCTCCTGAATTATCCATAAATCTTGCTTAGCTTTACCCGGTGGTTTCACAGCCTGATTACCAAGCTGCACTCTTCTATCAGTATTGGTAAAAGTTCCTGTCTTTTCTGGGAAAGCTGAGGCTGGTAAAATTATATCAGCGTACATTGCTGTCTCAGTAAGGAATATATCTTGTACAACGAGGTGCTCAAGTTTAGACAATGCTTTTCTAGCATGATTTAAGTCAGGATCAGACATCGCTGGGTTCTCACCCATCACGTAAAGACCTTTGATTACACCTTTGGTGATTTCTTCCATGATTTCTACTACAGTAAGACCAGGATTTTTATCCAGTTTTGTTTCCCAAAACTTTTCAAAAAATTTATTTACATCTGGGTTGTCTACTCTTTGATAATCTGGATAGACCATAGGGATCAGACCCGAATCAGAGGCACCTTGTACATTATTTTGACCTCTGAGAGGGTGCAAACCTGTACCAGGTCTTCCTACTTGCCCTGTCATAAGGGCCAGAGATATTAATGCTCTAGCATTATCTGTACCATGAATATGCTGAGAGACACCCATGCCCCAGAATATTATTGATGCTGAAGATGATGCATATATTCTTGCGACTTCATGTATAACATCTGCATCGATGCCGCATATAGATGACATTTTTTCGGGCGTAAAATCATCAAGATGTGATTTTAAGTCATCAAAGTCTGTTGTTCTCTCATTTATGAATTTTTCATCTATCAAGTTCTGATCTATAATAGATTTCATAATCGCATTAAGTAAAGCAACATCTGTATCGGGTTTGAATTGTAGGTAATGTGTTGCATGTCTTGCTAAGTCATTTTTTCTTGGATCAAGAACTATTAAATTTTTACCAGCTTTTGCCGCATTCTTTATAAAAGTAGCAGCTACTGGATGATTAACCGTTGGGTTAGCACCAATAACAATGATCGTCTCGGCTTCTGCTACATCAGCCACCTGGTTAGACACAGCACCTGAACCAATCATCTCTAATAATGCAACAACAGAGGATGCATGACAAAGTCTAGTACAATGGTCAACATTATTATTCCTAAAACCAGTTCTAACTAATTTTTGAAATAAGTAAGCTTCTTCATTTGATCCTTTTGCACAACCAAATCCTGCAGTAGATCTGGAGTCATCCATAACAAGTGACTTGAATTTTTCTGTTGTTCTTTTGATTGCCTCATCCCACGATATTGGTTCAAAATAATTCTCTATTTTATTAAGGTCAAAATCCTCAGGATTGATATCTTTCGAAACTCCTTCCTTTCTGGCAAGTGGTACTGTTAGACGTTGATCACTATTTACATAATTGAATCCATATCGACCCTTAACGCACAACCTACTCATATTTGCAGGTCCGTCTCTTCCTTCAGCAAAGAGTATTTTATCGTCTTTGATGTTGTAGGTCAGTAAACATCCAACACCACAATAAGGACATACACTGTCAACTTTTTTATCAGGTTCAACTTGCCCAACTTCTTTTGATGGCATCAATGCACCTGTTGGACATGCTTGAACACATTCTCCGCAACCAACACATGTACTTGTTCCCATCGGATCATCTAAATCAAATATTATCTCAGATGAAATGCCTCTTCTTGCATACCCAATGACATCATTTACTTGCTCTTCCCTGCAAGCTCGGACACATCTTGTGCATTGTATGCATGCATCAAGATTTACAGCAATAGCAGGATGAGAGAAGTCGTGTTTATTCTGAATTTTAGATGGAAATCTTACTGTCTCAACTTGAAGTTTTTCTGCCCAATGTGTCAGTTCTGAGTTTGGATCGTATTGCTCTGAAGATACATCTGATTGAAGGAGCTCAATTACAACTTTTTGTGAGTGAATCACTCTGCTATTTTCAGTATTAATGATCATACCGTCTGTTACTTTTCTAATACATGAAGGTTGCAGTGCTCTCTCGCCCTCTATTTCAACGACACATACTCTGCAGTTTCCATCGGGTCTCATACCCTCTTTGAAACATAAATGAGGGATTTCAATACCATTTCTGTTAGAGACGTCTAAGATAGTCTCATCTGTATTAGCTGGATATTCACTGCCATTGATCTTAATAGAGCAGTTGTAATCCAAATTTAGATCTTCAGGTTTTGCCGCCATCTTTTACCTCATTCGGAAAATATTTTAGCACAGATTTTAGTGGATTAGATGCAGCTTGACCCAAGCCGCATATTGATGCATCAGCCATGGTTTGACTCAAGTCATTAAGCAGATCCGTATCCCAATCAGCCTCTTTCATTAATTCCGAAGCTTTAGATGTTCCAGCTCTACATGGTGTGCACTTCCCACATGATTCGTGTTTGAAAAAATCTATTGTTGTTTTAGCAGCGTCCCTTGCTTTATCTTTGTCTGACAGTATGACAACAGCAGCTGAACCTATAAAGCATCCATATTCTTCCAGTGTCCCGAAATCAAGAGGTATGTCATTCATGGATGCTGGCAAAATTCCCCCGGATGCTCCACCTGGAAAGTAACCATAAAATTCATGACCATCCAACATGCCTCCAGCATAGTCATCAATGAGTGCTTGGACTGTAGTTCCTGCTGGAGCTAGATGTACACCAGGATTTTTTACCCGCCCGCTGACAGAAAAAGACCTTAATCCTTTTCTTCCGTTAACACCCTTATCAGCAAACCACTTTGAACCTTTATCAAGTATGTCTCTAATCCAATAAAGCGTCTCCATATTATGTTCCAGTGTGGGGCGCCCAAATAAACCTACTTGCGCGACAAAGGGAGGACGTAATCTTGGCATTCCTCGTTTACCCTCAATAGATTCGATCATCGCAGACTCTTCGCCACAGATATACGCACCTGCGCCACGCCTCATTTCTATTTCTGGAATGTCATCATAGTGTTTCTTAATTTTTTCGATTTCTTGTTCCATGATAATTTTGACAGCAGGATACTCATCTCTTAGATAGATATAAATTTTATCAATGCCAACTACTTTCGATGCAATTAACATTCCTTCAAAAAATCTATGCGGGTCAGATTCAAGATAATGTCTATCTTTAAATGTACCAGGCTCACCCTCGTCGATATTGATTGCAAGAAGTCTAGGCGCCGGTTGATCTCTGAGAATCCTCCACTTACGCCCAGCAGGAAATCCTGCGCCACCGAGGCCTTTTAATTCAGAATCCTCAAGAATAGAAACTGCATCTTCAGCAGATATTTCACCATTACAAATAGACTCGTAGATCTTGTATCCATCGCTCTCTACATACTCACTCAAATCTATATACTTTGGCAATTCAGGATAAAAAGCTTTTGCATCAACATTTCTTTTGACTTTTTCGAAAGTTGCATTATCTATAGGATTCATTTTTACTACTGCAGCTGGTGCAGATTGACATCTACCAATACAAGGCACTTTTTGTATTCTAACTGTACCTTTATAGTAATCATCCAACATTTTCGCTAATTCATTTGCACCATTCATTTCACAAGATACTGAGTCACAAACTCTAACTGTCAAAGCTGGAGGTTTATCTTGTTCACTATCAACAACATCAAAATGATGATAAAAAGTTGCGACTTCATATACCTCAGTTTGTGATATACCCATTAAACTGGAAAGTGCGGTCATATAATCTTTTGTGATAGCACCGTTCGAGTCCTGAATTTTATGCAGATACTCAATGAGGTGATCTCTCCTGTATGAGGTAACATCAAGAAGCTTTTCTAGCGACTTGAGTATTTCAAAATCTACCTTGCGACCTCGGGGTCTTAGAGTGATATTTTCTTTTAGTTTAGTTTTCATATTTGATATTCAATCCCTGATAACTATACACAATTATATGTTTATTATATATTGAATCAACCTGACAAAAATTATTACTTTCAAGGAGTTATTTATGAGTGAAGAGAGAGTATATTCAGAAGATGAAATTAAAAATTATTTATCCGAAAAATTACCACACTGGTTTTATGAAAATGGATGGATAAGGAGAAAATATAAAACAAGTGGCTGGAAGGGGACGCTGATGGTCATTAATACTGTGGGTCATCTAGCAGAAGTTGCATGGCATCATCCTGATTTAGCTGCATCTTATGGTTTCGTTGTTGTAAAACTACAAAATCATGCGGCAAAAGGAATTACTGACAAAGACTTTCTTTTAGCAGAAAAAATTGAGTCCGTTGTTCAATGGCAACCATCTAATGAAGATAATACATTAGAGGGCACACCTGATGATCCTAGATTCAAATATATCAAGTACGATTAAACTTAAAGGTATTTTTTTAGCATGAGGGTAATTTCCTCGCTTGGGATACCGTTAGGTATGATTTTTTTTACCTGAAGACTCTTGTCTAAGATGTATATATTGGAACTATGCTCCACAAGAAACCCAGGTTTTGCCGGGTCTACAAGTTCATACTTTGTTTTGAAGAACTTCGTTAACTTATCGATATTCTCTTTATTTGAGGTGAGAGCAGCAATTCTTGTATCAAAAAAATCAACGTAATTTCTTACTTTTACATAATCATCTCTTTTATGATCAACGCTTATGAAAATGGGTAAGACTTCATCTGAATCATCGCCAAGCGACTTCATTACTCTCGCCATATCTAATACTGTGGTTGGGCAAACATCAGGGCAATGTGTGTAACCAAAAAATACCAACAACACCTTGTCTTTGTAATCAATGAACTTCTCGAGTTCTTTTGATTCATTATAAAAGTCAATATCAGTAAAAACATTCGTCATATCAGGAAATGCTTTTGATATATCAGAAAACGAGTTAAGCGGGCTTGAAAGACACAAGATTATGAGTAATTTGAATGCAGTTTTAAGTCGTTTTAAGATAGTGAACACAGAAATATATTATCAGATATTTTTTTCTGAATAACTCTATTTTTCTTAAGGATTTAAGGCTTTCTATATTAGAATTCAATGATATTCTTATCTTTAATATATTGCTAATATTACTTTGACAGTCAAGCTTACAGGTACTAATATTTATTCATTGGGAAAATATTCCCTAGGGAACTCAGCGGATAATGGCATGATGCCAAGGGATGCTGAGAAAACAAATTCGATTAATCTGGAGGTAAAGATGATCGGAAACATACTATTAAACGTTCGTTACCTACTTGCACCAATTCTAATTATAGTTGCTGGTGCTGGTGTCTTACTAGGCGGTATTATGGCTTGGTTAGGCGTTGTACTTCTTTTTGTAGGTCTACTTGTAGACATCGCTACAAAATTTGAAACAACAGGTGTAGGGTACGATGAAAACGGTGAAACTCTTGGATGGCCAACATTCCAGAACTTAACTATGTATTTCATGCTACCTGTATTCGTACTTTTCCAACTAGTAATGGCATGGAGACTTTATACATTCATGGCACTAGGTGGAGCTGAAGGTGCGGTAATTATGGAACTTATTCCTGGCATTCTTGTAATGCACGAAGGAATAACAGGCATTAACCTAATTGGTGCTACATTATCATCTGGTATCTTTATTGGTATCGGTATTATTTACGGACATGAGCTATCTCATACCAAAGGTTTTGGTTTTGTGATTTCACGTCTAATGATGGCACTTTCAGGTTCTGCGCATTTCTGTTATGCACACGTATATAACCATCACCTAGAACTTGCTAGTGAAGATGATCCTGCAACTGCTCCTCGCGGTCGTACAATTTATGGTCATTATCCACTATCATATTTAGGTCAATCTAAATTCTTATACAACATGGAAAAAGAAAGACTTTCAAGAATGGGAGTACCTTTCATTTCATGGCAAAACCGTTGGATTCGTGGTTATCTAATGGCTGTACCAACAGTAGCACTATTCTTTATGGCTGGTGGCTGGATTGGAATGGCTTGTTTAGCTACAATCTGGGGTATTTCAAACTTCGAATTAGAAGCATTGAACTACCTAGAGCACTACGGTTTAATCCGTGTTAAAGATCAACCTATCGATTATCGCCATAACTGGGATAATTCAACATGTTTCACAGCATGGTTCTTCATTGAAATTGGTCGTCAAGCTGACCACCATGATCGTGGAGAAACACATTTCTGGGAACTTGAAAACGTAGGTTGCCCTAACACAGGATGGGGATACTTTGTAGTATTCTTCATCGCATTAGTACCACCAATATGGCATTGGTACATGCGTAAAAGATTAGCTGCATGGGATGAGCATTTTGCTACAGACGAAGAGAGAGCTATTGCTGCAAGACTTAACAAAGAAGTTGGGTACGAAGGCACACCTTTCGCAGGCGATGTATTACAAGATGCTGGTAACGTTGACCTTGGCTTAAGATCAGCTAAGAAGTAACTTACACCTAAGCAGTAAGTAAATTTGAAGGTGCCTGGATTTCGATCTAGACACCTTCATCTACTTAAAGGGAAAGGGATTAAGACAAATTCGTCTTAATAAAATAAAAAACTCGGAGAACTGATATGAAAGTAACTTATAATGCAGACGTTTGCACACACGCTGGGGAATGCGTAAAAGGTGCACCAAATGTATTTAAGGTTGTAGATGGACAATTTGTAATTGATACATCTGCAGACAGTGAAGATAATATTAGAGCAACTGTAGGTAATTGTCCTTCTGGCGCTTTAGTTATCGAAGAGTAAATAAATATAAAACAATAAACATAATTAGGGGGTAATTATGCCAATTGGAGATCACTTAAGGGATGTTATGGACCTCTATGGAAGTCCTAAATGTCCTCACACTAACGCAGTGTTGATTGCTGCAGGCGAAAAAGGTGTTGACCTTAACTGCCACACAGAAGATGACTGGGGTCCAAGTTCATCAGTTAGAAGCATGAGTCCACTAGGTATCGGTCCGATACTGAAAGATCGTTCTGCAACTAACATTGGAGTTATGTCTTGTATGTCATATCTTGATGATAAAGGCTTTGGTCCATCGCTAGTTCACAGAAATGGTGTTACACGTGCAAGAATGATGCAAGAAATTGCAATCGCTGCTCAAACAGATTGTTCTGATGATGCAGCACTTGGTGCAGCACTTGATCAGCTAGAAGCAACACTTAATTCACCACTTGGAAACATGAAAGGTGACTATGCTGTTGGTCAATACACTTTAGCAGACTGTGCATGGGCTGGTGTTTGCCAAGTTGCTACTAACATGGGCAAAGGCAACGCTGTCAGCTCACGTGCGAAAGTTAATTCGTGGTTTGCTGCTGTGCAATCACATCCATCAACAAGCAAAGAAGCTATCAACCCATTTAGTTGTATGGCTACGAAGGCTGACCATGATGGTAATAGCATGCGTGAAGTAAGAATTAATACTGCTTAAATTAAGCTTAATTTAATTCGTGTCTGAAACCCCAGTTAATCTAATTGGGGTTTCTTTTTTTTTACCAAAATGATAATGTATTTGCGAATATAACCAAATGCTTATACATTATTTTTTATACAGTAAATGAACATATACAAATATTTGTGGTTCTTCGGAACAAAACCTAAAGATAGTACAGTTACATTATTACCCTCTGGTAAAAGTGTACATGTTGCTAAAAATACTACGTTATTAAGTGCAGCACTTGAAGATGGACATGACTGGCCACACAATTGCAAATTTGGGTCTTGTGGTGAATGCAAATGTAAGCTTGTAAAAGGAAAAATCAAACCTATGGTTGATTTTAGCGAAGCACTTACTAAAGAGGAGCTTGCTGATGACTACATTCTTGCATGCCAATCTCGACTCACTATGGATTGTGAAGTCGAGGTAGAACTTGGAGACTTAGTGAGAGTCCCAGCAAGCATGCATAACACAAAAGTGAAATCCACCAGCATGCTTACCTCAGACATCATGGCTTTGACGATTGAGACTGACGGTGATGTTCCCGGAGGTAGGGATCGTCCTGGACTTCCAGGTATGTGGGCAGAGTTATCTATACCTGGACTTGATCGACCAAGGTCATACTCATTTGCTTCTGCACCTCAAAATGAAAATCAAAATGAATTTACTTTCTTCATAAGAAAAGTACCAGGCGGTAAATTTACAGAGTGGCTTTTTAGCGAGAACAGAGATCCTGATGAATGTGTGACAATGAATGGACCTTTTGGATCATTCTATTTGCGTGAGAAGAAAACTCCTATTGTTTGCATTGCTGGTGGAAGTGGCTTAGCACCCATTAAAGCAATATTAGAGGGTGGAGTGAATGATCAGATTAAAAGAGATGTAATATTTTTATTTGGAGCAAGAACTCAAAAAGATTTATATTCCCTCAAAGAGATTGAGGATATAAAAAATAACTGGAATAAAGAATCGTCATTTAAATTTATACCTGTTTTAAACATGGAGCCAGAGGACAGTGACTGGAAAGGAGCTCGTGGAATGGTAACTGATTATTTTGAGAATGAGGTTGTTCAAAAAGAGAGCTTAAATTTGGCTGGATGGCAAGGTTATTTATGTGGACCCCCACCAATGGTTGATGCAGCAGGCGAATGTTTAACCAGAAATGGGATATCAGAAGATGAAATATTCTATGATAAATTCACAGATGCAAGTAATTCTTGAGCACCAATATTTGCCTTATTTTTCCATTAAATTCTTTACAAAACCTCATAATTAGATTAATTTAAATCTACGATTATTGATAATTAATATCACTATATCGTGAAATGCTAATATAAAAGGAGAGTAAATATGGGATTTCTATTCGGTAAAACAGCGCAAGGCACTTATGTCGTTGTAGCTTTCTGGATAGCGTGTTACTACTTCTTCAGCAGCATGTTCCCAACATGGCACTTTGCAGCAGGCTCTATGCCTGGTTTAGCTGGGTGGCCTATAGCATTGCTTATAGGTTTCTTGTTAATTGTAGCTAATATGATCAGTGTGTATCTTTTCATTAAAGTTGCAGGCAACAGACCTTGGGAATGGTTTGAAGATGGAGTCTACGGACCAGGAGACGAAGGGTAAAAGAATTGCAGTGAGAGCTGTAATACTTTAAGGAGTCTTAACAAAGGATTTGAACGGGGGAAATTTTTTTGAATTTCAATACTGGACGTATGTCCCCAGCCATAAGACGTTATATATATATATAAATGAGGAAAAGTTATATGAAAACTTTTAAAAAAGATTGGAAGCTAGGAGCTGCCGTCGGGACAGCGCTGTCTCTAGGCTCTGCTGGTGCAATCGCAGGACCACACGGGTTCGATCTTCATAACGTGTTACACGGTGCATCAGCATCTTTTGCTGGTACGTCGATTGCTCACGTTGAAGATCCAGTATCTGCAGTGTTCGGTAACCCTGCAACACTAACAACATATTACGGTGGTACCAACTTTATGTTTGGTGCTACTTTCTATATGCCACGTGCAACAATGGTACACGATGGATCAGCGGGTCATGCTGTAGCAAACTTTGGTGATGCATCAACCACTGGTTCTACTGCGCAAACAACAGGAAACACTGCGTTTGAATTGACAAACAACGGTGGTATTTCACCTGTTGGTTCTGCTAGTACTACATTTGGCTTTGATTCAACATCAAAAGCTGATGTCTATGCTGTACCTCAAGTTGCTGTAACTCAGGATTTATCAGGTCTTGGTATTCCAGTTGTACTTGGTGTGGGTGTATCAGCTACCTCAGGTATTGGTGTCGACTATAAGCACACATCAAATTCCTTAGGTGCAGCTGCTGAACTTATCAACCTTGGTGTAAATGCTGGTATAGGTATGAAAATGTCAGACACATTAGACGTTGGTGTTTCTATGACAATTACATACGCAATGTTAGAAGCAGGTCTTACAGGATCTGGCGGAATGACTCATGATATAGGTTTTAGAGGTACTGTAGGTGCACGTAAATCTATGGGTCCAATGACTGTTGGTCTGTATTATCAAACAGAACAAGAGCATCAGTATGATAACTTACACGTAACTAGTATGGACGGATCCAATTTAGGTGGTAACCTGTCTGGCGCTAGTGGTTATACAGTAAAATGTAATCAAGATCGTCTGAGTGTATGTCGTCAAGATGTAGAAGTTCAGCAACCTTGGAATGTTGGTCTTGGTGTGTCTATGGATATGGGTAACAATTTACTCGTAATGGGTGATATTACTCATAAAGCATGGTCAGACGCTAAATTCTTTGAAGAATTTTATGATGATCAAACAGTGATATCTGTA
>ENA-OSEY01001730-OSEY01001730.1-marine-metagenome-genome-assembly--contig:-NODE-1730-length-14762-cov-2.848144_pt1 | contig 14762 bp, 13 predicted proteins | sample MGYA00248465_ERZ534230 | MGnify/ENA primary metagenome ERZ534230 (study PRJEB26409, sample SAMN06344110) | marine metagenome | isolation source: Sea water from surface | place: Atlantic Ocean:Southern...
CAGCTGGTGCGCGTGCTGGGCGAATGGCTGAGGGGGTGAGTGGGGAAAAGAACGAGGCGAACGGGGCCTCGCGACTGGACCTGCCGCATTTGACCCGGCGGGAATTGCTGAGCCACCGCGCGAAGCTGGAACGCGCCATCGCCCGCGGACGCAATACCGAGGCTGGCACCGCGCTGCTGGCGCGGATCGAGGCGGAGCTGGAAGCCCGCCGCACCCTGCGCTTCGAAAACGCCGCAAAGAACGTCCCGCCGCTCTATCGCGGCATGCGGGATGAGGATGTTTGATCCACTCCGCTCTTGAGGCGGGGCGGCCTGCGTGTCACCGTGGTTGCCGTCTTCAACGCGGCGGCGGGTGCGCATGAAACCTCATGGCAAGGGGCGGTGGGAATCGCTCTATTTCGACTATCCGGAGTTCGAGGCGCCGGCCCGCGACGGGCTGGCGATGCGCGCGCCCGTCACCATCGTCGGGGCTGGGCCGATCGGCATGGTCGCGGCGCTGACGCTGGCCAGGTACGGGCAGCCCTCGGTCATCGTCGATGCCAAGCACACCTTCAATGACGGCTCGCGCGCCATCTGCGTCGCGCGGTCCAGCTTCACCGCGCTGCAGCTGCTGGATGTGCTGGGCCCGTTCCTTGACAAATCGCTTCCCTGGGCGTCGGGGCGCAGCTTCTTCCGCGGGCGGCAGATCCTGGAATTCTTCATGCCCGACAGCGCCACCGAGCGGCACCGCCCGATGTATAATATCGAGCAGCAATATATCGAGAAATTCCTGCATGACGGGGTCGCCGCCAACCCGCTGATCGACATGCGCTGGCGCACCGAATGCACCGGTGTGGCCGAAGCGGAAGATGGTGACGGCGTGGCCCTGACACTGCGCGATCCGGACGGCCCCTACGAGATGCGCACGGACTGGCTTCTCGCCGCCGACGGAGCGCGGTCGCCGATCCGCTCGATGATGGGGCTGCGGCTTGCCGGGCAGAATTTCGAGGGGCGCTACATCATCGCCGACATCCAGATGGAAAACCCGGTGCCGGTCGAGCGTTTCGCCCTGTTCGACCCCGACGCGCGGCCGGGATCGACCGTGCTGGTGCATCAGCAGCCCGACAATATCTGGCGCATCGACTATCAGCTCCGCGACGACGAGGACGAGGAAGAGGCGCTGCGCGAGGAGAACATCCGCGCCGCCGTGCAGAAGGTGCTGGATGAATGCGGCTATGACGCGCCGTGGGAACTGGAATGGTGGTCGGTCTATTCGGCGAACACGCTGCTGCTGGACGGCTACCGGCACGGCCGCACCATCTTCATCGGGGATTCGGCGCACATCGTGCCGATCTTCGGCGTGCGCGGCTTCAACAACGGGGTGCTGGACGGGGTGAATATCGGCTGGAAACTGGCCTGGCACCTCGCCGGCAAGGCGGAAGAGGCGATCCTCGACAGCTATGACCATGAGAGGCGGCGCGCCACGCTGGACGTCATCGAGAAGTCGGAGAAATCGACCCAGTTCATGACCCCGCGCACCCGCGGCTTAGCCATGATGCGCGACGCGGCGCTGAGCCTCGCGCTCGATTTCCCCTTCGCCAGCCAGTTCGCCAACCCGCGCAACATGACGCCATATGAATATCACGACAGCCCGCTGACGCTGCCCGATGCCGAGGCATGGGACGCCGGCCCGCCCCCGGGCGCTGCCGCGCCTGATGCAAGACTGGATGGCGCTGCCGCGCCTGATGCAAGACTGGATGGCGCACGCATAAATGGCGCCTTCCTGATGGACGGGTTCGGGCCCGGCTTCACCGTGCTGGCTTTCGGCGATGTGCCGGGGACCGGCCTGCTGGAAGAACATGATCTGGCAACGGTGCTGCGGCTGCCGCCCGAGGGCGAGGCGGCGGATGTCTATGGCGCCGGTGACGGCGATGCCGTGCTGGTCCGCCCCGACAGGTTCATCGCCGCGCGCTGGCACCGGGCGAATGGGGCGGCGATCCGTTCCGCCATCACGCGGATCTGCGCCGGCGGCCTGCAGGAGGACGGAGAATGAGCGACCGGGACCGGAATGTCGATCTGGAAGCGGTCTATGCCGCGCTGGCCGAGGGCATCGACGCGCACGGGCCGGAACATAGCGAGATGTTCCTTGCCAAGGCGGCGCTGCTGCTGGCAGAGGCGCTCGGCGACGAGGACCGCGCGTTGCGGGCCATCGCCGATGCCCAGCGCAACATGACCGGCATGCGCCGCCCTGACTAAGTTCAGAATTGAATGATCCGGCCCCGACATCGGTCCGGTACAAAATTTCCAGCCGTGCAGAAATGGGATTGCGCGCGCTGATTAGCGGTGTCACCGTGAGCCGGACAGATATCAAGTCCGGGACGGCATAACCGCCCGGCAGGCAAGACCCGGACGGTGCGCGATGAAGACCAGACCTGCCCCCTCCACCCTCACCGAGGACCAGCTCGCCGCGTTCGAGCGTGACGGCTTTCTCGCCATCGACAATGTCGTGCCGCCGGAGGACCTCGCCCCCATCGAAACCGAATATGCCGAGCTTCTGGACAGGCTGGCGACAGACCTCTATGCGCGGGGCGAAATTTCGGACAGCTATGAAGGCCTCGAATTCGGCGCGCGCTACGCGCGGGTGATCGCCGAATATCCGGTGCTGCACCAGTTCCTGAATATCTCGCTGCCGCTGCTGAACGAGGGACGCGAGCCAGACACCTATCACATGCATCACGGCCCGGCCGTGTTCGAGCTGATGCGCCATCCGCGCATCCTCGACGTGGTCGAGGACATCATCGGGCCGGAGATTTTCGCCAGCCCGGTCCAGCAGATGCGGATGAAGCCGCCGGCGACGGCGCTGCATGACGAGGTGTCGGGCCACTCGAATGTCGGCGCCACCACCTGGCATCAGGACATTGTCGCCCTTCTTGAAGATGCCGACGACACCAACCAGGTGACGGTGTGGCTGGCGATCACCGAGGCGACGATCGAGAATGGCTGCCTGACATCCATCGCCGGATCGCATCGCGAGGGCCCGAAGGTGCATTGCTCAAACCTGGCCATCGCGCGCGAGCCGCAGGTCCCCGACAAGGTGATGGCGGGGCGCGAGGGCACGCCGCTTCCCGTCGGCAAGGGCGGCGTCGTGCTGTTCCACAAGATGAATGTGCATCGCGCGCTGCCGAACCTGTCGGGCGGTCTGCGCTGGAGCATGGATTTGCGCTACCACCCGGTCGGGCAGGCATCCGGCAGGCCGGCCTTTCCCGGCTTTGTCGCACGAAGCAAGGCCGACCCGCAGAGCGAGCTTCGCGACCCGCAGGCATGGGGCGATGCCTGGGACGCGGCGCGCGATGACGTCCTGTCAGGCCGCTTCACCGGCCGTATTTTCGAGGACCGCCGCTGGAACGACGCGGCCGTCTGCTAGGCACAACCCTGCCGGCATCCCGCCGGCACCTCTTCCCCATATGAACTTCAGACAAGGGAACTATCGATCATGAAAGTCGGATTCATCGGCCTCGGCAATGTCGGCGGCAAACTCTCGGGCTCGCTGCTGCGAAACGGCATGGATATCATGGTCCATGACCTCAATCAGGACCTCGTCGGCGAATTCGTCGCCCTCGGCGCAAAGCGCGCCGAAGGCCCGGCCGACCTGATGCGCAATTGCGACGCTGTCATCACCTGCCTACCCTCGCCCGCCGCCTCTGCCGCGGTGATGGACGAAATGCTGCCCGAGGTGACCGACGGCAAGATCTGGATGGAAATGTCGACCACCGACGAGGCAGAGGTCAAACGCCTCGGCGCGCTGGTGATTGAGCGCGGCGGAGCTGCCGTGGACTGCCCGGTGTCGGGCGGGTGCCACCGGGCGGCAACCGGCAACATCTCGATCTTCGCCGGCTGCGACCGTGCCACCTTCGAGCGCATCGCGCCGTTCCTGAAGACCATGGGACGCCGCATCCTTCATACCGGCGATCTGGGATCGGCCTCGATCCTGAAGGTCGTCACCAACTATCTCGCCACCGCGAACCTCGTCACCTGCTGCGAGGCGCTAGTCACCGCCAAGGCCGCCGGCATGGACCTCAACACCGCCTATGAGGCGATCAAGATTTCCTCCGGCACATCCTTCGTCCATGAAACCGAGAGCCAGGTGATCCTGAACGGATCGCGCGACATCTCCTTCACCATGGATCTGGTGAAAAAGGATGTCGGCCTGTTCAAGGAGGTCGCCGACCGCGCCGGGATCCCGCTGGAGATCGCGCCGATGCTGGTGGATATCTTCGATGACGGCATTTCGCGCTATGGCAGCCGCGAACTCTCGCCGAACATCATCAAGCGTCTCGAGGATGCGACCGGCCTCGACATCCGGGCACCCGGCTTCCCGCCGGAAATGCTGGATGACGAGCCGGAGGAGCCGGGCTACGAGATCATTCCGCAGGGCGCGGGCGCGTCCTGAACGCATTGCTCTTCCGGTACTGACATCGCGGCGGATCGGCGATAGGCTTTTCCGGCATGATACCCGGCAAGATGGAGAGGGCCGTGGAATTCAACCATTTTCTGTCATCCTACTATCCGGACACCAGTTACGGCGCCGACCGGCATTACGCGGACATGCTGGAACAGGCCGTGGCTGCCGAACGCCTAGGCTATGCGTCGGTGTCCATCCCCGAACACCATCTGATGAACATCCTGATGAACCCTGCTCCGCTGCAGATGGCGATCAAGGTCGCCGGGGCGACAAGGCGCATCAAGATCATCACCTCGGTCGTCCAGTTGCCGCTGCATGACATGCGCACCTATGCCGGCGAGGTGGTGCTGGCCGAACTGTTCACCGACGGACGCCTGATCCTCGGCGTCGGGCGCGGCGCCTTTGCCGTCGAGATGGACAGGATGGGCGCGCCGATCGAGGAGAGCCGCGAGAAGTTCGACGAGAGCCTGAATGTCCTGCAGGCATTGCTGGAGCGGGAAAATGTCAGCTGGTCGGGCAAATACTACAATTTCGACGAGCTGACCGTGATGCCGCGGCCTGTGCGTCCGGTCCAGCTCATGATGGCCGCCCTGTCCCCGCCGGCGATCTACCACTCCACCCGGCGCGGGTTTCATATCCAGACGACGCCCCTGATGGACACGAACGAGAAAATGCTCGAGCAGATCGGCGCATTCTACAAGGCCAAGGACGAGCTTGGCGATGCCGGCAAGCATCTGACAATCAGCCTGTCACGTGTGTGCTGGCTGGCAAGGGACGAGGCCGACAAGCGCGCCAAGCTGGAGCTGGCGAACGACTATTATGCGCGGTTCGACAATGTGTTCACCGGACCGGGCGAGATTGAAAGCGGGGCGATCGCGAGGCTGCCCCGGACCCAGACGCTGGAGGAGCTGGAGACGAATCTTCTGATCTGCACGCGGGACGAGTTCATCGACCAGCTGGCGGTCTATGAGGAAGCCGGGGTGGATGAACTGATCCTGAGCCAGAATATCGGCACGCCCAATCAGGAGACGCTCGAGAACATGCAGTCGATCGCCGAAGAGGTGATGCCCCACTTCTCCAAGCTCGGAAAGATCGAGGCGGCGGAGTGAAATCCCGCAGCATCTGATCTCCGCAGTATCTGAACGTTGTAACTGACACCGGATGACAACAGGTCGAACCCATGGCTGAAGCGATAGATTGCGCCTATTCCGTTGAAGGCACGGGCGAGCCTCTGGTCCTGATCCACGGCATTGGCGCGGCACGTGACGCCTGGCGCTTCATCACCCCGCACCTTCATGAGCATTTTACCGTGGTCACCTATGACCTGCGCGGCCACGGCGAGTCCCCGCTGCCGGACCCCGGCTTCGGGCTTGATGATTTGGTTGACGATCTCGAGCGGTTGCGGGATCGGCTCGGGCTGGAGCGCATGCATCTTGCCGGTCATTCGCTTGGCGGGATGATCGGGCCCCGATACGCGCTGAGATTCCCTGACCGGGTATCGTCCCTAGGGCTTTATTCAACGGCGGCGGGACGGACCGAGGACGACAGCGCCAAGGTCCGGGCCGTGGTCGAGGCGATGGAGCAGAAGGGCATCGAACAGGTTCTCGGCACGCTGACAAACCGGTGGTTTACCGACGATTTCATCGACCGGAACCCGGACATCGTGGAACGGCGGCTGAAACAGGTGATGGCAACGAATCCTGACATCTTCCTGAATGTCTTCCACATCTACGCAGGCACCGAAATGATGCCATGGCTCCACGAGGTCACCCAGCCTGCGCTGATTATCACCGGCGAACTCGACGGCGGATGCAACCCGCGCCTCAACATGCTCATCGACGAAGCCATGCCGAACTCGGAGCTGATTGTTCTCGAGGGTCTGAAACACTCGATCCTTGTCGAGGCGGGGGAAACGGTCGCAAGGCACCAGATCGAGTTTGTTCACGGAAGACAAACCGCAGCCGACAGGACCGGCTAGCCCGCCGTCACTCCGCTGATCAGATTTTGCGTCATCAGAAGATGCTCAAGCTGCTGCACAGAGCCGCTGAACGTCTCGATCGCGCCGATCAGGCCGGCCTTGCGTTCGTGGTGGTCACGGGCGACAGCCTCCGCCTCTTCGACGGACACAGCCTCAAATCTGATATCCGCCCCCGGCATCATCCGGCCCAGTTTCGGCATGTCGGTCGAGATGACGGTCGCGATCTTCGGGTAACCGCCGGTGGTCTGGCAATCCGCCATCAGGATGATCGGCAGCCCGTTACCGGGCACCTGGATCGCCCCCCTGACAATACCGTCTGATGCGATATTGAAGCCTTTCTCATGCGCAACGGCCGCTCCCTCGAGCCGCATGCCCATGCGGTTGACGGCTTGCGAGACGGTGTAGCCTCTTCCAAAGAAGGTCTCGATGCCTGCCGCAGAGAAATAGTCATCCTGCGGACCGGCAATCACCCGGATCACAGGTGAGCTATCGGGTTCCGGCGGCCGCCTGAGAATGCGTTGCGACAAAGATTCAGCAGCGGCCTTGCGCAGCGGCAGGCAATCCCCCTTTTCCAAGATGCGCCCGTGGAACCCGCCGAAGCCGGCCGACATGCAGGTCGACTGGCTGCCATAGATCGGGGGCAGGTCGAAGCCGCCATGGACAGCGAGATAACAGACAGCGCTGTCGCTGACCGCACCGACCCTGAACACTTGTCCCTTCCGAAAGGTCACGCTGCGACAGGCGGAAATCATTTCCCTTTCCGGCGACATCACTTCGATGCCCGCGCCGGTTCCAGCCAATGCCAATGTCACGCTTTCGGCCGTCACTTCCAATGTCGGACCCAGCATGCGGATTTCCAGCGCCCCCGTCCCGGCCTCGTTTCCGGCCAGCGCGTTGGCAAGGTCGAAACCGTCCGGGTCGAGCGCGCCCGAAACCGAAATGCCAAGCGCCTGAAAACCGAAGCGCCCGCGGTCCTGAACGCTTGTCATCAGGCCCGGCGAGATGACTTCCAGCCCCGCGCTCATGGCTGCCTCAAGCGTGTCATGTCAAAGCTGCCGTCATCGACCTGTGCCGTCAGCTCGTCGAATTCATCGCGCTCGATCCGGCTGAGACGGACCTTGTCCCCGGGCTTGAAGAGGATCGCCTCCTCGCGCGCAAGGTTGAAGATCTCGACCGGCGTGCGCCCCACCACATGCCAGCCGGTGGGGTTCGGCACGGCATAGATGATGGTCAGGCCGGTGGCGGTCACAACCGACCCTTTCTCCACCCGCGCAACAGGATTCTCGCGACGCGGAATGTTCAGGGCCGGCGGCAGGTCGCCCATATAGGGCTGCCCCGGCGCGAAACCGAGCATATAGACATGATGCGTGACCTCGAGCATGGCCTTGATGACCTCATTCTCGTCCAGCCCCGACGCGGCGGCGACATGGGCAAGGTCAGGGGCAAGGTCACTGTCAAAACAGACCGGAATTTGCCAATGGGCCGGCGCGGCATCACCGGCTTCCGGCGGAGACTCGATCAGCGGCTGAAGCTGCGCGACAAGCTCGTCGCGTGTCACCACCAGCGGGTCATAATTCACCAGCAGCGAACGATAGGTCGGCAGCGTTTCGCTGACACCCGCGATCGCGGCCTGTGCGATGCTGTGGCCGAGCGCGACGATCCGGCTGTTCAGTTCGCGTTCGATCACGGTGCCGAACTGGACGGTAAGCGCGGTGTCGCCGCTGGACAGGTACTGTACGTCGGGGGTCGCCATATCTGTCAGGACGGAAACATCGTCTCGTGCATCGGCCTGATCTCGATACCGGCATCGATCAGCGCGTTGCGGACCGATTTTGCCATGGCCACCGCCGTCGGGCTGTCACCATGAACGCAGATCGAGTCAATCTGAACCGGTATGCGCTTCCCATTGATGCTTTGCATCGCGCCATCCTCGATGAACCGGACCATCCGCCTGCCGGCCTCGGCGGCGTCCTTGATCATGGCACCGTCCTTCTTTCGCGAGACCAGCATGCCGTCATCCTCATAGGCGCGGTCGGCGAAGACCTCGCGCGCCACATTGAGCCCCAGCTTCTCGCCCGCCTTTTCAAGCTCGCTTCCGGGAAGAACGAGGAAAATCAGGTCCTGATCGACGGACTTCACAGCCCGCGCCGCGGCCATGGCCAGATCTTCATCCTCGCAGGCCATGTTGCTGAGCGCGCCATGGATCTTGTAATGCGTGACCCGCATATCGAGCGAGGTCGCCATGCCCTGGATCGCGCCGATCTGATACACAAGCGACTTTTCGATGTCAGCCGAGCTGTCTCCTACGATCCGGCGGCGGCCGAAGCCCCACAGATCATTGAACCCGGGATGCGCGCCGACCCCCACGCCGTTCGCCCTTGCCTGTGACAGGGTCTCGTGCATCACCACCGGATCGCCGCCATGAAAGCCGCACCCGACATTCGCCGAGGAAATGATCTTCATCATTTCCTCATCCTCGCCGATCTTGTACTGGCCGAAACTTTCACCGAGATCGGAATTCAGGTCGACATGTGCCACAGACGGTTCCTCCCGTAGACAACGGTGCATCAACACGGTCCGGGATCACTATTTTATAACGGTCCGGAAAAGTAAAGTTGCGCCAGCGTAAGACCGCTCCTCCGGCGTGTATCCGGCCCGAATTGGATTGCCAATCCCGCATCAAAATGAAACCCTTCCGGTCTTGCGTCGTTGCCCGGGTCCCTGCCGCTTTGAACCGGCACGCCCGACGTAAGGGACAGGATCGTCCGGACGCCGCAGTCCGCTGGGTCCGGCAGGCATGGCCGCGCGCGGCAGGAAGGAGACACCGGCATGATTGTTCGTGAACTGAAAGATGTCATCGGATCGTGGCGGCACGCCAGCGGTGACGGCTGGGAAAGCCGGCGGATCGTTCTTGCCGACGACAGGATGGGATGCTCGCTTCACGACACGCTGGTCAGGGAAGGCGCCGAGCTGCATCTCGAATACAAGAACCATCTCGAGGTGAATTACTGCATCGAGGGCGAAGGCGAAGTGGTCGATGTCGCCACAGGCACCATCTGGCCGATCCGGCCGGGCACCATGTATGCGCTCGACAAGCATGACCGGCATATTCTGCGCGCCACCAAGGGCGACCTGCGGCTTGTATGCACCTTTTCGCCGGCTTTGTCGGGCCGCGAAACCCATGACGCCGACGGCAGCTACAGGCTCGCGGACTAGCCGCCCCTCACCCTTTCGACCTTGGCACATCATTGCGGGCTGTCGTCATGATTCAGCCGCGCATGGCCGATCTTGCGAACGCCACTATTCGGATATTGGCAAATCCGTTTCTTTGTTAGACTTTTCTGCGAAGGTCCCGAAACAGCCGGATGGAGACATTATGGCAGGCCGCTTTTTCTCGGCAGACGAGGCCCGCCTGATGGCGCGCTCAAGGCTGCCGCGAATGATGTTCGACTTTGTCGACGGCGCTGCCGGAGACGAATCCTTGCGTGACATCAACAGCCGGGTAATTGATGCCATACGGCTCATGCCGCGGGTGCTGGCCGATGTCGCCACCCGCGATCTTTCCCACAGCTTTCTGGGCATGGAGACCGGCAGTCCCTTCGGCATTGCCCCCATGGGCATGTGCAATCTGACCTGGCCCGGCGCCGACATGATGCTGGCGCGCGCCGCTGCCGCGCGGCGGATCCCGGTGTGCGTTTCGACAGCATCCTCGACAACGCTTGAAGCCATGCAGGAAGTTGCCGGCGGCAACGCATGGTTCCAGCTCTATGCTGATCGGTCAGCGGCATTCACGGACGAGCTTGTGGACCGGGCGGAAGCGGCCGGATACGAGGTTCTGATCCTGACGGTTGATGTGCCGGTCCTTTCACAGCGGATCCGCGATTTGCGCAACGGCTTCAAATATCCCTTTCACTGGGGGCCACGCCAGATCTGGGATCTTGCCACGCATCCCCGCTGGTCGATCGCCACACTCGGTGCCACACTCGCCAGCGGACTGCCACGCACGATGAATTATGCAACATCGTCATCAGGTGCCAGTTTCGAGCGCGGCGCTGACCGGACCGGCGCCGACTGGGACTATCTGGAACGCCTGCGGTCACGATGGAAGCGCAAGCTGGTGATCAAAGGGGTGCAGTGCCCTGCCGACGCAGAGCGGATCAAGTCGGCGGGCGCAGACGCGATCTGGGTGTCGAACCATGGAGGGCGGCAACTGAACGCCGCCCCTAGCGCCATTGAAGCCCTTGCCGCCGTACGTGACACGGTTGGCGATGATTACCCCGTGATCATGGATGGTGGCATCAGGTCGGGCGAGCATGTGGTCAAAGCTCTTGCCTGCGGGGCAGATTTTGTCATGCTGGGACGTACAGTGATGTACGGCATCGGTGCCGACGCGGAACGAGGTCTGTCGAGAATGCTTGATCAGGTCAGTAAGGAGACCGCAACCGTGATGGGTTTGCTCGGCCACAGCTCGGTAGCCGGCCTTGGACGGCACTGCCTCGCGTCATCGCACCCCGGATTTGCTGTCCTGCCTGCGGGCAAGGCATGACCGGCGTCCGCAAAATCCGTGGCGGGGCGCTTCTGGCGCGCGCCCTGAAGGAAAAGGGCATAGAGCATGTCTTCACCCTTTCCGGAGGGTTTTGCAATCCGGCGCTGGAAGGGTTCATGGAATGTCAGATGAAGGTGGTAAACTGCCCGCACGAGCAGGTGGCCGGCCACCTTGCCGACGGGCACACCAGAATAACCCGCAAACCGGCCGTCTGCCTTGTCGGGCCTGAAGGGTTCGCCAACGCCGTTCCGGCCATGATGGAGGCATGGGGCGAACGATCGCCGGTGATCTTCGTGACGGGTTCGAGCACCCTGAAACGCCAGGGTGCCGGCGGTTTCAAGGAAATCGATGATGTCGCCATCGCTGGTCCGCTGACCAAATACAGCGTGTCGATCACCGATGGCGAACGGATCGGCGAGTTCGTTGACCGCGCCTACAAGACCGCTATCAACGGATATCCCGGCGCCGTTCATTTGAGCCTGCCGGTTGATATCATGTTTTCATCATTCAGCGAGGATGCCGGCCGGGCTGAACGCCCGTTCGAGCTTTCAGCCGAAGCGCCGGCACGTGCCTGGCCGGAACCGCAGCGTCTTCAGCAGGTTCTTGCGAAGGTCGCGGCCGCGAAACGACCGATCCTGATCGGCGGCCATGGAGTCTGGTGGGCCGGTGCCGAGCAGCAGCTTGAGGAAGCTGGCCGCAAGCTCGGCATACCCGTTTTCAATGTTCCCTATCACCAGAAGCTGCTCAGCGAGCAGAGCGCGGCATATATGGGCCTTGCCGACATCCACCAGTACCACCCGTCGAAAGACGCCTTTGGCGAGGCCGACCTTGTCCTGATGGTCGGGGGCCGGCTGGACAACCAGATGAATTTTGGCAATCCGCCGCTGTTCCCGCGCGGCGCCGAACTCGTATGCGTCAACGGCTCGCACGAGGAAGTGGATTTCAACCGCGCCGCGGATATGACGCTCTTAAGTGATCCCGGCGCCTTTCTTGATGCCTTGGTCTCGCTTGGCAACGCGGCGCATGCGGGACGCGACGGCGACTGGTTCGAGCTCAACCGTCAGCGCCGTGTCGAATGGGTCGCGAAGATGCATGCCGATGTCGATGCCGAAGCGGCGACACCCGAATTCGGCGGCCGCATCCACCCGTTGCATCTGGCCCTGGATGTTCAGGACGCCATGCAGGATGACGACTGGCTGGTGATTGATGGCGGCAACACGCATTTCTGGTCGGAGATCGCCGTGAACATGGCCGGCTCCGGCGGCCGCAAGCTGGGAGGTGTCCTGCATCCCGGGACGTTCAGCCTGCTTGGTGTTGGCGTATCTTTCGCACTGTCGGCGAAGAACCTGAACCCGGGCAAAAATGTCGTGCTGATCAGCGGCGACGGAGCCTTCCTGTCGGGCGGACTGTCGATCGAGACGGCCTTTCAGGAGAACCGGCCGATCACTGTCGTCATCGACAATAATGGCGGCCTCGACTGCATCTCCCAGCAGCAGGAGAGACTGTTCGAAAGCGGCAGGCATTTCGCCACCGATTTCCGCGACATCCCCTTTCACACCATGTTCGAGGGGCTTGGTGGCCATGGCGAGCTGGTAACACGGCGTGAAGAGATCATTCCGGCGATGAAACGCGCCTTTGCCAGCGGCAAGACCGCCTGTGTGAACGTCAAGGCGAAGGGCGTGATCAGCCCGATCGTGCTGGCCACGACATCCAAGCGCGACAAAGCATCGATTGAATGACATGGCACGCCTCTCCTCGCATTTTCTGAATGGAATCGACGGTACCCACGCCGGCGACGTAAGGGTATCCCTGTGGCGGATCGGCAAGGATCACGGCCGCGAACTGGTCTTTGAGTCGCAAAGCGAGGCCGATGGCAGGTTCGCAGAGGAAGTCACCGCAGACGCCGACGCGCAATACGAAATGGTGGTGGATAGCGGCGCCTATTTCCGCAAGCGCGCTCAACAGCAGGACGGCCGGCAGATTTGTGACGAGATCGTGATCCGGTTCCGCATGCCTGACCCCGCGCGGCGCTATCACATTCCCATCATCATGTCGCCGAACAGCTATTCCTGCTGGTGGTCCAGCTAGGAACCGGTCGCTTCCAGGTGGCGGAGAACCCGATATGGCGCAAACAGGTTTGAACATGTCCCGCCGGATCCGGCGCACCCCCTACACCGGCCGGGCCGAGGCGCATGGTATTCGCGGCTACAGCGTCGTGAACCACATGTTGCTGCCGAAGGCCTATGGGACGACCGTCGAGGAGGATTACTGGCATCTTCGCGAGCATGTGCAAATTTGGGATGTGGGTTGCCAGCGGCAGGTGCAGGTCGGCGGCCCCGACGCCGCTGAACTGGTACAGCTGATGACCCCGCGCGACCTGCGGGCCATCCCGCCGGGAAAGGGGCTGTATATCCCGCTGATCGATGAACATGCCGGCATGATCAACGATCCCGTCCTGCTAAAGCTGGAGAACGACAAATTCTGGCTGTCGATTGCGGATTCCGATGTGCTGCTCCTTGCCAAGGGGATCGCGTTCGGAAGACGGCTCGACGCGACGGTCGAGGAACCAGACGTGTTCCCGCTTGCCGTCCAGGGGCCGAAGGCGGAAACCCTGATGACCGGCCTGTTCGGAGACGGCATCGCGGCGCTTCCCTATTTCGGCTTCGGCACCTTCGACGTGCTCGGCACCCGCCAGGTGATTGCCCGTTCCGGCTACAGCAAGCAGGGCGGCTTCGAGATCTATCTCGAGGGCGGGCACCTCGGCGGCGCGCTGTGGGACCTTGTGTGGGAGGCGGGCCGCGCGCTGAATATCCGCCCCGGATGCCCAAACCTGATCGAACGCATCGAAGGCGGACTGATGTCATACGGCAATGAGTTTACCCGGGCGAATAACCCGCTTGAGTGCGGCTTCAAACGCTACTGCCATCTTGAGGACGGCATCGACTATATCGGCCGTGAAGCGCTCCTCAAGATCGCGGAAGACGGGCCGGAGAGGCATATCATGGGCGTGACATTTGGCGGCGAAGCCCTTTCCGGCGTGGCGGTCCCGCTCGCCGTGACGGCCGAAGACGGCACCGTGATCGGTGAGGTCACCTCGGGCATATGGTCGCCGCGGCTTGGATGCAATGTCGGCATGAGCATGATCGCCCGCAGCCACTGGGATGCCGGCACCCGCATCACCATCAGGGATCCGGATGGCAAATTGCGTGATGGCACCGTGTCATCGCTGCCGTTCTGAGCCGGGACCAAATTGCCCCAAGAGGTCATAACAAGATCATCAAATTACACACATTGTGGTGACAGAAAGCCAAACTCGTCAGCCAAGGGCCTGTGCCGCCAGCGCAAAGACCGAAACCGGCCCGGTCGGTCTGGACGCGACAGTGCCGGCCTGCATGACGATCCCCCCAGCAGTATCCGCTGACAGGCCGTTTCGCTCCAGCCAGGCGCCAAGACCTGTATGGACTCCCGTATCGACCCTCAAAAGTGCCCCGGCATCTTCGGACATGATGAACGAGATCAAGGACTGCGCCGCGACGACTGATGACGCCACCACCGGGCCGACAACCTTGCCGTTGCCGAAATCGCGGACAAGCGCATGCCCGGCAATGCCGCCGCAATGTCGCAGAACAGCTATGCGCGCAACCTTTGACAGCGCGCTGTACATTGGTGCGCGATCCATTCCGCTCGCTGCCCTGTCCAGTCCGATGATCGCTTCGAGGTCTGCCGGGGTGCCCCAGCATGCTTCGCCGGACGGACGGACAGCCGCGACAATTCCTTGATGCTGCGCAATCTCACCGG
>ENA-OSEY01001731-OSEY01001731.1-marine-metagenome-genome-assembly--contig:-NODE-1731-length-14760-cov-2.920316_pt1 | contig 14760 bp, 13 predicted proteins | sample MGYA00248465_ERZ534230 | MGnify/ENA primary metagenome ERZ534230 (study PRJEB26409, sample SAMN06344110) | marine metagenome | isolation source: Sea water from surface | place: Atlantic Ocean:Southern...
AAGAAGACGACGGACCGCGGTGCCGGCGAATATGTAAAGCAGGATTTTTACCAGCTACAGGTGACGCTTGGCGCGCGACTGGAATTGCAGTTTCTTGAAGTTGAAACGGGCCAGAAACTGTATGTGCAGCAATTCGGTGGTCAATGGACATTCCTGGAATACGCCGAAAAAGAATTCCAGATGACCCGTGAGAGCCGCCTGTACATGCTGCATGAAACAATGATCGACCGTGCAATGGAAAGCATGATCAACGAGGATTTGCGCGGTCAGCTATATGATGGCCTCGACATCGAGATCAAAAACAACGCCGGCAAGCTTATCGAGACCTATTATCTAGAGGCGCTTTCAGACGACTGGGATGTGTTGAGCGCTGAATGCGCTTTGATAATCAAACAGCTGCCAAGGGCCTTCGGCGCCTAGTTTGTCATGAACGCCAAAGGCCCTGCCGTGTTCGTCGCAGGGCGTCAGCGCTTTTTCTTCTTTTTCTTTTTGGCTGGAAACACATTTTCGCTGAACGTCACTTCCTTTGGCTGGAGCTGCGCGTTTGTCCGCTGGCCATAGGCAAGGATTGTCCGATGAATTTCACAGGCAACAGGCCGTGCTTTGTCTGCTTGCGCCCATAGATACATCACGTCTGGATCCGATGCCTCGGCAAAACCACCGCCGCCGAACATAAAGTATACGGCCAAGGTAGCGGTAACCTGCTTAGAGTCGGCAACATATCGCTCTGCCCGCTGATAAAGCCCTTGAAGCCGCTGCTGGCCTTCTTGCTCAAGTGCCACAAACGAATTCTGTTGTTGTTGCAAAAACGCTTCAAATTCTTGGGTTTTGACCACAAGTTCTTTAACTGTTGGGACCGTAGGATTGGACTGGTTCGCAAGCATATTGTAGTCAGCTTTATACCGCTCCACCTCTGAACCAACCTTGCCGATTGTCGCCAGATCAATCAGCAACTCACCTCTTGTTCTAGTCAGTTCCATCACCTTGGGTGCCAACACATAGCCAATTGAGGATGTGCCCGCATTCTGATCGATGGATTGTTCGAGTGCTGCCCTCTGACGCTCGGCCTCCGCAATCATGTCAACATATAATCCACGACCCTCGTAAGCTGGCTCTACCACCAGGCGCATGAACGTGTCCTCGATAATTTGAGACAAGTCACCGTCCTGATATTGAGCAACTTCATATCCTGGCCTCATCCAGGTCACTGCATTGGTTAGATTAACTTGTCTGCCATATCCTTTGTACCAACGGAGGCCCTCAATATATCGCGCAGCAAATTGATTGGACTTTGCGGCTTCCTTTATCAATTGCTCGCCAAGAGCACCATTTCCTCCAGCTTCTGGGAAGAAACTGTGCACTAGGCCGTATGCGAACCGTGCATCTGCAGCACGGCGTTTCTTTTTTGCATCGAAACCTTTGAAGTTTGCAGTTGAAGCTATGACGGCAAGGTCCTTTGCAGTAGGCCGTCGTGCAAAGTTTGCGAACAACTCGGCAACTTCATCTGTTTCAAATCAAGTCTTGTAGATTTCAAAGCTGACAAGATACGGATGCGCCCGAGGACTGAATTTTTTCAAAGCAAATTCGATGTCATCCTTGTTTTTGCCGAAATCCTTTTCGATCGTCGCAAAATCTGGTTTGCCAAGTTTCGTGTAAACACTTGCGCTGGTCACGGGGTTGCAAAGAAATTCTATTGATGCGCGTGCCTTTTCGCCGCCTGTTGATTGCGACCCAGTCGAAGCCGAGTTTTCCTGCTGTGATGATGTAGCACTGGTACCACCAACGTTCGAGTTGCCGTTTTGGCTGTTGCTGCCCTGAGAAAGGCCCGGCGCAAGCTGGCTTTCCACATCTTCAAGCGCCTTTTTCAGGTCTTTGAACAGGTCGGCATTCACCGGGGCCGAAATACTGCTGGAAATCGCCATGAAAGACACCAAAACAAACTGCTGGAAGCGCACAACAATCTCCTCAAAAACAAATCTCAAAATTTCATGTTATCTTGGGCGGCCTCAAACAATAGTGCCGTTTGGGCAAAACACTTTTGCTGCATGATCCTTTGCTGTCACAGAGATGAAGCTATGTAAGGGCTGGCAGTGGGGCTTACCATGCAAGTTGTCACACAAGCATTTTTGGAGATGTTTAAAATGCGTTTCATTACTAGACAGGTGGCCAGAATCGGCATCATCGTCATGACCACCGGCGTTTTCTGCGCGGTCGGTCACGCAAGCGCGCAGAACCTAGACCTCGACAGTTTCCTGGCACCCGTCCAGGGCGGAAGCGACACGGTCCAGGGCGATGTCGAAGTTGGTGACACGGTTCATGCCGAAACGATGCAGGATGGCTTGAACGCCGCGAACGGACTGTTGGCCGAGGATGGCGACGGGGTTCTGCTTGTAAGCACTAAGACCGGCCTTGGCACCATCGCGCGGGCATCGGCTTCCTACAACATCTATGAAAATCTCAATGCGACGCTTCTTTCAAAGCGCGCCGCCTATTTTCGTGCCTATCAAGAAGCAAAGAGACAGCTCCTGGTGAATTTTGACGGCGTTCAGAACAGCTGTGAAGGTGCAGTCAGTGACGAACTCGTTGATCTGCAGACAGGCGTCGAGTCAGCTGCCAACACCCTCACTGAGACATCGGAAATGTGCAAGGAAACCATTTCCGGTCTGCTGGCGGCGTTCGTCGTGTTCGATGTCGATGATGATGTGAATGAGCAGGAAGTATCCATCTCCGTTGCCTCCAGCACCAAGACCAGATCGGCATTTTCCCGGCTTGGAGAGGCGGTCATCCAAACCGGTGATCCCAATGCCGCCTTCAAGAACCTGATGGTGGAAATCGCCAGTTTCGCCACCCCGCCAATGGGTGCGCGCCTGATCACTGCTCCCGACACCGGAGAGCAGGTTGTTGTCGGTTTTGGATCCTCCATCATTCGTACCAATAAGAACAAGAGTGTTGCCAAACGACTGGCCAAGGCGGCAAAGAACAATGCCGAGACACGAGCGCGCAACGCCCTTGTCCAGTTTCTCCAGGGCGACAAGCTTTATTGGGAAGGTGGTTTCGACGAGTCGCAGATCGAAGGAAGTCAGCAATTCGAGATTTCTGTTGACGAAAATGGCGATGTTGGTGACCCACAGGTCCTCGACAACGAGCGCAATGTGTTCCTGAACGTGTTGACCGACAGTCAGGCTTATTCGACCGTCAGCAGCGGAAAGGTGCCTCCCGGTGTAAGAACTCGGTCCTTTGAGTCCGAGGACGGACACTGGCATTTCAGCGTCGCCGTCTTCCAGCAGTCAGCAACGGCTCAGGCCCGACAGGCTAGCCGCGAGAATCAGGCCGCCGCCGGAAAGATGGATCAGATGGAATCGCAGCAGGGCAGCACTGGCAGCTCTTCCCGCGCCCTGAAGGTGGAAGGCGGATTATCAGCTGGCGCAGCCAACCCGCAGGGCCCGTCCGGACAAGTGTCTGAAAAGGACGATTTCTGATCCATGCTTATCATGCGGACCGGCTTGTCAGTCCATCTCTGGCTATGGCCGGTCCTTCTTCTTGAGATCGGCGTGCTCTTCCTTGGCGCTAGCCTGACATCCGCGCATGGCGCTGAAATCAAGGACAATCGCGCCACCGAGATCCTTTCGAATTTCAGGCAGAGCGATGAGCAAATAGGGGCGCTTTTCAGGGATGCGGCGCTTGTTGCCGACATGGGCGGCAGAGCATCGATGTTTGTTCGCAAAGATGGCACACGTTATGCGTTTGTCTCATTTCCGGTGCGCGGGAGCCTCAGGCCTGGGCGCATTGGCGAGCCCTACTGCCGCAGCCGGTTGCTCACTCCGGAACGCAAGCTATATGAGGCGGAACTGCTTCGAAAGGTCACTGACAGGCTTGTTTCAAAGCATCTCTTCAGACTGTGGCGATCAGCCGGCAGGATCGACTCGGCCAAAGTGACCACAAGAAAAGTGCCTGACTCGGGTCATGCGGTCAGCCTGTGCCGGGTTCAGGACGGGGACGTGACGGGAACTGCGACCACCCTCACGGCCGCCGATATCAGAGCAGCGCGGATCGCCGTTGCCGACGCGGCCTTTGCGGACGGAAAGTTCAAAGCCGCCGCGCGGCGCTATCGTGATCTCTTCGGGGATACCGAAGATGCCACCCTGCTGATGAAGGAAGTCATAACCCTTCTGGAGTCCGGAGATCTTGATGCCGGATTCGCGCGCGATGAGATGCTTCAGTCATATCTGGAAGCAATCAATGATCCGGATCTCCTGGAACGGTATGAGAACGCCATGTCCAAGGCGATCACCGCTTATATGTCGGTCACAGAGTGACGGAAATGGCGGGGTGGGTACCGCACGCGTAAAGCCTCGGGGCGATTGCGCCGGTCACTCGTCGAACTTGTCCTTGAGCGATTTCACCTGATCCTTCGCCTTCTTTACCCGCTCGCGCGCAGCTTCCATTTCGGCGTCCGCTGCGGGCTCTATCGGACGAACAACATATTCATATCCGGTTAACGCGGCGATGTCGGCACCGTTAAGGGTTTCTATTTCAGCCTTTGACTGTTTGGCCCGAACGGTCGTAATCATGACCGTGCCGACGGCGGTTTCCTGATAGCCAAGGCTTTCCTTTGTGTAGGGATCATAGAGCCTCTCACCAAGACGGATAAGGCTGTAACGTTCACCCCGCTCGATCGTTTTGCCACCCTGCCCAAGCGTCAGAACATCGCCATCGATGGCGATAATCCGGATTGGGTAGATGGCATTCTGGATATAGCGTCCGATGGCGCGGCTCGCCTTGCGCGCCAGATCCCGGTAGTCCTTGTCGCCAAGGCTGTCGACGGTTCCGGAAAATTTGATCTGCGAGGTGGCGACATCGATGATCCGCACGCCCACCTCGCTTGTGAGCGCGGTCTTGCGCCGGACCTGGTTGGTGGTCGCCATCTTGCGTTCACTTACCGTGGTGAAAAGGTCACGGAGTTCAAGGACGACAAGATAATCCGTCCCGACCTGATTGCCCAGCCTGGCGAGTTCGCGCGTCGGCACATTGGCCGTTGCAACAAAGTTCAGTTCGGCTTGGGTATCGGCCATCAACTGCCTGTCGATCATCGCGAAGCGTCGCGTCTGGGTAAGATAGTCAATCACCCCATCCTGCAAATCCTCGGCGAATTCCGCCGCCGCCGCCCGATCCTGGACATTGTTGTCGATGCGCATGGCACCGAGCGCCATGCGAAGCCGGTCAAGCTGCTTCGATGCCGTGTACCTCGCCACTCTCACCGACAACTCAACGATGACGAGCCCAGTGTTGGCATCCTCGCTGCTGGATAGGATGTCATATCCCTCAACGATGCCGCTCGTGGCGGTGCTGACCTGTTCCATGAAGGCCGACGACATCAGAAAGGCGGAGTCGGTATCGGTTGTGACCTCGGTGGTCAGTTCCGCAAGCGATGTCTGGGACGCGATGGCCATGCCATTGACCATGGAAACGGCCTCGCGCACTCCGTCAAGAACAGCGTCACGCTGTGTTATGCCAAGCCCCTGCGACTGCACCGATACGATCTCGACACCACCACGGGCCTGCGCGGAATGTGAGATGACAGCCGCCCCCGTCAGCACAACTCCCATCAGTATGGTGACCAGCATCCGGCGCAGTATGGTCGGCGATTCCATCATGTCACGATCTCCTGTCAGGGCGTCGCACCGACGCCCTTCAAAAGCAGCCGGCCAGAGGTCAGTTGACACCCTTGGCGTTCAGGCGGCTGACGATTTCCTTCGCGGCAAGATCACCGGCAATCATCAGCGCGTTCTTGACGGCAATATTGTCCTCATCTCCGCCGGCCTGTCCCAGAACGGGGCCGATTGCCGCCACCTTCTTGGGAAGGCGGCGCGAGACGTCGAGAACCTCGCCAGTGATCGACACCGTGACCGTGTAGCCCTCGACCGCCGATACCTTGGGCTGGTTGACCTCAATCGTTCCGATGGCGAGATAGGCCACCTCGCAGTCGCGAAGCCCGGTCACGACCGCGCGGCGGGTCTCGCGGCTCATCCGGCCGTCAAATGCAAGTTCTTCCTCGACAACCTCAAGTTCCTCACCGCCACAGGCATCCAAAACATCGAGATACTCCGTCGGCTCGTAGTTGTTAAGAGACATGATTTCCGAAAACTTGGTGTTGAAATCAATGGTCGGAACAAGGTCGAATTCGCGGATCACGGCTGTGCGTTCCGCGCCACGCTGCGTTGTCTCGCCGCCGCTGGATGATTTCGACTTCGTTTCTGTGAGCGTGCTCTCCACCGTTGTGGTGTCGTCTTCCGCAAAAACGGTCTCCTGCGAGTTCAACGACTTCGCGCTGCTCTGCTTCGACACGTCGGCGTCATAGGTGGTGACATCGCTTTCCTTGGTGTAGCCGGCCTGTTTGGCGGCAAAGATCCACACCATGTAGGCGCCGTCACCATCACCCCCGCCCGACGTGCTGGTGAACATGCCGTCGATAATTGGCTGGTTGACCATCAGCAGCGCCTCGGCAGTGATCGTCTTCGACTTCTTGTCGAAACTGTGGGCGACCTGCTTGCTGATCAGGTAGCTGTCGAGATTCCGAAGAATGTCATTCTGCTGCGCGATATATTGCTGCATCCGCCCGGCACCCATGCAGCTGCCGACATAGCTTTGCCAGGCATTCCGCACCGCCTGCGTTTCGGCGGCAGCGATATCCTCAGCTTTCGGCTTGTTGTTGAAATTGCTCTTGGTCTCATACGCCGCCTCGACCGAGCCATAGAACGGTTGGTCCGTTACACATTGTGCAGACGCAATCTGGGTGCCAAGCAATATCACGGCTGCTGTCAAGACCACCGCATGGAAGGACCCAGCCGCCTGGCAATGGGAGAAAATCGAAAGCAAATGGGGTTTAAGGTACGGGCGCATGTTTCCACCAGAATCTGTAATGTAACGCTTCCCCCGCAAAGCACGGTAGCGGGAAGCGCTTGGTTTCTCAAGGAGGGCATTGGCTTGTCGCCAAAATCACCCAACCTGACTATCATGCAAAATTCAGCCAGAAAATTTCATCATCCTATGACAGGGTTTGCGCAGGTGAACCTAACGACTGCCACCAAGCTGAGAAGTTCACGGATCGGAAGAATGGCGATGCATGCGTTATTGAAACTGGCCATTGGGGCCCTTCGACATATTGTTGTCAGTGTTGTGATCGCCGGGGGGCTGGTCAACCTGTCCGCCCTTGCTGATCAGGGTGACATCGACAATGTGGTCATTTTGCCGACACAGCAGATGGATATTGGTGACACCACAGACCCGCTTCAAAAACGCCTCGAATTCGCCATCGGCGAGGCAATGATGGACCTCGGGATCCTGCCGCTTGCGCCCGACTTCCTATCAATACCGTCAGTCGAGAGTGGGCAACAGACCGACATTCCTAGCGTACTCCGGACGGTTGCCGCGCAGCACACCGGCAGGTTGCTGGCTGTGGAAATCGATCTCCTGTCGACTGCCAAGCAGGAGCCGTACCTGATCCCGACTGCCTCCGTAATCGATATTGGCACGGGCCGATTGGTCGCGCGCACCTCGACACTGCCCCTTCTCGAGCCGGATGACAGGCTTGAAATCTCCGCCTCGGCGGCGGCGCTTGCGCGTGCACTCGCCCGCCAACTCGAGCAGAATGGATATGTGATGTCCGCTGCCGCAAGAAAGCCATGGGGCGGCCGTGCGACCGACTACAGGGTCGCGCTCGAGGGATTCGATCTGTGTGAGAGGCGTGAGCTTTTGACCACAATGGAAAAGGAATTCCCGGGCTTTCTATCTCTCGAGTTAGTTAAGGCGCCGAACCCGACATTTGCGGTCTATGTCTACCGGAGTACGGCGACAGGACAACGTCTTCAGAAATGGTTGGAGCAGCTTATGGTTTCCTACCGCATAGCGCCCTACACCTCCTCCAGGGTCCTTGCAAAGGACAGCAGTATCCGCGTCCAGAAGGACCGGTCCCACAAAATTTATTCTCCTCTGTGTGATGGGTGACGCTATGTTTTTCTCCCCTTCGCCTCTTAAAGGCCACCGGATCTGTGTAGGGGCCCTGCCGCGCCTTCTGATGAGATTTCTCTTCGCGTGGTTGGCACTTTCGGCCGTCACGATCGGCAACGCCACTGCCGATGACACAATCATCGTGATACCCACCGTCAACAGCGACGTGCAGAGCCACGCCGCCGTCACCGTGGGATCACGTCTCAGCCGTGCCGGCTTCCGCGTGACATCGCCGGAACCGCTTCTTAAGACGCTGAAAATCGGGCCGGTAGTTGCGCGTTCCGAAATTCTGGCGCGAGGCGATGACATCATGATGGCGCTTGGCAAGGCGATCATCGTGCTGGTTGACCTCGAGATAACGGAGACCGGCGATGGATCGACAGGCTATGAAATTCGCTTGAGTTCGGAAATCTACGAACCGGCAAGCCAGCAGCTTGTTGCGAGCTGGGCGGTGCCGAACACGACGCTGATCCCACCGGTGCCCTGCGCGGCGGAGTGCCAAGCAATGACACTGCGCGCCGAAGTCGAAAGAATGGCCGACACGCTTGGTGAAAGCCTTGTGTTTCTCTTGCAGGAACCTGGCGGCACGCTGACAGGCGACGGCGGGGCGGTTGCCATCATGCAGATGGAACTCATCGATCTCAGCGTCGAAGAACGGGTGCAGCTTATCGATCTCATGCGCAACGAATTCCCCGGCTTTGTCGATATCACGCGCTCACAGACATCCGGCCCGCGCCAGCGCCTGCGCTATCACACCACCGCGGATCTCGACAGGCTGAGTGAATGGATCGCCGTGTCACTTTCCGAGATCGGTCTTGAAGTTGGAAAGGATGTGCAGTTCGTGATGACAGGCAACCGCATCGACATCCGCCGTATCTCGACCGCCAACCGCAAGGGCTCGGCGGGTAACCAGGTCAAGTTCAACTGATTGGTGTCGGCAGTATTTCGGCGGCGAAACCGAACCCCGAGCCAAAACAGCCCTGAATCTTTCATGTTTCCAGAAGGACAAACCTTCTGGAGACGATGATGATCAACGATGGCGCGAACCCGCTTGCTGAAGTGGCGCTGGCCCTCGCGATGGCCTTTTTCAGCCTAATGATCCTGATGCTGTTCGCGATGGTCAACGCACCCAAGACCGACAGCACGCGGGCGAGCCCCGCCACGATGGACATGGCCCTTGACCCACAAGACCAGGTGCATGGTGAGGCCGACCGGCAACTTGTTATCTATACAGCTGCCGGGTTCTTCGACGAGCAGTTGAACAGACTTGACCCTGCCGCGATCGACCCTGCGCAGCCGGTCGTACTGGCTGTATCAGAACAGATGCCCATTTCGCGCATTACCGGCTTTCAGCGCCAATATCCCGATCTGAGGCTCGAGATCGCTGAATTGACGCCGGACTGGCAGGCGCGGATCGCCGGCATTGGGCGGGAGGTGAGCCAATGAATACCATCATGACAAAAGTGCTGGTGATCATCGTACTGGCCTTGGTAGGCAGTCTTGGCCATGCCACCGGCGTGCAGGCGAAGCCAGACACTGCCAAGCACATGAAACGCGCCGGACCGCCCTCCGGGCACCATATGACGGAGGACCGGCTCAAGCAGATGATCGTTAAGGAGGCCGCGAAGACGACAAACGTCACCCCGAGCGTGGCGCTGGCGGTGGCGAAGATCGAATCCGGTTTCCAGCCTCATGTTGTCAGCTCCGCCGGCGCCATCGGTGTGATGCAGATCATGCCGCGAACCGGTCGCGACCTGTTTGGTCTGAGCCGGGCCGATTTGTTTGACCCAGCCATCAACATCCGCGCCGGTGTGACCTTCCTCGACAAGCTGATTGACCGCTATGGAGGACGTGTGGATCTGGCGCTGTCGCACTATAATGGCGGCTCGCGCGTTACCGCCGGCCCACAGCCGAAAATCATTCCGGTAACGCGCGGCTATGTTATCAAGGTTCTAGCGGCGGCGCAGGCCTATCAGGCAGAGGTGCGCGACTTCAGCATTGACGCGCCTTCCGACCGGGGCGTGCGTGTGGCCGTGTATCCCATGCCACTATCAGCCGGGATAACGAATGCCGCAATCGATATCATTCCGGCGCAGGCAGGTAGCCTGTCGCATGCCCCTGGCACCCGCGCCCTGCACCGGCATCTGAAGGAGGCCGATTTCTGGATGGCGGCGGCGCGGGCAACGCGCATTGCCGGCACGCTGTCGACCAGACAGATTGATGAGGGCGCCGGGCCTGCCAGCAAACTGGTTGCAAGGCTACAGGACAATCGGCAGGCCTTTCGTCACTGGTTGAAAGCAAGCCGATGATCAGAGTAGCCTTGGCATCATCGGGCCGGACGGATGTCCCGCCATTGGGTGACGGAGACAGCGGTGCCAGATCTTTCACATTTCCTGTCGAGCGACTCCGTTTCCGGCGCTTCAGGCGCTTGCCGCACCGGCGGCGCCCGATGGTAGATCCAACCGAAATACTGGCTGGCTGGGCGGAGTTCACCCTGACGCCGCCATCGGAATATTTTCTGAACTGCCTGCGGTCTGTGGGCGAGGCCACCGCCGGCAATGGCGCCCCCGCCTACCAGCCGGACACCATCAGCCAGCTCATCACCACGATTGCCGGCCGTGGCTATGGCCCGCTTCTGTTCAGGTCGGTGCATGTCATGTCAGCCGCCGCAGTCCAGAATATGCAGCTCGATCAATTGCTGGTAACCACACACCCTCTGACAGCCCGTCACGCAAGCCGGTTGCTGTTTGCTGCCGCACCCGACTGTCCACCCACTCTAGTGAGACGCGACGGCATACTGGAATTTCGCGAGCCCGGCTCCGATGTGACCGTCTTCAAACTCACTGGCGGACAGGTGCCACTTGCGGTCGCCTGCCTCGAATTCCTGGTTGAGGCGCTGGGGTTCGACTGTCTTCACACTGCCTTTTCGGATCTGACGGCCGACCATGGCAGCGCGCGGCGAAAGGCCGTGACAAAGGATCTTTCCGCGCGGCTCTACAACTTTCTGGGCGAGCATCTGCCGCAGATGGCCGAACGGAACATGGCGCGGCTTTTGGCCGAACACCTGGCGACGAAGGTCGGCGCACCACAGTTCACCGCCGAGGACATTGATGACGGGTTGATACTCGATTTCTGGATCGAGAATAGCGGAGATGACGCGCTGTCCTTCAGGTTGTTTGGCACCGCCGCGAAGGCCTGGATGACGTTCCGGGACAGCCTCATTCATTCGCAGGGCGATGCGTTCGATGTTCATCTGTCGCTGACAGCGAGCTTCGAGGATGAAGATCTGGACAGGCTCTCGCAGCTTGCGATCAGCCGGGCCCCGGATGCGGAAGATCATGATGGCACCACATCGCCGGACCTCGGGCAACTTGTCGGTGATGCGGCGACACCAACAGGCTGGATTTCCGACCTACAACGCCCGCCCTGCAGCACAATCAAGTTTCTTACCAAGACCGAACTGACACAGCTCTCCGTCCCGGCCCTTGCAGGTGCCGCCGGTCACGGCCTTGTTCTGACATGTTTGCGACTTGCCACCTTTGGTCCATTGCAGAACAGGCTGGTCCAGGCCAACCGCAGCGGTGATGTTGGCAAGGATGACATCGAGCTTGAAATGGCCGGCATAACCGACACTGTCTATGAGAACCATTTAGCAGACTGGCGTGCGCTGGGGACGACAGTCGAAAACATCGCCACGACCGCATTCCTGCGGTTATGGGACGCCCGCAACCCCGCTATTTTCGAGTACCTAGCACGCTGCGGCGATGATGGTACAAGGCAGGAAATGGCGGCTATCGCCACCGATCTGCAAGACCGGATGACGCCGATGGACGCGGATGATGACCCGGTCGGCAAGCTTGCCCTCATGGTGCTAGACAGGATCGACACCCTGCCATCCGACAGCCCGCTCGGCAAACAACGTAAGCATATGAAGCGTGTTGCCCAATCCTATCGTCGCCAGGGTCTGCGTGCCGCTGATATCGTGATGGAACCGGCGCCTGACGGAGAACAGGCCTCTGGCCCTACACTGTCGCAGGCAGATCCGGATCATCTCCATGCGCTGATCTGCGGCGGTGACCGTCTTTTGAAACTGGCCGGCTTCCTTGCCTCGATGGACCAACCCGACCAGCCCATGCGGTCACATGTCTTGGATGACCTTGCGATTTTCAGTCACCACCTGTCAAATTTGCACGAGACCACATCATGACACCGGCCTCCTACCCAGATTCCCCCCCTGTCGATCGTGAAACCGCCGAACTGCGGCTTGCCAATCGGCTTTCCGTCGAAGCGGTCCAGGTCGCACTTGCCCAATCAGACGATGCCACATCGACAGGAAGCGCGCCGCAACTGATCACGTTCCGCGTGATGCACATGCTCGCGACGGGCGGCTATGAGGGTGACGCCACCTTGCTTCTCGATCAGATTTCGCGAGACTTCAATCAGCGGCGTCAGTTTCGCGGCATATTGAGCACGTTGTCGATTGCGAGGCAGCAACAGCAGGCAGCCGCAGCATCACGTGACGACGGAGGCATAACAATCAGGCCGGGCCCGGCCTTCGACCTCGTCCTCTCGTTCTCGTCGCGAGATGACGGCGCGATCTATCTTCAGGTAAAATTCCACTCAAAGCTTAGCCAGGGCGCCGCTGACGATCTCGACGGCCCGCGTCCAACCATGCTGTTCGCCGACCGCGACGGGCTTTTCACGATGGTGAGGCTGCCGGAAATGATGGATGACACCATCCAAATCATGCTAGATCAGTCGCACGATATTGTGCAGGCCGTCCGCGATCCGGAAACGGAGTTCTTCATCCGGTGAACCCTTTCAAGGTTTTTATCCCGACAACAAGAGGCACCGTTCGTGTCCTCTCAATTACAAGGGAAGCGCCGGAGATCCGATCGGTGATCTGTATTGTCGGCAGCTTCGAAGCCTTGCCGGTCAGCGGCAGCTACGACCAGTTCGTGCGTCGACCGACTGGGGTGATTGAAAAGCTCCTTGGAGAGGGATCATACCGCACTGACCTCGACGGGCCCGTGACGCAGGGTGACAGCTGGCAATTAGGCATATTGCTGGCGCATATGCTGGAGAAATCCGGCGGTCTTTTAGACTCAAGCTGCGCACCGCATGGAAACGGCGTCATCTGGGCAAGTGGCGAAGTCAGCCCGGCGATGGACATCAGGCCGGTCGATCATATGCGGCAGAAATTCAGCGAGTCCCGCGTTCAACTGCAGGCGCTGCATAACAATGGTGAAACCGTCACAGTGCTTCTTCATCCCTCCAACCACGCGGAGATTGCTGATCTCATCCCGGAAGACTGGATTATCATCGCCACCGAGCGGGTTTTGGACGCCGCCTCCGCGATCGGGGTCGAGATAGCCGCGCCCTCCACAGCACCGCGCCGTCAGATCACGCCTGCTGCCCCGCGTCGGCGCCGTGTCGCCATCGCCATCGCCCCGATCCTGCTGGCCCTGTGCCTGATTGGCTATCATCTGCCCGTCCAGGCGCTGAAAAACGCCTATAGCTATGAGCAGGCGGGGCAGCACCGGGCGCTGTTGATGGAAATCCGCACCAACCTGGCGCTCAGGAACTGGGTTGTTACCAACGCCTTCTATTTCTTCGAGGTGTTCTATCTTGGGGCGAAGTCGGAAAGGCTGGCTAACGCCCTCGACATCAGCGTCAGCACTGATGACGAACATACTCCCGACTCTGGCGAGGCATGCGGGGAGGCCCTGGCCGCGATCCAGCGGATAGATGGTGTGTTTCCGATGCTGCCCGCCACCGACTGCACTGTCAGGCTCACGGTGGAAAACAATTTTTCCCACAAGGTGCGGGTCTGGCTTGCCGTAACCGGCCAGAATGATAATGGTATGCAGGAGGTGAAATTCCGCAGTGGCGCAGACCTTCGTCCCAGGGATCGCTTCCAGACCCCCTCCTTTGTCGTCAACAACGCCGACCTGTCACTCTACGCCGCCGTGTCGGACAGGCCTGATTTCGGATGGCGGAAATGGTTTGAAAACATTATCCAAACGCATAATGCCACGGTCCAACGGGCCAATATAGGTCGCCTGACCGACAGCGGTGTCGGGGTTTTCGTCGCGCGCCAGCCGGATGACGGGGATTTCAACTAGTCCAACGGTCATATACAACTGTCCTGATCAAGGCGAACACGGCCATCATGCCGCCGTCCGTTCAGCGTCAGCTTGCCAAGATGGAGCGCGCCTGCCTCAATCTGATACTCGGCTGTCACCCGGCCATCCGTCGGCAGCCCGTCGAAGGCCTGGCTCAATGCCGCGAGAAGCCGGATGTCATGCGCCCGCCTGAAGACCCGAACAGCCGTGCCGTCATGGGCGGTGATCTGCCGCGCGGTCCTGATTCGTTCGATGTTCCGGCGTTCGCGCGGATCGACGGGCTGGTCGACAACACGCATGAAGGGGGATTGAAGGGCGGCGTTGAAGACCCTGCCGCCGCCCGTGCCAAGATACAGCTTTCTGTCCCTGCCGATGATCCCTGTCTCAACACCGAGGCATCCCGTAAGACGTGAATAGATTCGGGAATGGCTTCGCCGGTCGGCAGGCCACAGGAATTCCAAGGACAGCTTGCGCGCCGTGTCATCCATCAGCCTGCCTGCTGCCTGAAGGTCGGAAGCCTGCGGCTTCACGAATTGTGACTGTCCGGAGATCGTGGCCGGCACAGATGTCACTTGGCCCAGCCGGCCATTGGCCGCTAAGGACATGGCCGGATCACCAACAGGCTGAG
>ENA-OSEY01001732-OSEY01001732.1-marine-metagenome-genome-assembly--contig:-NODE-1732-length-14759-cov-7.078940_pt1 | contig 14759 bp, 18 predicted proteins | sample MGYA00248465_ERZ534230 | MGnify/ENA primary metagenome ERZ534230 (study PRJEB26409, sample SAMN06344110) | marine metagenome | isolation source: Sea water from surface | place: Atlantic Ocean:Southern...
CAATTTTATCAGGCTGGCTCTTTAATTTTTCGGGTGCTTCTGCTTCTTTTGGTAAAACAGTTGGTTGTGATGCCTGTACCACCACACCTGGTAAAGTTTGTAATGTGGTTGATGTTTCAGCAACCGGGGCATCCGAATTTGTTTTGATAGTGATCTTGAAATCATCCGTTTCAAGTTTCACCTCGTGAGCTCCAGATTTCGCTACAAATTTGATTAAATTTTGAATTTCCTTTATTTCCATAATTCAAATGATTAAAATTTTTAATAAGCCCATGTTAAATATGCTGCTCCCCATGTAAAACCACCACCAAAAGCAGTGAAAACTAGCCTATTCCCAGGACTTAATTTTGATTCATAATCTTTTAATAACAGTGGTAGTGTTGCCGCTGTTGTATTTCCAAAATATTCAATATTTGTCATTATCTTGTTGGATGGTAGACCAATACGATTGGCAATTGCATCAATGATTCTTTTATTGGCCTGATGCGGAACCAAGTAAGAGATTTTATCTCGGTCAATTTCATTACGTTCTATTATTTGCTGCACAGCATTGCTCATCTCTGAAACGGCATACTTAAATACACTCTTTCCATCTTGATACAAGTTGTGCATTCCGTCTTCAAGAGTTTTCTCTGAAGTAGGAAATAATGATCCTCCTCCTTTTATGTTTAAAAACATTCTCCCACTGCCGTCGGACCTCAAATACTCATCCTCCCATCCGTATCCGGAATCACTCGGTTCAAACAATGCTCCACCTGCACCATCCCCAAAAATAATACAGGTTGCTCTATCATCGTAGTCAACTATTGATGACATTTTATCGGCTCCTATTAAAAGAACTTTTTTATATCTTCCAGACTCAATATAACTTGTTGCTGTAGACATTCCATACAAAAATCCAGAACATGCTGCATTTATATCAAATGCATAAGCATTAGATGCATTTATTTGAGATGCAACTGTTGGGGATGTAGATGCTCCGTGGAAGTCTGGGGTTATAGTAGATACAATAACTAAGTCAATAGTGTCAGGTTCTAATTTTTTTTTCTTTATAAGATCATTAGCTGCTTTTATTGCCAAATATGAAGTGGCTTTCCCTTTTTCTTTAAGTATTCTTCTTTTTTTTATTCCAGTTCTTGCAGTTATCCACTCATCATTTGTGTCAACCATTTTTTCTAAATCTTTATTTGAGATAAAGTCTTCTGGAACATAACCACCAATTGCAGTAATTGCGGCTTTTATTTTTTTTGTACTGTTAGATATCATACTAACATCAATTATGTCATTAGACAATTAAATTGATAGTTTAAGATACTAGTTTTTTATGATTCTAAAGAATCAACTAAAACTTTTCCTCTGTAATAAAGCTTTCCTTCGTGCCAATGAGCTCTGTGGTATAGGTGTGACTCACCTGTAGCTTTACATATCGAAATTTGCTGTTTCTCAGCTTTAATATGAGTTCTACGTTTATCTCTTCTTGTTTTAGATATTTTACGTTTTGGATGTGCCATTTATAATAAATCTTTTAATTTGTCCCACCTAGGGTCAGTTTTTTCATTAAAATTCTTTTTAGGTCTAAGTTCTTCCAACTTTTCAACTATTTCTGATTTTAATGAACCATTTTCTATTCCTGGATGAACTTTTTTTTGAGGAACTGCTAAAATTATACTTTCGTATATTAAATGAGAAACATCAATACTATGTGACCCAGCAGGCATAAATATAACTTTATCATCTGTTGAGATTATATCATCTTTAAATTTCACAACAACTGCATGTTCAGTCTCCAACTTAAGATCAAAACTTTCCATTGAGACATCACACTGTACCTCAATTTCTCCATTAAAAGAAAACTTAAGGTTTAAAAGTGTGGATTGTTTCTCTAACTCCAGCTTAGCAAATAGCTTTGCATCGAGAAAATCATAATAGTCAAAATTTTTAAAGAACTTATTTCCTATTTCATAGTTAAAGAGATGTATTCCTTCTTTCAAACCTGAAAACTTTATCAAATATGGCGAAAGCGATTTCATCACTTAACTATTGAGCGGCAAATTTATAAAAATTTATCTATTTAATGTTAAAGTATCTTATTTCTTACCTTGTATACATCCAATGCTAATTCTAAAGCATGTTTAAAAGAGGATGGGTCTGCAATACTTTTTCCTGCAATATCAAAACCTGTTCCATGATCTGGAGAAGTCCGAATAATAGGAAGGCCTGCACTATAGTTTACCCCTTCACCAAAAGAAATAGTCTTAAACGGGATTAACCCTTGGTCATGATATACTGCAAGAATAGCATCATAGTTAACATAATTGTTACAAAAAAAAGTATCAGCTGAAAACGGACCAGAAATTATATTTTCTTTTTGATTTAACTCATTTATAGCTGGAATTAATAATTTTTGATCTTCAGTTCCGATTAGACCCTTATCTCCAACATGAGGATTAATTGAAAGAACTGCAATCTTTGGCTTTATTATCCCAAAGTCTTCATTTAGGACTTGGTATAAAATCTTTAATTTTTTAGTTGTTTTTTCAACTGTAACATTATGGACAACATCTTTTAATGCTATATGCTCCGTTAGTAATCCTATTTTAAGTTTCTTTGAGACCATCAACATAATTGGATCTTCATTAAAATACTGTCTTAAATAATCTGTATGGCCTGAAAATTTAAAAGTTTTTGAATAAGACAGATTTTTATCAATTGGAGAGGTAATTAGAATATCTATCTTCTTATCTCTTGCATCTTTTACAGCCTCTTTAAAAGAAATAATTGCATTTTGAGAAACTTGTTTATCAAATACCCCAAATTCATATTTTGATTCAGTAAAAACCTCTTTTATATTTATTGAGTTTTGAGATATTTCATCGAAGCTTTCTATTTTTTTTAAAGGGAGTGACTTGATATTTAAATCTTTTTTCTGATTTATAACTAATTCATATGAGGAATAGATTATATAATTACAATTATCGTTGGAAGTTCTATCAGAGAGCGCTTTAAGCATAACTTCTATTCCAATACCATTAGGATCACCTATAGAAATTCCAACATTAATTTTTTTTGATTTTACCACTAGTTAATTTAATTAGTAATTTTACAGAGCAAAAATAAAGATAATAATGTTCACTGGGATCATAGAATGTTTAGCTACAGTTAAAAAAGTTGAAAAAGAAAAGGGTAATCTAAATCTCTCTTTAGAATCCTCTGTAACAAAAGAATTAAAAATTGACCAAAGTCTATGTCATAATGGAGTATGTTTAACCGTAGTTGACATTAAAGATGATATTTATACTGTAACAGTTATTGAAGAAAGCTTAAATAGAAGCAATCTTGGCAAACTAATTCCTGGTGATCTTGTAAATATAGAGAGGTCAATGTCAGTTAATTCCAGATTTGATGGGCATATTGTTCAAGGTCATGTAGATGAAGTAGCAGTATGTTCTGAGGTTCAAGAGACAAACGGTAGTTGGAAATATGTTTTTAAACATAATAGGGAAAATATTACAGTAGAAAAAGGCTCAATAACTATTAATGGTGTTAGCTTAACTGTTGTTGATTCATCACCTGATTCTTTCTCAGTGGCAATTATTCCTTACACCTATGAAAATACAAATTTTAAGGCCATTGTGCCTGGTAGTGTTGTTAATCTTGAGTTTGACATATTAGGAAAGTATATTGCAAAAATAATTACTAAAAAAGACTAAAAATGAGTAGAATTCCACAAGTAAACTTGAATGATTATTTATCTGGTGATGCAAGCAGTAAAGAAAAATTTATAAAAGACATTGGAAAAGGTTTTAGTGAGATTGGATTTGTAGCAGTCAAAGGACACTTACTGAATGATGAAGTAAAAGAATCTTTATACAAAGAGGTTAGACAATTTTTTAGTCTTCCAGTCGATATTAAGTCTAAATATATTATTAAAGGTCTTGCTAGTCAAAGAGGTTTCACTCCATTTGGCAAAGAACATGCAAAAGGAAAAAATGTAGGAGATTTAAAAGAATTTTGGCATTTTGGTCAGTATGTTAAAAATGAACCTGAAATGGAGGATAAATATCCTGAAAATGTAACTGTAGAGGAACTTGAAAATTTTAATAAGATTGGTCAAAAAACCTATGAGCTACTTGAGGATACCGGAAGACATATTTTAAGGGCAATTGCTTGTTATTTAGAACTGGAAGAAACATATTTTGATAAACACATATTTAATGGCAACTCCATTCTCAGAGCAATTCATTATCCTCCTATTACTGAGGAGCCAAAAAAGGCTGAAAGGGCTGCAGCTCATGGTGATATCAATTTAATCACACTCTTAATGGGTGCTCAAGGTAGAGGTCTACAAGTGTTAAATAATAAAGGAGAGTGGGTTGATGCAATAGCTGAAGATGATGAAATTATTGTCAATATTGGTGATATGTTATCTAGACATACAAACAATAAACTAAAATCTACAATACATAGAGTTGTAAATCCTCCAAAAAGTCTTTGGAATAGCTCTAGATATTCCATTCCTTTTTTCTTACATCCTAGGCTTGAAATGCCACTAAATTGTATTGATTCATGTGTTGATGAAAATAATCCAAAAGGATTTGAAGATATAACAGCAGGAGATTTTCTTTATCAAAGACTAGTTGACCTTGGTTTGGTTAAAGACTAATCTGAAAGGTCTTTATAAATAGCTTTTGATAATTTTGATAAAAAAGGAATAGCTGTCTCTTTATATTCATAAATGTTGTCATTTATTACTTTGTTTTCGTTTGTATAAATAGTTGCTGTTAAAAAAAACTCAACATCTTCTTTATAATTTTTTATGAATGCACTATCAGTTGATGTTCCATAAGCCTGTCCAATCTTATTATATACCCTTATATCAGTGTTGTTTAAAATTGTATCCATGCCATGTATAAAGAATTTGTTGTAAGAGTTAAAGAACTGATCATCACCAATAAACTTAGCTCCAAGATCTTCAAAAGTAAATCTACTCATCCAATACCTTAAGAAATCATAGTCTTCTACATTTAAATTAAATTTTGACAGCGTAACCTCAGGATAAATTAAATTCTTAATGATGTTATGCATGTCTGTTAATGATGATCTATTTTTGTAAATAAAGTCTAGAGGTTCATTTATTATTTCTCCATTAATAAATCTTTTGTTACCCTTTTTTAAATTTGATATATCACTACCAGCTGAAATAGTTATTTTATTCTCATTAGATGAAATTGTATCATTATCTATATTGGTAATTATCCATGTGGAATCAACAAAAGGGTCAGGATTAAACTTATGATTTAAATAAGTGTTTTCAAACCCTAAATTACTCATAGATGAGTTAAAATAATTGTAGCCTATAAAATCAATTAGTACATTAGAGGCAGAGTTATCGCTAACCAAAAAAACATCCGCAATTAAATTCTGAAAAGACGTAACAGAGTCCTTTACAATAATTTCTTTTTTATTGTTAATTAGAGAAAGATTGATTTTAGATTTAAGTGAAATATTCGAGTCCGCTGCCCTTAGCTCATTAATCTTTGATAGAGTCATTACTGTTATAGGCAATTTAATTGTACTTGCTGGATAGAAATATTTTTGATCATTTAGCTGAAATTGAAAATCTGAAAATTCAGTCTGGCCAAGTGTGTTTTTCGATACTTCTGTGTAAAGAATTTGTATTTCATATTTATCCTTGTCTTTTAAAATACTTCTTAAAAAATCGTCTTTTTTAAAAGCAGATCTAATAGGATTAGGGTTAAAAGAACAGCTAGCAATAAGGAGTAGAGGTATAATAAATACGACAATATTTCTCATAATGTCAAAAATAAAAAAACCCCTTAAATGAGGGGTTTTTTCATAAGTTGTTTTATAAATTATTGTGTTGGTCTCAATGAAATGCCTGACCACAGCGTAATACTACTTACATGCTTTCTCATTTTAACAACTTCTTGTAGCTGTCTATTAGCATTTTGAGTTGGAACTCTAGAGAGCATCATATTAGACATTTTTTCATAGAAGTCAACTGTCATATAATTGTGATGAATATCATCTCCATAATTATCTATCCTCTTTAACAAGCCCCAGCCTAATCTTGGACCTAAATCTCCCGAATTAAGACTGTTTTCCAATGCCTCATATTTAGCATCATTAGTGTAATCTGTTTTCATTGGATTTATTACTGCAACTTGAGGTACCGCAGGAGTTTCACCATTATTTCCAGCAAAATTTAACCCCTTGTTTACATATACATTTTGCCAAACAAGAGTTCTTGCTTTATAATTTTTTTCTAGAAAAATTTCTCTATCCATCTCACTGTATTCGGGTCTCATTTTTGCTACTCCCACATTGGCATTAAGACTATCTGGGTGCTTTGCAACTGTAACAATTAAAAGATTCCAATCAGATTCTGGTGTTGCACCAACTCTCCACCATGTATCCCAACCTGTTATTGTCCCCTCATCTATTCTCATCTGATGAAGTTCTTTCCATTTTTCATTCAATATTACATTATATTGTTCTCCTGGTGTTGTCTTTACAAACTGAAAAGAAACAAAGTCACCATTTCCTTGCGCAGAAATTGAACCTAAAGCAAGGATCGTTATTAGTAAAAATAATTTTTTCATTTTTTTGATTTTAGTTTAGAATTAATTTGAGAACTAAATTTAGTTAAAAAACCAATTCCTTTTATTAATTTACAGCTTATGAAACGAAGATCTTTAATTAAATCCGTTGCTGCTGCTGCATTAGGAGCCCCTATGATTAGCTTTAATAAGCCCAAAGGCGATAAGAACTTATCATTAAAAAAAATTAAACATAATCCAATTGGTGTGTCAACTTACTCTTTCTGGCAATTTAATGGACGAGAAACTCCTATTGAGTATTGTATTGATAAAGCCTCTGAGTTTGGATTCGATGGAATAGAACTACTACTAATTCAAATGGAATCCGAAGAAAATAGTTATTTACAAAAACTCAAAAAAAGAGCATTTGATTCAGGTTTAGATATCATGGGACTCTCAACGCATCAAAGTTATGTAAGTCCAGATGCCTCAAAAAGAAAAGAAAATATTGAATTAACAAAGCATCAGATTGAGGTGGCTTACTCTCTAGGAATACCAACTATTAGAATTAATACTGGAAGGTGGGGAACAACAAAGCCGATTGGAGATAAATCAGAGTTTGATGTTCTAATGGACAACAAAGGTGTAGAATCTATTATTGATGGCTATACGGAAGAAGAAGGATTCAAATGGGTTATTGATTCTATTGAGCAATGTATTCCAACAGCAGAAAAATGTGGAGTCGTTCTCGGTCTTGAAAACCACTGGGGTTTAGGTTTAACTTCTAAAGGGGTAATGAAAATTGTCAATGCTATAGACTCACCATGGCTAAGTGTTACCCTGGATACAGGTAACTTCTTTGAAAATAGAGAAGAGCAACTAGCAGAGTTAGCTCCGCACACATGCTTGATTCAAGCAAAAACATACTTTGGTGGTGCAAAATGGCCAGCTTTTGATCAAATTAATATTGATTACAAATCAATAGGTGAATTAATGAGAAAAAACAACTACAAAGGTTATATATCCCTTGAGTTTGAGGGAAATGAAGATGCAAATACTGCTGTACCAAAAAGTCTTGAATTATTGAGAAACTCATTCTATTATAATCTTAGTTAAATAGTTTTTATACTTTTGAAAAAACAGCTTTAATATGGAAGAAAATCCAATCCCAATTTATGTTGTTGAATTTATGACAGACGAATGGAAGACTTGGACTCTCTTTTCATTAATTTTTATTTCTGTTCCTCTAATTGTTGCTCGATTTTTAAATAGAAAACAGAAAATTCAGGTTACATATCTTATTGGGGTCATAATGATTCTTGATTTTCTAACTGAAAATGGAGGATATATTATGAGTGGCACATGGGATGTTCAATATAATTTACCTATTCAACTGTGTGGTATATCCTCCCTTATATGTTGTGTGCTTCCATTCATAAAGAATAAAGACAAACTCTTTCAATTTGTTTACTATACAGGAGTTATCGGTGGAATAATGGCAATTTTAACTCCACAGATGAACTATTTTGACGGATCGTTAAGATACTATTTAAACTATTATGTCTCTCATAGTTTAATTATAGTTCTGCCAATTTTTATGTTTCTACATTTAGACCTTAAACTCCCTAAGTTTTCTTGGTTTAAGATTTGGATTCATCTTAATATTTTGATGGCAATCATAATGCCAATTAATTTTCTATTAGACTCAAATTATATGTATGTTAATGCTGCCCCAGAGGTAAGCAACCCTCTTGTAATTGGAGAGTGGCCATACTATCTACTTATATGGGAGCCCCTTGTAATGATCATTGCATATTTAATTTATGCTATAAGTAGAAGAAAAATAATACTTTGAATATTTTAAAAATATTAGTCTTTCTCTTGTTTACTTCATTTTATAAGCCAAGTGAAGGGTGCTCTAACATTTACCTAATTAGACATGCTGAGAAAGTAAGGACTGATAAATCAGATCGTGATCCAGATCTAAATAAGAATGGTTTTTTAAGAGCTATAAATTGGAAAAATTATTTTAGTGATAAAAATATTTCTAGAATATACTCCACAAATTACAAGAGGACAATAAAAACAGTTAAACCTCTTGCAGAAAATAATAGCTTGGAAATAATTTTATACTCTTCCGATGAGATTATATATGAAGCTTTTTTAAAATCAAGTATTGGGGAAAACACACTTGTTGTTGGCCATAGTAATACTATTCCTGGTTTTGTAAATAATCTTATTGATGAAAATTATTATGATCAAATTGATGACTTGAATAATTCTAATCTTTATATTGTTTCTATCTGTGATTCAGGTATGACCCACAAATTAATAACTGTAGATTAAATGGAGTCACCTATTGAGGTATTTAGTAATTGGGCTTTAAATGGAAAAGATGAAGGTATGGAGAAAAACCATTCTGCATCTGTTGAGAACATGATTAAATATTCAACTAAAGGAGTCGATAAATATAAATTTATAGATGCTGGCTGTGGGAATGGTTGGGTAGTTCGAAAAGTTTCTTCTGATAAAAAGTGTATCAACGCAATTGGTGTTGATGGATCTATACACATGATAGAAAAGGCAAAAATGTTAGATGATAAAAATGAATACTTCTGCTCTGACTTGTTAAGATGGATCCCTAAGAAAAAGGTAGATATCGTTCATTCGATGGAGGTTTTCTATTATTTTGAAAAACCTGAAATTCTAATAGGTCATATACATGATAATTGGTTAGATAATGGAGGTCGCTTAATTATGGGTATTGATCATTATTTAGAAAATAAACCGTCACACAGTTGGAAAGAGGATATATCAATAAGCACTATGCAATTACTTTCTAAAAACACATGGTTAAACTTTTACAAATCAGCAGGATTTAGTAATGTAGAATATTGGTACTTCGGAAAAAAAGGTAAGTGGAATGGAACACTAATTATTACTGGAGTAAAGTAAGTTATCAACTTGACTTGAGAATATACTTATCTGTTTATCTAACTCTTCGCTTAGTTTTTTGTTAATAATTCCATCGGTATCGGAAAAATTTTCATTAAAGTTTGGAAGTGAAAAATGAGGAATTTCCTGTTTACTTTGTCTAGAAAAGCGGGATAAGGCTGTTTGAAGCACTGTTTTACCAGCATTTTGTCCATCACTGGTTGATAATAGTATTAAAGGCTTGTTGCTCCATACTGTTGTTTCAATTACAGAAATCCAGTCATATATATTTTTAAATGCTGAGGTATAAGAACCATTGTGCTCAGCAAGTGAAATTATTATTCCTATACTTTCATTAACCAATTTTTTAAACTCATGTGCTTTATCTGGAATACCTATCTCTTGCTCTCTATCTTCGCTATAAATAGGCATTTCGAATTCGTTTAAATCAATGAGAATAGCCTCTTTTGGAGCCATTCTATTGGCAACATAAGAGGCTAGTTTTTTGTTCCTTGAATTTTTTGAGGAAGAAGCCCCAAATGCAAGTAACTTATTCATTATTGGCTGCTATGAGAACCATCACAAAAGCCTTCTGGGTCTTGCGTGTTTCCACATCCACATCTTGGTCTATTAGGATTCATATTATGAAGTTTTTAGATTAATTTCTAACTCAATATCATCGTAAATAAGTTTGTCACCAAGATTTTCGAAAAATGTTCCTGATCTAAACTTCACATTATACTTTGATCTATCAAAAACAAGGTTAGCTGTCCAACCATCCTCAGTATTTGCCATTTCAAATAAAACAGGGTGTGAAATGTCTTTTATAGTTAAAAAACCATTTACCATCCATTTTCCATCCGATATAAGCTCTGAACTTGAAATATATAGATGAGCTGAAGGAAAAGATTCGACTGAAAAAAAATCATCTGATCTTAAATGGCCCTCTAACCTTTCTTTACTTCCACCTGTTAAATCTTGTACGTTAATAGATGTCATGTCAACAAAAAACTCCCCCTGAGAAATAAGACCATCTGCAACTTCAAATTGTCCAGATGTAAAATTAATTGTTCCATAGTGGGAGCTTGTTGAGACTTCTCTACCAGTCCAAACAAGGCTACTTTCGTCTTGATTAATATTATAAATTGCATCAGACGCATTAACTGTAACATTATTGGTCTCTTCTGACTTATTAGAGTTCATATTACATGAAACCAGTGAGACAAACATTAATAAAGTGATTAATTTTTTCATGCATTAAAATTTTTATAAAACTAGAAAATTGAATTTTTTAGGTTTCTTTTTGATATGGTTTTAATTATTATTTAACATCTTTAATGATAATGTAAAGCAAACTATACATTATAAATGTAAAGTAAACTTGACAAAAAGAATTAAAAAGTTATAATGTAAAGTTTATTTTACAAAAATTTTATTATATTTGTAAAGCTTACTTTACATATGCTTATAAACAGAGTTAAAGATTATAGAAAAGGTGCGGGTCTAACCCAAGAGGATTTAGCACTTCTTGCTGGCGTTAGTAGACAAACAATAATATCAATAGAGAAAAATAAATTTGTGCCTGGCCTTGACATAGCTTTAAAAATATCAGAGTCTTTAAAAACCCCAATTAATAAACTTTTTTATTTTGTATAAATGGAAAAAATTGATGCAGTAATAACTTGGGTTGATGGATCTGAGCCTAATTACAAACTAAAACTTGAAGAGAATCTTAAAAACAAAAAGATCATAAATAGACAATATACTCAGGCAAATGAAATTGTTTTCTGTGTAGCATCTATTATTAAATTTGCACCATTTGTTCGTAAAATTTTTATTGTTACTGACAAACAAAAACCAAACTTTAGCGGGATTAGACATATGGTGTCTTTAGAAAAAATTGAAATTATTGATCATGAAGAAATTTTTCGTAACAATAAAGATTGTATGCCATCATTTAATATTAGATCAATAGATGCATTACTTTTTAAGATTAAAAATCTTTCTGATAAGTTCATTTATTTTAATGATGATATGTTTCTTATCAAAGAGACTACCAAAGAGGATTGGTTTAAAGATAATAAAGCAGTTTTAACAGGAAGTTGGGCCAAGACATACAATAAACAATTAATAAAGACCATCTCACATAAAATAAAAAACTTATTAAATATTAGGCCAAGCTTCAACGCTGCTCAATCAAAAGCTGCAAATATTGTGGGTTTCCATAATAGGTATTTTAAATCATTTCATTGTGGTAGACCACAAATAAAATCAGTTATTAAAGATTTTTATGATAAAAACCCTCAAAGACTAACAAACCAAATAAGGTACAAATTTAGAGACGGCAGACAATATATGCCATACAGCCTTTGTTGGCATCTGTTAATAAAAGAGAATCTCTATGTTGAGTCTTCCATAAATAAACTTGTAGAGATAAATAAATCCCGAAATCTTTCAGCCAAAAAACTTGAAAAGATGTTAAAAAGTATTGATTCAAAAGCTGAAGTTAAATTTCTGAATATACAAGACCTAAATATGGCAGAACCTGAAACACAACAAGTTTTTCAAAACTGGTTTATAAAAAAATTAAATAGCTAAACTAAATAGATTTTATAACCTCAATTGCTCTATCTATCTCTTTTTTTGTGTTGTAAAGTGAAATTCCAAGTCTTGTTACACCTCCTCTGCTTTCAAGACCTAATTGCTGGATTGCCTTTAGTGCATAGAAATGCCCATCCCAAGCACAAATATTGTGTTTAGCTAAGCTAGCACATACTTCTTGAGGAGAGTAATCTGAGTGAACAAATGATACTGTCGGTGTTCTTTCTCTTGTAGAAAAATCAGGGCCAATAACAGTTGTTTTATCAAAGTCTTCTAATGACTCATAGAGATGTTTTGCAAGATTAAATTCATGATCACTAATTTGTAAATATGCACTTTCCAGTTTTTCCCTATATGTTCTTCCTTGACCAAGAGATGAAATAAAATCAATAGCTGCTGAAACTCCTGAGCATGCTGCATGATTCAGTGTCCCTGTTTCAATTATATAAGGGGCCTCCTGATCTTGGACAACTAGTCTATCTGGATTAAGATCGTTCAAAACTCCAGGCTTAGAGTAGAGAAAACTTATATGTGGTCCATAAAACTTATAAGCTGAACATAACATAAAATCACAGTCAAGATCTTTAACATCAATTGAAAAATGTGGTGCATAATGGACAGCATCTAGTAGAAAAAGGCATTTTCTGTCTTTTAGATATTCTTTAACTCTATTGAAGCTGTTAAGTGTTCCGAGTGCATTGGATGACATACCCATGCAAACCATTACGGTTTTATCATTTATTTTACTTTTGAAATCAGAATAATCAAGAGTTCCATTCTGCTTTAGATTAACTTCAATAATCTTCACACCTACTTCTTTCAAAATCATCCATGGGCCTCTATTTGCCTCATGATCAAGCTCTGTTACAATCACTTCGTCACCTTCTTTAAATTTTCTTGATAAAGCTCTTGCCAAACTGTAATTTAATGTGGTCATGTTTTGACCAATTGAAATCGAGTTAGGATTTTCTGCCCCAAGCATAAGAGAAACTTTAAATCGGAGATCATCCATAATAGAGTCGGTTTCTTTACTTGTAATAAATTCTCCGTGTGTATTCGCATTTGATCTTAAATAATATTTGGAGATTGCCTCGATTACCTGAATAGGAACTTGAGTGCCTCCGGGGCCATCTAAGTATATAATTTGTTGATTTGAGCTATTAACTCTATTTAAAGAAGGAAAGTACTCTCTAGTTTTTTCTGAAAAACCTTCCATTTAAACTAATCTGCAATTTTCCAAAAAGCAATTCCTCCAGCCTGTTTTCCGACCTCAGCAGAATCAACTAACTCAAGTTTTTCGAGACTAATAACATCTACCTTACCTGCCTCACCTCCTACACCTTCAACAGAAACAAAAGCATACTTGTTGTCCGGTGAAATTACCACTCCATGTGGAATTTGAGTTGATGTCTTTATCTTGGAAATTTGTTTGCCCTTATCTAAGGACCAAATAGAAACTGCACCCTCGTTTTTCAGGGTTGTTATAATGTGTTTTCCGTCAGGTGTAGCGGCTATGTTATATGGCCCCTCCCCTGTCTCAATTGTTTGCTTAACTTTCCATTCTTGGACATCAACAATGAAGATTTTATTTGAACCATTACCAGCTATGTATAATTCTTTTCCTGATGGAGACGGAGCTACCCACGTTGGTTTAACTTTTGAGTGATGCATGGCGTTCCTATGATGTTTATTGGTGTCAAGACTCAAAATACGCTTTACACTCAAATCAACAGCATCTATTTCAAATAGTTCTCCTGACATCATCGCCACAGAATAATGTAAATTTCCATCTGGGGACATTCTTGACCCATGTGGCATAATACCAGTTTTTATTTTACTTATCTCTACCATGTACTCTGGATCAACAACTGAAACAGTGCTTGTTTTCATTAGACCGTGTAAATTAAAATTAACCACATAAAGAAGTCCTGTTGTTTTTGATATCTGCATGGTAGCTGGAAAAAGGCCTAACTCGACTTTTGATAGTGGCTCGTTGTTTTCAGTCGAATATTTAACAACTGATCCATTTGGATTTCCGTGCGCCAATGTTAAATACCAATATTCACCGCTAGGGTCAATAGTTATTCCGTGTGGACCTTCATTTTCTGTTGGCATTACTCCAACTGAAACTCTATTTGTTTCTTGTATTTCATTTCCATCAAATTTTAATACGGAAACCTGATCATCTGACTCAGCTGCAACATAGACATAATATTCTTGTGAAAATCCAATGTTAAAAATTAAAAGGAATAAAATTGTATATAATCTCTTCATGGTTTAGTCGATTAATCTTGGTCTGTCTAAGTATTCATTAATTCTAGAATTATCCGGTTTTGTTGGCAAGACTTTTGAAGAACCAATTCCACCATTATGATCTGAATAAAAAACATATCCTTTATAGAGTTGTGCACCCCATGTCATAGCAGCATTAGGAATGTATCCGTTTGGGTTTGCCGTATTAATATGACCGATTTCTCGCCCCTGTCTAAAGAGATCCCCCATAAGTTCTCCACTAATATCAACTATTCTAACACCACCTGTATACATTGCAACATATAGTATATCATCCTCTATCCAATAATTGTGAGAGCCGTGCCCAGGCAGTTCATATCTAGCAACTTCTTCTGGATTATTAATATCAGTAAAGTCGACAAAGTGAATGAA
>ENA-OSEY01001734-OSEY01001734.1-marine-metagenome-genome-assembly--contig:-NODE-1734-length-14751-cov-14.439826_pt1 | contig 14751 bp, 14 predicted proteins | sample MGYA00248465_ERZ534230 | MGnify/ENA primary metagenome ERZ534230 (study PRJEB26409, sample SAMN06344110) | marine metagenome | isolation source: Sea water from surface | place: Atlantic Ocean:Southern...
GTTCTTATACCCTACCATACTGTCCAACGTATTTATCGCTTTATAAAAAACTATTCCAGGAAGTCCAAAAAGAAATGCCCAAAATAAAGGAGCAATTATTCCATCAGACGTGTTCTCAGATAAGCTTTCGATGGCGCCACCACATATAGTATTTTCATCGGAATTTGTTAAGTCCCTACCGACTATTTTTGAGAGCGCTGCCCGAGAAGCAATTAAGTCTTTTTTGTCAAGCGCATCCGCGACATCTTTAACATGTGTGTAGAGAGATTTAGTTGCTAAAAATGGCCAAATTAATAATGCTTGGATAACAAAACCATAATAAAAATTTAAAAGCATTTGCTCTATCAAAAAAGCTATCGCTGTTATTGGGAACACGGTTAGAAAAAAAGTTAAAGTCCCAAGGAGTTTAAGTGATTTTTTCGAGTATTCTCTCTTATTTAGTAAGTGTTCAAAATACGATATTACTTTGCCAATCCAAGTAACTGGGTGCCCAATATTCTCGTAAACTTTTTCTGGCCACCCTATTACAATATCAAGGGTTAGGGCTATTAAGAGTATTAAGGGGACCATAAAATAAATTTCAGAGTACATGGTAATAATCAGTTGTCTTTGCCTTAAAATTTTTATATCCAAACTACAGTCGTTTTAACATATCCATATTGAGTTTTTATGAAAAAATTAGAATTAGTCCACACTATAGATGATATTTTTAATTTAGTGGATAGCGCACCAACATGGTCCAAAGAATTAAAAGAAAAAGCTGTTGAAAGACAAAAGAATTTGTTGAAACCAGCCAATTCCCTAGGTCAGCTTGAAGACATAGCAGTTTTTTTGTCATCTTGGGGCAAAAAGACTATGAAAGACATGGAGAAAATATCCACTATTGTATTTGCTGGTAATCATGGTGTGTGTAGACAATCAATAAACCCATTTCCCCAAGAAGTTACTTTTCAGATGGTAGAAACGTTTAAATTGGGAAAAGCAGCAATAAATAAGATATGTGAGTCAAACGAAATCAATCTAGAGGTTATCCCGATCGATCTAGAAAAACCAACGGCTGATATATCCATTGGACGTGCCATGGATGAAACGGAGTTTATTAAGTCCTTTAACATAGGGTTGCGTGCAGTTTCAGAGAATATGGATTTAATTACATTGGGAGAAATGGGAATTGGTAATACAACAATTGCATCAGCATTATGTTATTATTTTTTTAATAACGATGTAAGTTCATGGGTAGGACCAGGAACTGGCTCTAACCAAGATCAGGTGATACATAAGGGCAAAATAATTGAAAGAGCAGTAAAGACAAATCGGCCTGGTATTGTAAGACCTCTCGATGCAGGAGTATCCCTAGGCGGTAGAGAACAAGCAGCGATTTGTGGAGCTGTAGTAGCTGCGAAGCATTATTCGGTGCCAGTAATTTTAGATGGTTTTATTTGTACTGCAGCAGTATTACCGATTTTCTTCGAAAGGAAGGATATCCTTGATCATTGTTTATTTGGGCACTGCTCTAAGGAACCAGGGCATCAGTTGCTACTAAAGATGTTAAACAAAAAGCCTATTTTGCGTCTAGATATGGCCTTAGGGGAAGGGTCCGGTGCTGCCTTAGCTACTTCCATAGTCAAAGCGGCTTTCAAGTGTCATGTAGAAATGGCCACGTTTGAAGATTCAGGAGTTTCTGGAAAACAATAAGCTATGATTTCCAGCTGGTTATCCTTTGCATAATATTATCCCCAAGAAAAATTTGATGATAAGCAACGCCAATGAGATGGGTTATTATAAAGAGGTATAATATATTAACTAGAATTTTGTGAGCTATACCCAGATCGATATTGACAGTTGAAAAGGCCAATAGACCGGTAATAGGAATAGCAAAAAGAATAAAGTAAATCCCCAAATGCACAAAAGTTGATAAAAATTTCAATAAAGCATTTGTTTTCTTTGTGGGAGTAGGGACACCAAATTTTATTCTTAGAAAAATTCTAACAGCCATAAGTAAAAATATAAATACGCCTCCTAATATATGAAATTGACTATTGCTTGTATTTCCATTGTTGGTGATGGCCTCATTACGAAGTGCTAAAAATTCTAAGGCAATTTTATCGCCAGTGATCATTTGGAACAAGATGATGACAACTACTAGCCAGTGGATAAGGATGTGAAATTTATTATAATGAGTTGGAATATTTAAACTTTTATTTGCAGACATTATGTCCCACAGAAAGTTTGATGCACGACTTCGCTATCTCTTGGTGCATTATAAAACGTTTCATGATTTTCCTTTACTTCGAAAGGAGTAATTAAAAGATCACATAGAATCTCAAAATCAGAAAAATCACCCTTTGTTGCTTTCCCAATAGCCTGTTCTACAAGATGGTTTCTCATAATAAACTCAGGGTTACTTGAACTTAGCAATTCAATTGCCTCGGTTTTACTCTTGCTATTTTCCTGTAATAATTTTCTCCAATTGCCTAACCATTGACTAACAGCGTGCTGGTTCTCCTCATCTGAATTTCTAAAATTATTTAAGAAAATAGTGTCGTCTTCTTTAATTAGCGTTGCTTTGAGTGACTTGAAAGTCCCGGTAAAATCTGCTTTACCAGCCTCCATTAAATTCAGTAACTCGGAATAAAGCGAGCTTGTTTTTTTTGAGTTATTTTTAAACCCCAATTTGTGTGATATTAAAATATCTAAAGAATTGTTGAAATTTTTATCAAAATCAAAAAGAATTTCCTCAACTACTTTTATTGCGTCTGATGTATTCTTTGAAATTAAAAATAAAATGGTTTCTGCCAACCTGCTTAGGTTCCATGGAGCTACGCGTGATTGGTTAGAGAAAGCGTATCTTCCATACTGGTCTATTGAGCTAAAAACTTTATTTGCTTCATAAGAGTCCATAAACGCACATGGCCCATAATCGATTGTCTCGCAAGATATGGAGGTATTATCTGTATTCATTACACCGTGAATAAAACCAACTGAGTTCCATTGAGCCACTAAGCTAGCTTGACCTTTAACTATTCTCTCAAAAAATAATTTATATTTTTCCTTGTTATCAGAGAGGTCTGGATGGCTTCTTTCAATCATAAAATCGGCCAACTTTCTTATATGGTCCTTCTGATTTCTTATTGCAAAAAACTCAAATGTACCAACTCTAACATGGCTTTTTGCAACCCTTGCAAGCATCGCTCCAGGGGAAACTTCTGCTCTAACAACCTTTTCCCCGGTTAATAAAACAGCTAAAGACCTAGTGGTAGGAACTCCCAAATGGTGCATACTCTCCGAAATTAGGTACTCTCTAATAACAGGTCCTATTCCCGCTCTACCATCTCCTCCTCGAGAGAAGTATGTTTTTCCACTTCCTTTTAGTTGTATGTCTCGCCTCACACCATCTTGACAAATTTTGTCTCCCAGTAGAACTGCGCGGCCATCTCCTAATTGTGGTACCAAATGCCCGAATTGATGCCCTGCGTATGCTAGAGAAATAGAATTAGGAAGTGTTTTGGAATTTTTCCCACTTAGAAATCTAAGGCCAGATTGACTTTTTAAAAAACCAATATCGATGTTAAGCAAGTCCGCTAATTGTTCGTTTATCGTAACCACATTGACATCAGGCATAGCCTCTGCCTCTGTATACCTGAAAAACTCTTGAGGCAGAGATGTGTATGTATTCTCCAAATTAATGGAATTCATTATTAAATCTTCGTTCGATTAATTCCCGTGTTTGTTTAGGGTACTCCTAAACTTTTCAATGATCTCATCAATATGTTTATGTTCAGAAATGAACATTGGAGCTACAATTCCTGAGTCACCAGTAAATTTGACGTGTAGACCCTCCCAGAACAACTCTTTTTGGAATTTTGTTCCTCTTTTTCCTGGATGCCCGTCGGCATGAAGCTCTACTCCACCCATCATCCCAATTCCTCTCACATCTTTTACTAGTGGATGATCGCAGAGTGAAAAAAGAGCATCAAGAAAATAACCAGACATTTCATTAGCTCTGTTAAATAAATCTTCCTCCTCATATATTTCAAGTGATGCCAAACCTGCTGCACATGAACCGGGGTGACCAGAATAAGTATATCCGTGAAAAAACTCAATAGTATCTGGGTTAGAGTTATCTGTAACAGTTTCATAAATATGGTCTTTGACACATACTGCCCCCATTGGCATCGAACCATTTGTAATTGCTTTTGCCATTGTCATAATGTCTGGCGTTACATCAAATTTTTGTGAAGCAAAAGGAGTTCCCATTCGACCAAAGCCAGTTATTACCTCGTCAAAAACAAGTAAAATCCCATGCTCATCACATATTTCTCTTAGTCTTTCAAGGTAACCCTCTGGGGGTACTAAAGTTCCTGTCGACCCTGCAACTGGCTCAACGAAACAAGCGGCGATAGTATTGCCCCCATAAGCTTGTGCAAACCTTTCTAGGTCATTAGCTAGTTCAACACCATTTTTAGGTTGCCCTTTAACTTTAAGCTCTTCTCCGGTCCATGTATGTCGCATTAACACAACGTTCGGCATAACTACGGGAAAGGTTCTTCGATTATTAACCATTCCGGATAAAGATACTCCGCCAATATTGACCCCATGATAAGCTCTTTCTCTACTTACAAAACGATGCCTATTTTGACCGGTAGCAGAATTATAGGACATTATTATTTTTAATGCTGTATCTATAGCTTCAGAACCTGAATTTACAAAAAATACATGGTTCATTTCTTCTGGAGTAAGTTCCGAGACTTTATCTGCTAATTCGAAACTGGCTGGATGGCCCATACCAAAAGGAGATGTGTAGGTGTTCTTCTTCAGCTGATTGTGAACTGCTTCAATAATTTTTGGATGACAGTGTCCAGCAGGAGAACAAAATAAGCCAGAAGAACCATCAATGATTTTTGTATTCTTATGGCTAGTCATATATACACCTGAGGCTTCTGTAATAAGTCTTGGGTCTATCTTAAAGCCTCTGTTATCGGTAAACGGCATCCAATGATTTTCTAATGAATTCTTAATAATGTTATTGGCCATTTGTCTAAATCCTATTATTTGACGTTAAAAAATGGTGGCAATGAAAAACTTCCCCCAAAACACTGTATTTTTTCAAACACAATACTATAATTAAAGTATCAAAATCCTAAAAAGTCAAAAGGGAATCTCTATGAAAGACACTATCGAAGTAAAAGAAAAAAAAGACAGGGACGCTTTTTTTCATTGGGCCGACCCATTTCTGATATCCGATCAACTTTCAGAAGAGGAAAGGATGATTAGCGAAACAGCTGCCTCCTTTGCTAATAAGGAGCTTAGCGTGCGAATCGAAAAAGCTTATAACGAAGAAATTATAGACGAGGGCATTTTCAAACTCATGGGCGACACCGGATTGCTAGGGTGTACAATACCGGAGGAATTTGGGGGGCTAGGAGCTAATTACGTTTCGTATGGATTAATAACAAGAGAGATAGAAAAAGTGGATTCAGGCTACAGGTCTATGATGTCAGTTCAATCATCTCTTGTAATGTATCCTATATCCAAATTTGGATCCCAATCACAAAAAGAAAAATACCTTCCAAAATTGGCATCTGGTGAAAGTGTTGGCTGCTTTGGGCTCACAGAAGCAAACTCTGGTTCTGACCCAGCTTCTATGACAACAAAAGCAAAAAAAGTAGCCGGTGGATTTGAGTTGAATGGTTCAAAAATGTGGATTTCAAATGCTCCTATAGCAGATGTTTTCGTTATTTGGGCAAAGTCGGAATTTCATGAAAATAAAATTAAAGGCTTTATATTAGAAAAGAATTTCGTTGGACTGGAAACGAAAAAAATTCCCGGGAAATTGAGCTTGCGTGCTTCTGTTACTGGTGAAATAAGTTTTAATAATGTCTTTGTTCCTGAAGAAAATATTTTAGAGGATGTCGAAGGTTTGAAAGGACCCTTCAGTTGTTTAAACATGGCGAGATATGGCATAGCCTGGGGAGCAATGGGCGCTGCGGAATTTTGCTGGCATGCAGCAAGAGATTATGGTCTGTCAAGAAAGCAATTTAATAAGCCTTTAGCCGGGACTCAATTATTTCAAAAAAAATTGGCTGATATGCAAACGGAGATTTCGTTAGGTCTACAAGGAGCGCTCAGGCTAGGCAGACTGATAGATGAGGGTCGCGGTGCACCAGAAGCAATAAGCCTGATGAAAAGAAACAATTGTGGTAAAGCACTGGACATCGCTCGTCAAGCAAGAGATATGCATGGAGGGAACGGTATATCCTCTGAGTACGGTGTAATGCGCCACGCGCAAAATTTAGAGACGGTTAACACTTACGAGGGTACACACGATATACATGCACTCATTTTGGGTAGAGCTCAAACAGGTATTCAAGCCTTTTTCTAATTATGTTCGTAGTCTGTAGCCCGTTTTGAAAATTATGGCAATAACTGCTAAACAGATCGCCATAAATGACAATATAGCTACTATAGATAGGGCTATAGGTATTTCAGATGTACCAAAAAAACTCCATCTAAAACCGCTTATAAGATAAAAAACAGGGTTAAGTAATGATACCTTTTGCCAAAAGTCAGGCAACATATCAATGGAGTAAAAACTTCCTCCGAGAAATACTAATGGGGTTACAAGTAGAGTGGGTATAATACTCAATTTCTCCCAGTTTTGTGCCCAGATACCAATTATAAATCCGAAAAGAGAAAAGGTGATTGCTGTCAAAATTATAAAAATAGCCATTACTAAAGGATATTTTATATCATGGGTAACAAATAGATTAGACGTAAGAAAGATCATCAAGCCAATTATCGTCGACTTTGAAGCTGCGGCACCAACATAACCAATAGTGGCTTCCAAAGAAGAGACAGGTGCTGATAGGACTTCGAAAATTGAGCCAACAAATTTGGGAAAATAAATTCCGAAGGCGGCGTTGTTGATACTTTCAGTCATCAGATAAAGCATTATTAATCCGGGTACTATGAATGAGCCATATGAGACGCCATTAATGGTTTCAATTTTTGATCCAATCGCGGCGCCAAAGACCACAAAATAGAGGGAAGTAGTGATTATCGGAGCTACCAAGCTCTGAAATATAGTCCGCCTAAAGCGAGCCATCTCAAATTTGTAAATTGTTATTGCGGCTTGAATGTTCATTGCGTTTCAACCAAATCTAAAAATATATCCTCTAATGAGTTGTCTACTGTATTAATTTCAGTAAAAGCGATACCATTCTGCGAAAGCAAATTCACGATGGATTGTAATTCATTAGACTTATTGTTGATGCCAACGAGCTTAAGCGTCATACCATTCTCTGTAAGTGAAATCTTTTTATTTTTTTTCATAAAAGAAAGGTTCTTAAGCTTTTTACTCAATCTTATAAAAGTAGTTTTTTTACTAAATTCACTCATAAGAGCAGTTTTTTCTTTAACAAGAATAATTTCGCCTGAATTAATAATGCCAACTCTGTCAGCCAACTGTTCTGCTTCCTCGATATAGTGTGTTGTAAGAATGATAGTAACGCCCATTTTTTTTTGATCTTCTATGAGCTTCCAGATATCTCTTCTTAATGACACATCAACACCTGCAGTAGGCTCATCCAAAAAAAGGATTTTGGGTTCATGTGCCAAAGCTTTAGCTATAAGGAGACGTCTTTTCATTCCCCCCGACAGTCCAAAAATCTGTTCATCTCTTTTATCAAAGAGTGACAAGGTTTTTAAAATTTTTTCAATATGATCTCGGCTGTCTTTTAATCCAAAGAGCCCTCTCGAAAATTGACATGAGTTATAAACACTCTCAAATCCATCTAAAGGTAACTCTTGAGGAACTAACCCAATTTGATTTCTCGTCTCTTTGTAGTGAGTTAAAGTATCAAAATTATTAACTTTGATATTCCCACTCGATTGCCTACACAACCCACATATAGCTGATATTAATGTTGTCTTTCCAGCGCCATTTGGCCCCAATAAAGCGAAGATTTCACCTTCTTTGATTTCAAGTGAAACATTATTTAAAGCTTTATGCCTTCCAAATACTTTTGAGACATTCTCAATTGAAATTTGACTTTTCATAACTTACATAGGCATTGGAATTTTTTTATAAAGCTTGTTAACTTCTGCTAACACATCGTCTTTGAGGTATATGTCTTTACCTTTTAAAATCAGCTTTAGTTGATCTACGTTTGATGCACCAAATATCACGGATCCCATAAATGGTCTCGATCTACAAAAGCTTAGAGCTAAGTGAACGGGATCTAATTCAAAACTCTTAGATAATTCGATATATTCTTCTATTGCTCTAGTGGAATTTGGCGTGACCCTTCCAAACATATCAGGAACCCTAGATAGCCTTGAGTTTTCGGGCACTTGACTATTGAGATACTTTCCTGTGATCATTCCGCCAACCAACGGCGAATAGGCTAGCAACTTAACATTTTCGTGAAAACATGTTTCAGCCAAGTCCGTATCAAATATTCTACAAAGTAAGCTATATTCATTTTGTATTGATGCAATTGAGAAGTCCTTATATTTTTTCGCTTCGTTGGCAAACTGCACTGTTCCCCAGGCTGTCTCATTAGATAATCCAATATATCTAATTTTTCCCTCTTTTTTGAGATCATATAATTCCTTTACCACTAGCTCAATATTTTCTCGCTCTACACTACTTTCCTGGCTGGTAGGGTCGTAGTTCCAATATTGTCTAAAATGATAACTGCCTCTGTTTGGCCAATGTAATTGATAAAGATCAATATAGTCTGTTTGTAAATTTTTTAGACTACCTTCTATCGCTAACCGGATTTCTTTTGGAAAAATTCCTTTACCATTTCTAACGTTCTTATAGCCTTTGCCACTGATTTTTGTAGCAATTACTAATTCTTTTCTTTTTTGCAAATTTTTACCAAGCCAGTTGCCCAGGATTCTTTCAGTATCACCCGTGGTTTCTGCTCTCAAAGGACATACAGGATACATTTCGGCAGTATCTATGAAGTTAATTCCCGCATCTAAACTCATTTCTATTTGTTTATGGGCATCCACTTCATCAGTTTGCTCGCCCCAAGTCATCGTTCCTAAGCAAAAGTCTGTTACTTTTAGTTCTGTACTTCCTAAGTTTACAAATTTCAATTTTAAGTTCCTTCACAAGATTATTTGCGTATTAGCATTTTTTTGGATTTAAGAGATGGCCTATAAGCTTTGACTATTAGTGCATAAACAATTATTTGTAAAATGTTAACAATTAATTTCTTGATGGGGTGAGCAATGGGTATGATTAGCAGTGTAAGGAAATTTTTTCAAAGAAAACCATTGGTTGTTGTTATACGGCTAGATGGGGTCATAGGTGCAGTGAGTAGATTTGGGTCAGGGGGTCTAGACGATTCCAATACTCAAAAATTATTAGAAAAGGCCTTTGAGTTCGAAAAAGCCAAAGCGATTGCAATAAAAATAAATTCTCCTGGTGGTTCCCCTACACAATCATCTCTTATAGCATCGAGAATTTTAAAATTATCGGAAGAAAAAAAAATACCCGTTTTATGCTTCTGTGAAGATGTTGCAGCATCTGGAGGCTATTGGTTAGCTTGTGCTGGTGAAGAAATTTACTCGGATATAAATTCGATTATTGGTTCCATAGGTGTAATCTCTGCAAGTTTTGGTTTTTCAGAGCTTATATCCAGATATGGTATAGAGAGAAGAGTATACACGGCTGGAGAAGAAAAGAGTATGCTGGATCCTTTCCAGCCAGAAAAAGCTAGTGACGTAAAACGGCTAAAATCTATCCAAAAAGCCATTTTTGAAAACTTTAAATCTTTTGTGAGCGAGCGCAGAGGTGAAAAGATAAAAGGAAAAAAAATATTTAACGGCGAAGTATGGGATGCACCAAGAGCAAAAGATCTTGGTCTCATCGATGGCATAGGAATGATGGAAGATATTTTGGAGGCAAAGTTCGGAACAGATATAAAACTTAAATATATAAACAAAAAGAAATCATTTTTGTCTCGCTTTAGTAGTTCATTGATAAATGATATCAACTCGAAGATAGTCGAAAAATACTACTTCTCGAAATTTGGGCTATAAGATGTCGATGGGAAGCTAATTGAAAGAAGAAAAAACAGCACTAATCACAGGGGGCGCCAAACGACTAGGGCGTTCTATCTCAAAGGAGCTGGCAAGAGCTGGCTATAATGTTATTATACATTACAACAGCTCAGAGAATGATGCACAAAGCCTCAGAGAGGAGTTACTAGAATTCGGTGTCGATGTTTCCCTTCTTCAGGCTGACCTATTAAATGACAACGAAACACTTTCATTATTTGACAAGTGTAAAAAGCTGATAAAAAGACCTGTGAATTTACTCATAAATAATGCATCGATCTTCGAATATGACAATATAAAAACTGCAACTTTAGAAAGTTGGAATCGTCATCAAAAGTCAAATCTGCAGGCACCATTTTTTTTAACACAAAAATTTGCTGAGCAAGCACCGGAGCCTGAGAAGCTAGAAAATGGTGAGTTGGAAAGTAGGTCGTGTATCATAAATATAATTGATCAAAGAGTTCAGAATCTGACAACCGATTTTACTACCTATACACTAGCCAAATCCGCTTTGTGGACATTAACACGAATTTCAGCTAAGGCGCTGGCCCCAAAAATAAGGGTGAACGCTATAGGGCCAGGTCCAACTTTGAAAGCAGAGTTTCAAAGTGTTTCGAATTATAAAAAACAACGACTTTCTACACCGCTACAAAGAGGCTCAAGTACGTATGAAATATGTGCAACGATTAAATACTTTGTTGATACTCCAAGCGTCAGTGGGCAATTGATATGTGTTGATGGTGGACAGAATTTACAGCAAATAAAAAAAACTGAGGAAATCGATTAATAAATTAGGTAATTTTTGCAAATGACACAAAGTGACCCGAACAAATTCTCCCAGGGAGAAAAGGTAGTTTCCTCTATAGTTAAAACATTGCCGAATAAACCAGGTGTATATCGAATGCTCGATGACACTGGTAGCGTTTTGTACGTAGGAAAAGCAAAAAATCTAAAGAATAGAGTCTCAAGTTATTCGAGAGTGACAGGACACTCTCTTAGAATAGGCAGAATGATTTCTGCAACCAGAGATATGAATTTTTTTATAACAGAAACTGAGCTAGAGGCCCTACTGTTAGAACAGAATCTGATAAAGAAGTATAGTCCCAGATACAACGTGCTTTTAAAGGATGATAAGAGTTTTCCTCAGATTGCAATTACGAAAAACAAACAGTTTCCTCAAGTAACGAAATACCGTGGAAAAAAGGTGGATGGCGTAAAATATTTTGGTCCTTATGCCTCTGCCACTGCAGTTAATAATGCTATTAATTATATTCAGAAGATTTTTCAATTAAGAAATTGCCGAGATAGTAATTTTTATGGACGAAGTCGAGCATGCCTTTTGCATTATATAAATAAATGCTCGGCTCCTTGTGTTGGAAAAATTTCTGAGGAAGAATATTCAAAAACAGTAGATGAAGCAGAAAATTTTCTATTAGGTAAACATACTGAAATCAAAGATAACTTACAAAGCAATATGCTACAGGCGAGCAAAAACTTGGATTTTGAAAGAGCGGCTTTCTACCGAGATCGGATTGAATTAATAGCAAAAATTCAATCGAGTCAAAATATCAATAATTTGAATGTTAAGGATGCTGATATTATAGGTCTATTTAAATTGGGGAATGAAGTCTGTATTCAGGTATTCTTTATCCGATCATATGAGAATAGAGGAAATCATGCTTTTTTTCCTAAGACTGGGGGCGGAGCAGACGATATAGAAATTTTAGAAAATTTTATCGCCCAGTTTTATTCCACAAAAATTCCTGCGAGAGAAATACTCATATCTTACTCCTTGAGAAATAACGAAGTATTAGTAAGGTTTCTCACTGAAAGAAGGAAACAAAAAGTTGTAGTTAGATCACCCGCTAGAGGAAGAGCAAAAGATCTCATAAAAACTGCTGAAAAAAATGCTAAAGAAGCATTAGAACGAAAGATAGCTATGAAGGCTTCTCAGAAATCGCTTTTTGAAGAAGTCGAAACTTGGCTAAAATTAGAAGAGAAAATAAAAAAAATTGAGGTCTACGATAACTCCCACATTCAAGGGAGTTTCCCTATTGGTTGTCTTGTGGCTATAAATTTAGAGGGCTACTCCAAGTCAGATTATAGAAAATATAATATCAAGGACAGTGCTATAAATCCCAAAGATGATTTGGCAATTATGGGTCATGTCTTTGAGCGAAGATTTGGGAAGGTAAAAAGCGAAAATTTAGAAGATTTTAAAAAAAACCTCCCCGATCTAATCGTTATTGATGGTGGCCGCAATCAAATGAATGTTGCCTCGGCTGTCCTGAAGAAGTACAAACTAGAAATTCCGATATTAGCTATTGCTAAAGGAGAGAAAAGGAATGAAGGAAGAGAAGACTTCTATTTTAGAGATAGAATTTTTAGTTTTCCTACAAGTAGTAGTGTCCTTTTCTTTTTTCAAAGAATTCGTGACGAAGTACACCGTTTTGCTATTGGCGCTCATAGGCAGAAAAGATCTTCTGGTATCAACAAAAGTGAACTTGATGAAGTTTATGGGATAGGACCCAAGAAGAAAAAGGAATTATTGCAGCATTTTGGGTCAGCAAAGGAGGTTGGGAAGGCAAGTTTAAAGGATCTTTTGGGTGTAAAAGGAATATCGAAAAATTCAGCAGAAATTATTTTCAATCACTTTAATTCATGATATTACCGGTGGTTATGTATAGCTATATACCAAATTTTCTCACTTTTCTGAGGCTTTTTGCTGCGCCAATATTAATATTATACTTGATCATAGACCAATCTTTTTCTGGTAAGTATTTTGGTTTAATAATCTTTTTCTTTATTATTTTGACCGATTTTTTTGATGGCTATTTGGCTAGAAAGTTTAATACGGAGAGTAATATTGGAAAAGTCTTTGACCCAATAGCTGATAAGATCATGGTTATTTTACTTTTCGCTTTCTTCCTTGGCATTAACTTAGACAATCCAGAAAAATTGTTTATGTCGCTAATGCTTATACTATTAATTACTAGGGAGATTATGATCTCAGGATTACGAGAATTTGTAAGCGCAAAAAAAGCAGATCTAAGCGTTACGCAACTTGCTAGATGGAAAACATTTTTTCAGACCGTACTACTAATCTTCTTATTTTTTGATTACATATATCTTTTCCAAAGCACTGTAATCAGTTGGTCGATAGACTTATTTTGCTTGGTTACATGTCTTTTAACATGGTATACTGGTATGCAGTACATTTTTAAAGCTTTTGACACTGCAAACAATGGGTAAGGTTAAGCTAAAATATTTTTCAAGAATTCGGGAGACAATCGGTAAGACGTCAGAGCTAGTTGAAATAAAATCAACGAATATCCAAGATTTAATTGAAGAGCTACAGGCAATGGGTGAACAATACTCAGTTCTAAAAGGAAGAGACTTTGCCGTTTATTCAGCGGTAGACCAAAATATAGTTACAGACGTTAAAACATCAATCGAAGGTGCCACAGAGATTGCTTTTTTCCCTCCTATGACTGGGGGATAAATATATGCTTAATAAGATAATCGTAGCAGTTCAAAAAAGTGATTTTGATCTAAATTCCGAATTGGAAACTCTGAAGTTAAAGACTGAAAAAGCAGGAGCTGTTGTGATCTTTGTTGGGAAGGTTAGAGACCTTGAAGACGATAATTTAAGATATCTAGAGATAGAATCCTTTGAGGATCTTGCGAAAAGTCAAATAAAAGAAATTTGTGATGATGCTGCAAATAAATGGGATTTAGAATTCATTCTAGTAAAACATCGATTTGGAAGATTGAAAATTAACGATAACATTGTCCTCGTTATTACATCTTCCAAGCATCGAAAGAATGCATATGAAGCCTCTGAGTTTATAATGGAGTATCTTAAAAGCAATGTACCATTTTGGAAAAAAGAAGTAGCAGACAAAACTCAAAAATGGGTCGAGAATTCTTAAATCTTTTTTTTAGCTAAAAAAACTTAGTTAAAGTAGCTAACATCATAAAGACTGTAAGTATAAGTCCAGCTGTTCTATTTGACTTGAAAGTTTCAAGACAACCTTCACGGTTTCTTATGTCCAATTTTAATAGTTGAAACGTTAAATGGAGAGAGAAGAAAAAAATACCAGACGCAAGAATAAAAATCTGAATTGGATCACCATTCGATAAAAAATAAAAAATAGGTCCGACTGTCAAAATTATAAAAACAATGAAAATTGTTAGGTATTGCTTGGGATTTGCTTCAAATAAGATACCAGTAGATCTTATGCCTACTTCTTTATCATCATCTAGATCCTGAAATGAGTAAATTGTGTCGTAAAATATTGTCCATGCTATTGCAGAGATATACAAGCCAACACAGAAGTAATCTAACGTGCCACTATTAGCAGCGTAAGCCAGCAATATACCCCAGTTAAAAGAAAGGCCTAAGAAAAATTGCGGCCAGTATGTAAATCTTTTCGCGAAAGGATAAATAACAACGGTGATAAGAGATAGAAATCCTAAAATTATTGCTAAACGATTAAAAGTTACCAATATCCCAAATGCTAAGCAACATTGTAGTATCAGCCATAAAAATGCCTGAGACTTTGAAACGTTCCCAGCGGGAATGGGTCTGTTTTTTGTCCGTAATACTTTTGCATCAAGCTTTGCATCCGTTATATCGTTCCAGGTACATCCTGCACCACGCATTAGAAGACCACC
>ENA-OSEY01001737-OSEY01001737.1-marine-metagenome-genome-assembly--contig:-NODE-1737-length-14749-cov-2.894834_pt1 | contig 14749 bp, 18 predicted proteins | sample MGYA00248465_ERZ534230 | MGnify/ENA primary metagenome ERZ534230 (study PRJEB26409, sample SAMN06344110) | marine metagenome | isolation source: Sea water from surface | place: Atlantic Ocean:Southern...
TGTGAAATTTTTTCATTAAACGGTAAAATAATTTCACAATATCCACTTTCTGTTTTTCCTAAATATGCTCCAATTGTTTTCATAAAAATTTGATTATTGAAACTAGTTTCTATTTTTTTAATCATTTGCAATTTTACCTATTAATTATTATTTAACACTTTAATCTGGTTATTTTTTCATCGATAGATAAATTTACTATAAACTAAAATAATTGAGGATATTTTATTGCTAAAATCTAATTTTTCATCATTTGCTAAAAATTTTAATCTAAATAATTCAAATCTCAAAGATAGTTCATATTCAATTTCTTTTTTCAGAATCGAAATACTTGCAGGGTTAACTGTAGCTATTGCATTAGTTCCTGAAGCGGTTGCATTTGCTTTTGTTGCTGGTGTCCCTCCTTTATTTGGGTTGTATGCTGCTTTTATTGTAGGAATTATTACTGCCCTTTTTGGTGGAAGGCCTGGAATGATTTCAGGTGCCACAGGAGCACTAGCTGTCGTGATGATCTCTCTAGTTGAAGATTATGGGGTTGAATATCTTTTTGCAACTGTAGTTCTAATGGGTATTTTGCAAATTTTAGCAGGTATCTTTAAATTAGGAAAATTTATTAGATTAGTCCCACAATCTGTAATGCTAGGTTTCGTAAATGGTTTAGCAATTGTAATTGGTTTAGCTCAAATTAGGCAATTTCAAACAATGGATAAAATGGGTGAACTTCATTGGATGACTGGAGATATGATGTCCTTTTCAATTCTTTTGGTTGCAGTTACTATGTTTATTATATGGGCTACACCAAAAATCACAAAAATTATACCTGGTCCATTAACTGCAATCATAATTATATCAGCTTTTGTCATATATTTTGATGTAGGAGTACCCGTAGTTGGTGATTTAGCAAGTATATCAGGTGGTTTACCACAATTCCATATGCCTATTGTGCCATTTGAGATAGAGACGTTATTAATAATTGGACCATATGCAATTATATTAGCAACAATAGGTTTAATTGAGAGTTTATTAACATTAAATCTCGTCGGTGAAATTACTGGTAAAAGGGGTGGTGCTAGTAAAGAATGTATTGCTCAAGGTACTGCAAATACTGTTACTGGTTTTTTTGGCGGAATGGGTGGTTGTGCAATGATTGGTCAATCTATGATCAATGTTAAGTCTGGAGGAAAATCGAGACTTTCTGCATCCATAGCAGCTTTATTTTTGCTTTTTTTCATACTATATGGATCGTTTTTAATTGAATTAATTCCTATAGCTGCATTAGTTGGAGTAATGTTTATGGTCGTAATAGGGACCTTTGCTTGGAACTCATTAAGACTTTTAACAAAAGTACCAAAATCCGATGCACTTGTGATAATCCTGGTAACTGTAGTAACAGTTGCAGAAGATCTGGCAGTAGCTGTAGTTGTAGGAGTAATAGTATCTGCATTGGTATTTGCCTGGAATTCTGCAAGTAGGATACATGCCATTGGAAGAGATTCCAAAACTGAGAAAGGAGCAAAAGTTTACGAAATTGATGGGCCATTATTTTTTGGTTCAGTAGAAAGTTTTTTAGAATTATTTAAACCTGATAATGATCCAAAAGTTGTCATTTTAGATTTTAATAATTCAAAAGTTGTAGATCAATCAGCACTAAAAGCAATTGAAGATATTGCAGAAAGATATCAAAATACAGGCAGAGAAATCAAACTTAGGCATTTGAGTAGAGACTGTCACTACCTATTATCTAGAACTGGTCAGTTAATGATAGATAGTGATGATGATCCAGAATATGCTTTGGCAGTTGATTACAGTGTAAGACTTGGCAAAATGAATAATTAAGAACAATTGATAAATAATTACTTAGACTTTATTAAAAAAATAAACTACTATTTTATTAATTAAGATCGATAAGATTTTGATTATATTAAATAAATTATAATTAATATTTTATAACATAATTTTGTTGTCGCTGATTAATAATTTCTATTTATTTATATAATTTCGAGTTAGTTTTTTAACTATATTTAACATTTTTGTTGCTTCTTTTTTCTGAAATTTATCGAATTTTGCTTCTATGTTTCTACAATAACTGCTTGAGAATAATTTTTCTTTTACACGAGCTATTTTAAAAAACTTTATGCTAATATCAATATTTTGATTTGAAAAATTAATTACAGGTAATAGCTCATAAAACAAATTTCTTGCATCATGAAGGTTACCGTTTTTATATAGATTATAAATCTTTACATATATATATTCTAATCCTGTTGGAATAAATGCATCAACATCTCTATTTAAAGCATCTAGTAATTGAGTTACTGCCCACCCACCACAAACATTTAGTTTATTTTGAGTTATTTTTTTGATTTTAGTATATTTTGGACCAGCATTTTTAGTTTCAATTTTAAGCCATCGAAATTTATCAATTTCATCAAATAATTTAAGTATATAATTCTGGCTAAGACCATTGCCATTCCAATCTAAATCTTGGATCATAATAATTTCAGGTCCAACATTCGATATTTTTTTAAGTAAATTTAAATTTTCATGAATTTTTTTATTTTTATCTATTTGAATACAAACTCCTAGTGCATTATTTTTTTTTGCTATCTTAGATAATTTAATACTGTATTCATTTTGTAAATCACTAATGTTTACTATAAATGGTATCCTTTTTTTGTTTGTATGGTTGACTATTTCAATAAAATCTACTTTTTCCTTGAATGATAAGGATTGACCCTCACCCGCAACTGCAAGTCCTAACATTCCGTTGCAACCACTTTTTATTGTATGTTCTACAAGCTTAGCTAGTGAGTTATGGTCCAAGTTTCCTTTCTTTGAAAAAGGAGTATTTAAACTAGGTATAATGCCTTTCATTTAATTCTCAATATTTAACAATAAATAACAATTATCAAATATAATAAAATATATCTATTTTATCTAAATAAATTCATTTTCAAATTTATAGGGTGACCCTTTTATTCCTCCTAAATTCTCACACTTTTTAGATGCAGCTAAATTTGCAAATTTACATGCATTAAGTAAGGAAGTTCCTAATGAAATAGCTAATGTAAATGCCCCATGCCATACATCTCCTGCTGCAAGTGTATCAATAGCATTAATTTTAGGTGGTTTGACTTGAACTAATTCATTATTGTCTAAGAAAAAAACTCCATTTTTTCCATCGGTTACACAACAAAAATTATTAGAAAAATTTTTAAATATTTTTAAAGATTTTTTTATGGATGAAGTATTTGTGAAAGATTCTAAACCTTGTAAAGAAAATGCTACATGAGAAGCAATTTTAACAGCTTCTTTACTTACTGGATTTTCTGCATCAAGTATACCAGGCTTATTATATTTTTTTGCTTCTTTCAAAATTAAAATGGTAGCATTTTCTAAGCGGCCATCTGTCAAATAAGCATTAAAGTTATTTGCGGTAATAAAATGATTATATTTAAAGTCTATTTTCTTAGACCTAAAATTGACAATTTGTCTTTCTCCTTCATTATCTACTGTTACACAAGAATTTGATGTATTTACATCATTTTTTACAATCATATGGTCTGTGTTTATATTTTCACTTTTCAATTCTTTTAGGATATAATTACCAAAAAAATCATTACCAATTTTGCTTATAAATGTAACTGACCCTCCTAATCTTGATATTGCTATAGAAGCATTGCTTGCATTTCCACCAGTGGATATAATTTGTTTTTTTGAAACATATTTAATACCTTTATTAGGTAATTTTTCTAAGTAATAAATTAAGTCTACTGTTGCTAAGCCAACTACAAGTATGGAATTCATATTATTAACAAATTTTAATTAAATTTCATCAAGATTTTGCTATCATTAAATTATCCTTCATATCCAAATTGCCTTGGCAACCATAATACCAAATCAGGAAAAGAAACCATTAAAAATAGTGCAGCAATTAATACCAAAAGAAAAGGTATTACCTCTTTAATAATTTCACCTAATGGAATTCGTGATACTGCATTAATTACAAATAACAATACTCCATAAGGTGGAGTAATCAAACCAATCATACAATTTACCACAGCAACTACTCCAAAGTGAACAAAATCTATTCCTAATTCCTTACAAGAAGGTAAAAAAAGTGGAATAATAACTAGAATAAGAGTTGTAGCATCAAGTATGCAACCTAATAATAATATTAAAATATTCACACAAATTAGAAACAGTAGTGGAGAAACATCTAATCCAACAAGATAACTGGCAATAATATCTGGAATATTTTCAGAAGCCACAATGTAATTTAAAATTAAAGCTCCACCAATTACTAAACCAACAGCAGCAGAAGAGCGCGCCGATTCAACTAAAATATTATAAAAATTTGAGAATGATAGGGCCCTGTAAAATATTGAAGCCAATATAAGAGCATAAAATGCAGCAACTGCAGCAGCTTCGGTTGGAGTTGTTACACCTCCATAGATACAATATAATAATATTACAGGCATCAATAATGCGGGAAATGCATTAAAAGTAATCATTGGTAGCTTACTTATTGGAACAGACTCTTCTGGTTCATAGCCTCTCTTGATGGCTATAAAGCTATTCATTGCCATAAGAACAGCACCCATAAGAATTCCAGGTATTATTCCGCCTAAAAAAAGATAACCTATCGAACTATTTGATACTAACGCATATAAAACCATTGGAATAGATGGAGGTATAATGGGGCCAATTGTTGCTGATGCTGCCGTAATTGCGGCTGCATACCCCCTTGTATAGTGTCCAGATTTAACCATCATATTAATAATAATTTTTCCAATTCCAGCTGCATCAGCTACTGCAGAACCTGACATTCCAGAAAAAATGATACTAGCAACTACATTAACATGACCTAATCCACCTTTAAACCTTCCGACAACAGCTACACAAAATCTTAAAAGTCTATCACTTATTGTTCCTGCATTCATAATATTTGCTGCAACTATGAATAGCGGAACAGCAAGTAATATGAAGCTACTATATAATCCATCTAAAATTACTTTTCCGGCTAAACCTATTCCTTGTCCTCCTACCCAGAGATAAGCACAAGAACTTACAAATATAGCATATGCTATTGGGGTTCCTATTGCGGATAAACTGAATAAAAGTATTAAACAAATTAAAAATTCATAAGACATTTTTATTCTCATTTGATGAACGTATTTCATCATTATTTGAATAAAGCAGATCAAACTCCGCATCATTTTTATATATAAAATAAGCCCTGTATAAATATCGAATTGAAACAGCACTACAAAAAATAAAAAAGATTAAATAAATGTCTCTAACTCGTATCCAATCACCAAATACGTTAGAAAGAGTTGCAGTTTTTTTCAATCTTAAAATGTAAAATTTACTCCATGTTGGTTCAATCACAATTATGAGTGTTAAAGAAATTATTAGTGCACTTATTATTGCAAGCCATTTTCGCATCTTTGGAGATACACTAGTATAAAGCATATCAAAAATTACATGATCACGTTGGCGAACAATAAATCCATTCCCCCAGAAAACCATCCAAATCCACATCAAAAGACAAAAGTCTAGTGTCCAACCATATAATGTTGGATCTAGAAATGGAAAAATTTCTTTAATCCATTCTGCACGTGCAGTATATCTAATTGTTACTTGTAAGATAAAAGTTGCAAACATGGCGGCCATCATAATAGCCGCCACAATTTCAAAAACGTGAATAATTCTTGTTTGAATAGATTTCATAGAATTTCACGCATTTCATTTTTTAATTACCTAACGAATTAATCTTATCTAATACTCCAGCTGGCCATGGTTTAGATGCATCAGTTTCAAGATACATTTTTTGAACATGGTTTCTAAAAGCGGCTAGATTTGGTTCATAAATTTCAAGTCCTTGCTCTTTTAAAAATGAAACTAAATCTTCCTCTTTTTGAAGTTGGATTTGACGAGCACTTTCTGCAGCATCAACAGCTGCTTTTTGCACAGTTGCTTGCTGGTCAGAATTTAACTTATCCCAAACAGCTTTTGAAAATGCTACGTAATTAAGATCAACTAAATGAGAAGTAAGTGCTATTTGACAAGTAACCTCATAAAATTTTGCGTCAACAACAGTTGGAAGTGGGTTGTCCTGACCATCAACAGATTTAGTTTGAAGGGCTGTATATACCTCTGTGAAAGCCATTGGTGTTGGGTTTGCACCAAGAGCTTTTCCTAAAAATTGCCAAGCATCAGTTCCAGGCATTCTAAGATTAATTCCAGCTAAATCTGCAGGTGTTTGCACATTAACCTCATTTTTACATTGACGCAAATTCACGTGTCTTCTTCCCAAATACATTATACTTAAAAGTTTAACGCCAAGTTCTTTTTCCACTTTTGCCTTAAATGGATCCATTAATGAATCATTAAAAACTCTTACTTGGTGAGCTGCATTTTGGTGTACATAACCAGTAGCAAAAATTGAAAACTCTGGAAAAAACTGAGCTAACTCTTGAGCAGATGTAATCGACATCTCAAGATCACCTGAGGCTATTGCTTCAAGCTCGGAGTTTTGTTTAATCAAAGAAGCATTGTAATGCGGTTCATATTTGGCAAAATTAGCAACAGCTGGCGCAAATACCTTTTCTAAAGCTATACTTCTTTGGTCAGTCGCTGATGCAGGTGTAGACATTCTTAAAGTTACATGTCCGTCTGCAAAAGCCATAGAAACAAAACTAATTACTAAAACTGTAACTAGAGTTGTAAATTTTTGTAAAAAATTTAATATTGAATATACCATAATTATTTTCTCCTTATAACATTAAGAAGATTACAGATTTTATAATCTAATTCAACTAGAATACATAATATTGATCAGTAAAAACTAAATTATTTTTTTTAAGTCATTAATAATTTTATTAGATGATTTTATTAAAGGAGGTCTTACATTTAACCAAATTTTATTCTTTGTTTTTAAGTAAATTAAAGTTTTTATAGCTGGAACTACTGGATACTTTAAAATTTTATTTACCACCTTAATAATATGTGGGTTATTTTTTTTACTAAGAATTATTTTGGAAATTTCATTGGGATATATGTTTGATAATCCACAAATAGACCCTGCCCCACCCAATTTTAAAGTTCTAGCAATTAATCTTTCATCACCTACTGTTGTCATAATATTATTAGATTTTAAATATTCATTTGTTTGATTAATATCCCCAGAACTATCTTTAACCCCTTTTATAAAATTTGTACCAAATTTTTCTTGTAAATTATTAATAAGATCAGCTTTAATTTTAATTGTTGTAATTTGTGGGATGTTATACAAAATAATTTTATTTTCATTAGAGATATTTGAAAATAAATTAATAAACCATTTCTCAAGTGCATTTTGATCAAGCTCTTTAAAGAAAAAAGGAGGTGAAACTAAAAATTTATTAATTCCTAATTCATTATATTTATCTATTTCTATTTGCGCAGATTTATAATTTGATTGAATAATTGATACATAAATTTGTTTTGGCGATAATTCATAGGATAATAAATACTCTAAAGTTTGAATTTTTTCACTAAAACTAATTGATGGACCCTCTCCAGTTGTTCCAAAAAAAGTAATTGAATCTATTTTTGAAGTTAACAGATTAGATATTTGATTTCTAAATTCATTAACTTCAATTTTATCATCTTTGTCAAAAGGAGTAGCAATTGCTACAGATAAACCAAACAAAACTTTATCCCCTAAAGAAAATTGAAATATATATAAGCATTAAATTTTTATAAAATCTAACAATTTTTTTTAAGAACATTTTCAATATATTTATGTATGTTATTATGACACATAGATTTAAATATAATGATTGGAAAATATTTGAAAAAAAAATATAAATTTATACCTGATCATTTTAAGCCAAATTTACCTAAATCAATAGAATTGGGTGATGTAGCTGGAATATCTATAGATCAACAAGATAATATTTATTTATTTAATAGAAGCAAGCATCCAGTTATCGTATTAAGTCAAACTGGTGAATTCTTACGAACTTGGGGACAAGGAGTTTTTAAGAATCCACATGGTTCTCATATTGGATTTGATAATAATATTTATCTCACCGATAATGGTGATCATACTGTAAGAAAATTTACTCTTCATGGTAAATTACTTTTACAAATTGGAATACCTGACTCATCGTCTGGTTTTATGAGTGGTAAACCCTTCTGTAAGTGTACCCACTCTGCTTTATCACCAGAAGGAAACATAATTGTCTCTGATGGATATGGAAATGCCTCTATTCATATTTTTGACCCTAATGGAAAGCATTTAAAATCTTGGGGTAAACCTGGTACTTCTCAAGGTGAATTTAATCTTCCTCATAATGTATGTTGTGATAAAGAAGGATGGATTTATGTCGCAGATAGAGAAAATTCAAGAGTTCAAATTTTTAGTTCAAAAGGAAAATTTGAAAAACAGGTTAATAATATGCATAGGCCTAGTGGACTAGCAATAACTCCAGGTTCTAATCCAGATTTAATTGTAGGTGAATTGGGATCATATCTTGAGGTAAATAAAAAATTTCCCAATCTAGGACCATATTTAAGCTTTTTTAATTCAAAAAGTGATTTACTTTATAGGATTGGTAATAATGGTAAACCCGGTTTATCACCAGGAATGTTTGTGTCTCCTCATTCAATAGCTTATGACTCATATGGTAATATTTACGTTGGAGATGTAGTTGAAACTGATTGGGCTCATTTATTTGGAAATAAAGTAAAGCCCATTGATATAAGGCGCTTCCAAAGATTTTTAAGAACTGGGATGTGGAAAGAATTTACAAAACAACAAAGTTAAAATAAATACTTTGTATGAATATATAATTAAAAGAAAGAGAAGTATTATGAAAAAAAGAATATTAATTCTGATAATAATAACTTTGTTCAATATTAGTTGTAGTAAAATTAGAAATGATGCAACTATGGTATTATGTACCTCTTTGGAAACAAATCCTCATTTGTGTTCGAAAACAATATCTAAAAACTATTAATATAATAATAAGAGCTCTTAACGATTTATTAAAATAAGTCCAGAGATAACTAAGAAAGCTGCAATAATAAAATCAAAAGTCATAACTTCACCTAATATTAGCCATCCAAAAAAAATTGTAAATATAGGTGTTAAAAAAGAAAAACTAGCAACTCCTGATGCAGGGTATTTTGATAGTAACCATAACCAAAATAAAAAACCACCTGCAACTACTATGATTGATTGAAAAATTATTCCCCAAATATGTATCAATTGAAAATTACGAATTGGATCTTCAATAAATAGAGAAAAAATGGTCAAAATTGGTCCTGAGACCATTACCATCCATAATAACTGCATTTCTGGTGATACCTTGTTAAAACTTGAATTTTTAGCAATAATGATAAGAAGTGCCCAAAATAATGCTGCTAAAAATGCTAAAATATCGCCAATTAAATTTGGTGAATTTAAAATTAAATTAATTTTAAAATTTGTAACTGATAAAACAACACCAATAAAAGCTAAAATTAATCCTAGAAATTTTAAAAATGATATTTTTTCATTATTCTTTGTAAATAAAAGTAATATTGTTAACCACAATGGCATTGAGTAATAAATAATTGAATTTCTGGAAACTGTTGTGAAATCTAATGCTAAAAATAAGAATAAAAACTCTAATGCAAAAATAAACCCTGCTATAAAACTTATTTTAATATATTTACTATTAAAAACAATAGGTTTATCAAATAATTTCATCCAAATAATTATAAAAATAAATGCTATAAATGATCTTATTCCCGCAAAAAATATTGGATTTAAACCTAAGTTTACAATTTTTATTACCACATGATTTATACCTAATAATAAAGAAAAAGATATTAAAGCGATTGCTCCAAATGCATCAATTTTAGTTTTTTTTTGCATTGTTTTAGATAATTATAATATAGATTGTATTAAAATTTACTATTTGTTTGATTTTTTAAGTCGTTATATAATTATCAATTTAATAAATGATCAATATAAATATTATGTTAAAATTTAATATCATTGTTATTTATGTTTTATTGTTATTTTCAAAAATTGCAATAGCTGATGAACATTCTGAATCTACAACTTTTTCTTGTAAAATTTTACGTCACATGCAGGTTTTACGAACAGTAGTAACTGAATTTGATAAATTTGAGTTTGAAGTCATTGTTAAAAAAGAAAATATTATTTTGACTGACAGGTATTTTTATGGATCGTCTAACTTAGAATATCTTGAGAGAGAAAGCGAAAATAGTTGGGTTGCATCAGACGAATTTAATTGGTTTAAGCTTCATAATAATTATTTATATATTGCTAGACTTGATGGAGTTGGAGTTAAGTCTATGAGTGCATTTTGTAAAATAAAAAAGTTTAATTAGGATCATTGTTCAGAAGTTTTTTTATTTTCTTCATTTTCTGTTTTAGAAGATATTAATGAGTATACTGAACGTTGTCTTATAATTAAAACTGCTATGGCTAGCATTAAAATTGCTCCAGCTTCATATAATAAGTTTTGAGGATCAGAACCTTTACCTTGTAAAATAATCATTCTGCTTAATGCTGTAATCGCAATAAATAAAGGTAAGGTAATAGGAATACTGCCACTCCTGTAAAAAACACCAACCATTCCCAGTACCTCTGTATAAATAAAAAGTAATAATAAATCAGCAAGTTCTACTTCTCTATCAGAAATTAATGTTGATATTTCTATAACTGTGGCACAAACTGTCGCTATAGCTATACAAATTAATAATATTCGTTCTGTTGTTTTAATAAGAAATTCAAAATCCATTTTACTGCTCTAGAATTAGTATAGTATTTAATTAATTTAAAAAATCTTACTTTTCAAGATTAAGTTTCATTGTAATTACATTGTGAAATAAATATTACAGAAAATTTATAAATGGTTTTTTTTCAATCAATTGATATTTACTGTGAAAGACAAAGCATAATATTTTGGAGTGAACCGATTAATGCTCTAACTAATTTCTTTTTTATAATTATTGGTTTTCTTTTATTCATTAAAACATTTCAAGATAAACTTTGTAAATTACTCTCACTAGAATTAATTTTAATTGGTTTTTGTTCATTTCTTTTTCATACATTTGCTAATATAGCCACTGCTATTCTTGATACTTTTTCTATTATATTATTTGGTTTTACATACCTTTTTGGAGCGAATGTACGGTTTTTAAATTTTTCTTATTTATTGTCTGCCATTGGTGTGATATTTTTTATTCCTTTCAGCTTTATTGTAACATTTTGTATTCAATTTTTTATTGGACATATTAATGGTTCTGCATTTTATTTTTCCTATATTTTTTTATTTTTGAGTTATTCAATCGTTTTGATAAAAAATAATTCTTATGTAAGTAAAAATTTATTTCTATGTTTTGTGCTTCTATTCATTTCTGTGATTTTAAGATCTATTGATCAGAATCTATGTTCAAAAATATCCGTTGGCACTCATTTTTTATGGCATATTTTAAACTCAATAGTATTAGGAATTTCAATAATTACTATTCATAGTCAACAAAAAAATATTAAAAATTGAGATTTATTTCTATTTAAGTAAATAAACATAAATTAAATTAAAAGCTATTAATATCATGATGATTCCTAGCGTAATATTTATTTTTTTCCATAAAGATGGTGTATTTATTATTGGACCAATTTTGTAGCCAATATATCCAAGAAAAAAGAAAAATAAAAAGCTTGAAGTTACTGTCCCAATTAAGAAAGGTATCTGTTTATTAGGTTGTTGAGAATTAGTAATACTACCAATTAGAAAGACCGTATCCAAATAGACATGTGGATTAAACCAAGTTATCCCCGCAATCACTAATAATGTTTTAGATAAATTTCTATTGGATATTTCTGAAAAATGAATATTAAAACTTTTCTTCCTTGTTAATAATAGTCCATCTTTAATTTTAAGTATTCCATAGCTTATTAACCAAAAAAAACCAATAAAAATGATTAAATTTTGTAAAAAATTGTTATTCTCTACTATTAAATATACACCTGAATATCCTATTAAAATTAATAATGCATCTGAAATAGAACAAAACAAACATACAAATAAGACATGTTTGCCAATTAAACCTTGATTGAAAACAAACAGATTTTGAGCCCCAATAGCGATTATTAAAGATAAACCAAGTAATAAGCCTTGAAAATAGGAGAAAAGAAATAACATCTAGGTTAATTAACAATATTTTCTTTTGTTTTAAAACTTAAATAAAAAGTAGCTGATAAAATAATTATGGCACCTAAAATAAAGTTTAGTTCTAGATTTTCATTAAAAGCATAAATTCCTACAACATAAGCAATTGGTACAGCTAAATATTGGAAAGGTGCTAAAATTACTGCTGGTGCTAAGGATCTACTAAAAGCTAAGAAAAATTGCTGAAAACTGGATAGTAAACCGCAAGATATTAAAATTAGCCAAGTATAAAAATTTTGTGGTAATTCTTCTTTTGAAAAAAGAAAAACTAATATGAATATACATGCACCCGTTATGTTATACCATAAAGCAGTACTTATTGGTTTATCAGAGTTTCCAAGTTTTCTAAGATATATATTTAGTAAAGCTGCAAAAAATGCAGAATTTAATCCCCAAAAAATTCCAAAATTTAACCAACCCGATTTTTCAGGGTCAATTACTATTATTGAACCTATTAAACCGATTATAACAGCAAACCAACGTTTTATTTCAACTTTTTCAGAAAGCATTGCAGGTGCTAAAATCGTAATAAAAATAGTAACTAGTTGTCCAAGAGCGATTGTTTTTCCTATTCCAATTAATGAAATTGCTATGAAATATGAGGTTAGACCAGTTATACCTATTATTATTCTCGCAATTAGAGTTTTCTTTTTATTGATTTGTAAAAATAAAGTTCCTCTTTGTGACAGTCCAATAATTATAAGTAAGGGTAAACAAAAAATATATCTAAATAATAATATAGTAATTACTGATGTATTTGGAGATGCAAATTTAACAATTGTTGCTATGGCTGTTAAAGTAAGAATTTCTAAAATACAAGTGAATATGCCCAAAGGAACTTTATCTTCATTATTTGAATAATACATAAACTAACCTTTGAAAATTATACTTATTAAGTATTTTCTATGTTTAATTTAAGTCAATTTGATATTTTTTTAATTTTTCAATATCAATGATTTCTAAGGCTTTTTCATTTGTAGATAATAATTTGACCCTTGGGGCACAACCTTCGTCCTCTGCTTCCAACCATCTAGCAGCGCATAAACACCAACCATCACCAGGATTGAGACCAGGAAAATCGTATTCTGGTCTAGGAGTTGTTAAATCATTACCTTTAGACTTAGAAAATTCTAAAAATTCTTTTGTGACAATTACACAAACTGTGTGGCTTCCAAAATCCATTTCGTTTGTATTACAACAACCATCTCTGAAAAAACCAGTCATTGGATTTTCATTACATATTTCTAAATCAGTACCAAGCACATTTTTCTGTTTCATGATTTTGATCGTATTTTATTGAAATTGTGATTTATATATTTGTTCTGTTTTTGTAGATAAAATAAAGTCATTAACATGAAGAGATTTGATTTTATGGCTCCACCAACTGATTGTCACTTTACCATATTCTAATAAAATACTGGGATGATGCCCCTCTTTTTCTGCCAAATCTCCAATAACATTTGTAAATTTCTGAGCATTAAAAAAATTATTGAATTTAAACTCTCTTTTTAGTTGGGGAAAGTCTACATCTGTAGACAAATACCATTCACTATTATTTTTTAAAAAATCTTCTATTTCTGATTGTGTTGCTTTTGGAGCGTCAGCCGAACATGCTTCACAAACTTTATTTGAGTAATCAACCATTTTAATTTTAACCTTTAAATTTATATTATACTCTTTTAATTATATATTTAATTATTAATTAAATCTAAGATTCATTTTTGTAATATCTATTTATGTCAGTTCTTATTCAAACTCAAGGTATTCATCATATCACCCTCAATGGTGCGGATAGAAAAACTTCTATTGACTTTTGGCAAGGCATTCTAGGAATGAAACTAATCTTTGAACAGCCTAATTTAGATGACTTATCAATAAATCATCTTTATTTTGATTGTGGTGATGGTAGGACAATTACTGTATTTACAAACGAAAATAGAGCTCCAAAAAAAAATAAACTAGATAATAATCCAGGCTCAGTACACCATATCGCCCTTTGGGTTAGTCAAAGTACAATCAGAGTTGCTGAACAAAAGTTAAAAAATAATAATTATGAAAATACTGGAATAAAGGATCGAGGTTTCATGGATTCTCTTTATTTTCGAGAACCACTTGGCTTACTAATAGAGATAGCTAGTTATAAATTTGATCCTCCCTTTGGTTATTCTCATGGACAAGTCTTGGAAAAAGCTCATCAAATAAGAATTAATAGGGGAGCTAAGAATATTGAAGATATAGATGTTGCATCTGCAATTAAATCGCTTGTTTGGAAAAATTAGTACCTATTTGGTCAATTTATTACCAGCTTTTATCCAAGCATCTGATCCTCCTTCCAGATTACTAACATCCTGAAACCCCATATCTTGCAAAGTTTTGGTTGCTAGTGCTCCTTGTCCACCTGCACCACAATAAATAATAATTTTTTTACTACTATCAATTTCTTTTATTCTAAAGGGGTTATTTTCCCTCTGATCTGCATAGAATTCTAAAAATCCTCTATTAGCATGTATAGC
>ENA-OSEY01001739-OSEY01001739.1-marine-metagenome-genome-assembly--contig:-NODE-1739-length-14738-cov-5.382921_pt1 | contig 14738 bp, 9 predicted proteins | sample MGYA00248465_ERZ534230 | MGnify/ENA primary metagenome ERZ534230 (study PRJEB26409, sample SAMN06344110) | marine metagenome | isolation source: Sea water from surface | place: Atlantic Ocean:Southern...
GCTAATCATTTAGAAAAAACATCAATAAATGCTTTAAAATGGAGATCTGTTGGTCCTGCACTTACTTCAGGAAGAGTATCAGATATAGCAGTTAATCAAAATAATCCTTTTGAATATTATGTAGCAATTGCATCAGGAGGAGTTTGGAAGACTTCTAATTGGGGATTAGAATATTTACCTGTTTTTGATAGTGAAAGTTCTTACTCTATTGGATGTGTGACAATTGATCCCAATAATGCAAATACAATATGGGTTGGAACAGGAGAAAATAATAATCAAAGATCAGTCGCGTATGGTGATGGGATATACAAATCAATTGACGGAGGAAAATCCTGGAAAAATATGGGTCTGAAGGATTCTGAACACATTGGAAATATTATTGTAGATCCTAATGATTCAGATATTGTATATGTATCAGCATATGGTCCACTGTGGAGTAAGGGAGGTGAAAGGGGTGTATATAAGTCAGAAAATGGAGGTGAAAGTTGGCAACTTATTTTATATGTTGATGAACATACAGGAATAAACGAAATACATATGGACCCAGAAGATTCTAATGTTTTATATGCTACTGCTCATCAGAGAAGAAGACACGTTTATACTTATGTCGGTGGAGGACCCGGTTCCTCGGTATATAAGTCAACTGATGCTGGAGCCTCTTGGAGAAAAATTAATAAAGGGTTACCAGGTGTTGAAATTGGAAGAATAGGTATGGATATATCACCTGTCGATAATAATGTGCTATATGCTATTGTTGAGGCTGCTGATAGGCAGGGTGGTTTCTATAAGTCAGTTGATATGGGAGAGTCGTGGTCTAAGCAAAGTGGAAAAGTCACTAGTGGTAATTATTATCAGGAGATATTTGCTGATCCAGTTGATTTAGAAACTGTATACGTTATGGATACGTGGATGTCTGTGACGAAAGATGGAGGAAAAACATTTAAAAATGTAGGAGAAGATTTCAAGCATGTTGATAATCATGCTATGTGGATAAATCCAAATAATAATAATCACTGGCTAGTTGGTTGTGATGGGGGGATATATGAGACTTTTGATGCAGCAAAAAATTGGGATTTTAAGAAAAATTTACCTGTAACTCAGTTTTATAAGGTTGCTGTAGATACAGATGTTCCCTTTTATAATATTTACGGAGGAACTCAAGACAATTTTACAATTGGTGGTCCTTCAAGAGTTAATACCTCTCACGGAATAACTAATCAAGACTGGTTTATTACTCATGGTGGTGATGGATTTGAATCTCAAGTAGATCCTGAAAATCCTAATATAGTTTATTCTCAATCTCAGTATGGTTGGCTAGTTAGGTATGATAAAAAAAGTGGAGAGGAAGTTGGAATTAAACCAATATCAAGGAAAGGAGAGTTAGGGTACAAATGGAATTGGGATGCTCCTCTCGCAGTTAGTAGTCATAAATCAGGTAGGTTGTATTTTGCTGCTAATAAAGTTTTTAGATCAGATAACTACGGTAACAGTTGGGATGTGATAAGTGATGACTTATCAAGGAAAATTGATAGAAATAAACTTAAAGTTTATGACAGGGTACTAAGTATGGATGCTGTTGCAAAAAATGGTTCAACATCGCCGTATGGTACCATTGTCGCATTATCTGAGTCTACTTTAGATGAAAACCTGTTGGTAGTTGGAACTGATGACGGACTTGTTCAAATCACAAAGGATGGAGGAAATACATGGATAAAGATTGATAATATTCCTGGTGCACCAAACCAGTCATATGTGAATTCAGTATTTACTTCTCAGCATGACAAGAATAGAATATATGTAGCATTTAATCACCATAAATATGGTGATTTTAAACCTTATATTTTTATGACTGAAGACATGGGAAATACTTGGACAACAATAAGTAGTAATTTACCCAATAGAGGAAGTGTTTATGCAATAGAAGAGGATCATGAAGATCCTGGATTAATTTTTTGTGGTACAGAGTTTGGAGTATTTTTCTCTCCTAATAATGGTAAGAATTGGAAAGAGCTATCAATGGGCCTTCCTACAATTGCTGTTAGAGATATTGCAATACAGAGAGAAATGAATGACTTAGTACTTGGAACATTTGGAAGGGGATTCTATGTTTTGGATGACTATACTATGCTAAGAAGTGTTGAGAACAAACAAGTTCAGGAAAAGGCAATGATATTACCAATTAGAGATGCCATTATGTGGGAAAAATCAAATCCATTGGGTTTACCAGGTAAATCGTTTCAAGGCGATAATTTTTATGTCGGAGAAAACTTAGATCCAGTAGCTATGATAAACTATTATTATAGTGAAAATTTTAAGTCTTTGAAGGACAAAAGGAGAGATAATGAAAAAACCTTAATTGAGGCTAAAAAAGATGTTTCCTACCCAAATTATGATGCTCTTAATGCAGAAATGAATGAAAATGAGGCTCAGTTATTATTTACTATCAAGAATTCTGATAATCAGGTAATTAAAAAAATATTAGAAAAACCAAGTAAAGGATATAACAGATTCCATTGGAACTTAAGGTACGAAGTTACCAGTCCTATTAGTTTTTCTTCTCCATCGTTTTATAATCCATTTTCAGGAAAGAGAGAGGGTACTCTTGTTGAGCCGGGTACCTACAATATTAGTATGGACTATTTAGTTAATGGAGAGTTAATTAAACTATATGGACCCAAAGAGTTTAAGGTTTCCCTATTGGAAAATACCGAAATGCCAGCTAAGGATAGAAAAGAAAAGATACAATTTCAGAGAGAGGTTGCTAAAATGCAAGGAGAAATTAGTTCTTATTCTAGTATCCTATCGGAAATATCAAATAAAATTAGATATTTTGAAGTTGCAGTTTTAAGACTTGAAAAACCTATGGAGGAGTTGTTATCTGAACTTAATGATATCAAGGAAGACTCAAGGGAGGTAAGGATAATGTTTTATGGTGATAATGTGAAGAGAAAATTGGATATGCAAGAGATTCCAACACCCTCCTCAAGAGTTGGGATAATTGCAAGTGAGCAGAAGTATTCTACATCTTCTCCAACTCAGACACATATTAATAGTTTTGAAATAGCTAAAGAGGAGTTTGTGCCAATAAAAACAAGGGTAGATTCATTAATTGAAAAGGTTAAAAATCTAGAGGATAAAATGAAACTTGTTGGTGCTGCTTATACACCTGGAAGGTTCGAAAATTAATTCTTAAGAAATATTAAATTGAAAGTTATGAAAACCAAATTTTATTTATTAATTGCTATCCTAGCATCGTTTGTTTCTTATTCCCAAGAAATATCTAAATCAACTATCTCTGATATGAAGTTTAGGCATGTCGGTCCTGTTGGTAACAGATTGACATCTGTTGCAGGTGTTGCAGACGATCCTATGGTTTACTACGTTGGTGCAGCATCTGGAGGTGTTTGGAAGACTAAGGACGGGGGTCTTAACTGGTTCCCAATATTTGATGATCAAGAAATTCATTCGATTGGAGCTTTAGCTGTCTCACCATCTAACCCAATGGTTGTTTATGTCGGTACAGGTGAAAGCTCAATAAGATCTAATGTATCCATTGGTGATGGTGTTTATAAGTCTGAAGATGGTGGAGAAACATGGAAACATATTGGTTTAAAAAACTCTGGAAGAATTTCTAGGATAGTTATTCATCCTAATGATCCTGACAAAGTATATGTAGGTTCTCTTGGACATGCCTATTCTCCTCAGAAGGAAAGAGGTGTATTTGTAACTCATGATGGTGGTGCCTCTTGGAAACATACCCTTTTTGTTGACCAAAATACAGGTATTTCTGATATAGTAATGGATACTGATAATCCTAGGGTTTTGTTTGCTGGAGCTTGGCATCTGGAGCTAAAAACATGGCAAAGAATTAGCGGTGGTCCTGGAAGTGGTATTTTTAAATCAACCGATGCTGGGATGTCCTGGAATAGATTGAAGGGAAATGGGCTGCCTAATAATGACGTAGGAAAAATTGCATTAGCAATGACTCCAGCTGCTCCTGATAGGTTGTACGCACTCATAGAAACTGGAGATGGAGTACCGTATAATGGTAAAGAGACTGAGTCTGGTGAGCTTTGGAGGTCAGATGATAATGGTAAAACTTTTAAATTAATAAATTCTGACAGAGACCTTGGTGGGAGACAAGCTTACTACACAAGAACAACCGCTTCACCCGACAATCCTAACGAAGTTTATTTTATGAGCAACTCTTTCTTCTCAAGCATAGATGGAGGGGTATCTCTTGAAAACAGACCTCGTTCTTCGTCACCCAATTGGGATCATCACGAGATGTGGATTGACCCTAATAATGGAGATAGAATGGCTGTAGCTGGTGATGGGGGAATAGCTATTTCACAGAATAGAGGTAAATCTTGGCTTAGAACATATTTACCCATTGCCCAACTTTATCATGTAACTACAGATAATAACGTTCCTTATAACCTATTGACAAATAGACAGGATGGACCATCAATGAAAGGACCAAGTCGAACTAGGAGTGGAAATTGGTTTGGTAGCAGCGTTATACAATCTGGTATGTGGAGAGAGATAGGTGGAGGTGAGAGTGGCTTTGCAACAGCTGACCCGAAAGATCCAGATATTATATGGTCTAGTGCTTCAGGATATGGACCTTTAGGAGGTATTGTCACAAGATATAATGAGAACACAAAACAATACAGACAGTTAGAGGTCTGGCCAGAACTAAGTGCCGGTAGCCATGCTTCTCTATTAAAATACCGCTTCCAGTGGACATTTCCACTTCTTATATCTCCTCATGATAATAAGACAGTTTATGTCACGAGTCAACATGTTCATAGGACGACTAATGATGGGCAGACATGGGAGGTAATAAGTCCGGATTTATCACTTAACGATAAAAATATGCAGGGTTTTTCAGGTGGTCTAACTGGTGATAATATCGCTGTTGAATACGCAAACGTAATTTATGCATTTGATGAATCTCCAGTTAAAAAGGGTTTGTTTTGGGCAGGAACTAATGATGGTTTAGTCCATATAAGTCAAGACAATGGTAAAACCTGGAACAACGTAACTAAAAATATTCCTAATCTTCCAAAATTAGGAGTTGTGAGAAATATAGAGGCATCAAAGTGGGACGCTGGAAAAGCATATCTTACGATTGAGTTTCATCAAATTGGAAATTTTGAACCTCACGTTTACAAGACTGAGAATTACGGTAAATCCTGGAAAAAAATTACTGAGGGGATTGATGAAGGTAACCTAAGTTACACCAGGTGTATAAAAGAAGATCCCGTGAGAGAGGGTTTATTGTATTTGGGTACAGAAAATAAACTTTATGTATCGTTTAATGATGGTAGTAATTGGCAGGAGTTAATGTCAAACCTTCCTCATACACCAATGTACTGGATTGATATTCAAGAACATTTTAATGACTTAGTTATTGGAACCTATGGAAGAGGAATATGGATATTGGACGATATATCTCCATTACAACAGTTAAACCAAGATGTAACAAAAAAGAGCGCCTATCTTTTTGACTTAAAATCATCATACAGATTTCAAAATGTAACTAGTACTTTACAAATGTTTCCAGAGGCATCCTCTGGCCAAGATCCACCTAAAGGCGCATCAATAAATTATTGGTTAAATGAAGATAAAGATGTTGAATTGTTTATTACAAACTCAAGTAATGATACTGTCAGAACAATTGCTGATAAAGGAAAAAAAGGAATTAATAGAGTTTGGTGGGATTTCATGGGTGAGAAAAGTGATCCTATGATAATGAGAACCAAACCTCAGTATGCAGAATGGTTTTCAATTGGGGATGATAGGATTAGAAATATTCCTTCAAATATATCTATTATGCAACCACCTGGTAAGTATCAGGTTCATTTGGAGTCTGATGGAACAACGTATTCAAAAGAATTAATTGTTGTAAAAGATCCTCATTCTGAAGGAACTATAGATGATATTAAACTTCAAAATGATCTTATGAATAAAATTTATAATGATTTAAATACAACAGCCATGTATGTAAATTCTATTGAGAGTATAAGAAGACAATTGATTGATTTGAAATCTGCTTTATCTGGAAATGGAAAAGATGATAATTTAATATCTGAGGTTGATAATCTTGAGAGTAAATTTCTTCATATTGAGAAGAAGTTATTACAATTAAAGACTACAGGAAAAGGTCAGGATGTAGTAAGATATCAAAAAATGATCGGTGAGAAGTTAGCATACCTTGCTGAAAATGTTCAAATTTCTGACTTTAGGCCAGCAGATTCCTATTATGAAGTTTACGAGTTACTTCATAAAAGACTTCAGGATGTTGGTCTTGAATATGATAATTTAGTTAGTAATGACCTTGAGGAATTTATTTCAAAAATGAATTCACAAGATATCAATACCGTAGTTTTTAATTAATTCATGTAAAACCTAAACAGTAATACTCTTTATGGAAAAAGGGGTAGTAGTTGAATATATATTGTCCCTGATAAAGGAGAATATAAAATTATTGGAGGAGGAGCTAGATTCTATTAAACAGGAAAAAAATAGTTTAACAAAAAGTAGTGCAGGAGATAAGCACGAGACAAGCAGAGCCTTGATGCAGTCTGAATATGATAAGTTATATCAAAACTATTCTCTTCAATTAAAACAACAAAAAGTGATTGAAACTCTAGATCTATCTAAAAAATCAGTGATTGGAAATGGGTCTTTGGTTCAAACGGATAGATTTTTTTATTTTATTGGGATTGGTTTAGGCAAACACAAAATAATGAGTAATAATGTTATGTTGATATCAGAATTATCTCCAATAGGAAAGCTGCTAGTTGGAAGAAATAAAAATGATGTAATTAGTTTCAATAATAAAAAAGAAACAATTATAAATTTCTCTTAATAAAATTAATCAGTAATATATACAGCTTTTGCTACACCGTGGGTGTCTTCTCCTTCAAGATGAATCAATTGCTCATTTACCCATGCCGCAGGAACTTGAGTTTGACTTTCTGATGCAACATCACCTGCAACAACTATAAAACCTGCTTTTGCAGCGATATCATATGCTGTACTGACCCAATAATTATTGAAAACTCCTCCTGGTAAATCTACTTTTGTTCCGTTCATCCAGTAATGAGCATAGGTTCCTCCTGTACCAGGAATATCTTTACCTTCATCATCAACTTCAGCTATCCAATCAACCTTTCCTGCAACATAAACCATATCTCCTTCAACATATCCACCGTGTCCCTCACCTCCGTAAATTCCTTTTTGCCATCCTCCACCATTTGGCATGTCTGTTCTATTTCCGTTAGCTTTCCAGTACGAAGCTTTAGGGAGATAGCCTAACATATTATTAGGTGCCATACTCATTCCAAAATAATACATTGTTCCATTGGATACTTCTACATCTAACACCTCTCCATCTCCTCCAGATGGTCTACTTAAATTGGTTCTTGCTCCATTTTTCCAATAAGCAGGAATGACAAAGTGGTGGTTATTCATGTAGTATCCCCCAACAAATACATTTCCATTATCTTTAACAGCTATACCATACCCGGAGGAATCTCCTCCTGATAATTTATTTTTTTTTGTATTTTTCCAGTAGGCAGCACCGTTATCTCTCCCAGCTGTATACACATCGCCATCGTGTACAGCTATTGCATATGCTTCAGCATTACCAGTTCCCTCGAGCTCAAATTGCTCGTTATCTACCCAATAAGATGCGTTTCCTCCATAATTGTATCCGACTGCATAAACCTTTCCGTCTACAACAACAAGGTCAGAAACTTCGCCTTCGCCGAGATCAAACCTTACTCCATTTTTCCAGTAACAAGCAATTTGTTGACCCGAGGAATTATTAATATAGCCACCGATGTAAACGTCTTTGTCAGGTATAAATTCTTTTCTTGCACTAACAGAGTCACCTTCTTCACCACAACTGACAACGACAAAAATTGATAATATTAATAGTAAGGTCTTTTTCATAATTTCTTTTTTTCGAAAATAATAAATTATCAAAAAAAAAGTCATGATATTATAGTAAAATATTAAAAATTTCAATTGTTATTTTTATAGTATGAAAACTTTAAGTTTAAAATTAATTTTGATATCAATTTTATTTTTTCAGTGTTCCCTAAATAAAAATTTTATGAACCAATTAAAAATCGAGAAGAAAAAATTTGGCACTACTGAAGATAATGTTACTGTCTATCAATTTGTTCTTAGTAACAAAAATGGAATGGAAATTTCTGTTATTAACTATGGCGGCATTATAACTTCACTAAAAGCAAAAGATAGAAACGGAAAATATCAGGATATTGTCCTCGGTTTTAATAGTCTTCCTCCTTACGAGGATGAAAATCCTTATTTTGGTGCACTTATTGGAAGGTATGGAAATAGGATTGCTAATGGTACCTTTAAATTAGATGGACAACCATACAAATTAGATATCAATAACCCCCCAAATCATCTTCATGGTGGCCTAAAGGGATTTCACAAAGTAGTTTGGAACCCTAAAGAAATTATAAATGATAGTAATGTATCATTAGAATTAACCTATTTAAGTAAACATATGGAGGAGGGATATCCTGGAAATTTGGATGTAAAAGTGACTTATACTCTAAATAATAAAGATGAATTAAGTGTGTTGTATGAAGCAGAGACTGATAGAAAAACAATAATAAATTTAACTCAACATTCTTATTTTAATTTATCTGGAGATTTTAGCGAAGACGTTTTAGATCATCAAATTAAAATAAACGCTGATGCTTTTCTTCCAGTTGATGAGACCCTTATACCTACTGGAGAAATAAGAAGTGTTCTAGGGTCACCTTTTGATTTTAGAAAATCAAAACTAATTGGTCAAGATATAGACGTAAATAATAAGCAGATTGAATTTGGAAAAGGATATGACCACTGCTGGGTAATAAATAATCAGAGTAATGGATTAAGATCAGTAGCTACGGCGTACCATTCTGAAAGTGGAAGGGTGCTTGATGTGTATTCTGATCTTCCTGGGCTTCAATTTTATTCTGGAAATTTTCTTGATGGAACTCTTAAGTCTAAGGGAGGGGGGTATTATGAGTTAAGGTCAGGTTTTTGTCTTGAGACTCAGTACTATCCAGATTCTCCTAACCAAGAAAATTTTCCATCTGTTGTACTAAAGCCAGGAGATATATATAAATCAAATACTATTTTTAAATTTTCTGTAAAATAAATTACTTTTTTAGATCACAAAATTTTTTGTTTTCTATAATTTTGGAGTTCTAAAAAAATAAAAAATGAAAGCACTAAAATTAAATTCAGATTATCTAGGCGTTACATTTAGTTCATTATGTATGTTACACTGTTTTTTAACTCCGATTCTTTTTATTTCTCAGGCACATCTATCAACAATGCCTGGGTGGTGGCAACCTCTTAACTTTTTATTTTTATCTCTTTCTTTTCTTGCCATATATAGGTCAGTTCAAAACTCTTCAAGCATAAATGTTAAGATTCTTTTATATTTATCTTGGTCGGTTCTTGCTTTTTTACTTATTAGTGAGGAATTAGAATTATTTCACTTACCAGAGGCACTAACTTATGCTTCTGGCTTTTCTCTTGCATTTTTACATATCTACAATAGAAAATATTGTCAGTGCGCAGACGAAGAGTGCTGCGTTGATAATAAAGGATAAATTTAAAATTTTTATATGAATTTTATATTTACATTATTTATATCTACAACCCTAATAACAGACCACTTATTAAATCATTTTCATTCTAATAAAACTTTATCATATACAAAGCAATATGCCAAAGGATATGTTTATCATGATGAGAATGAAAACCTATCCATGGATAATAATGAGATAGGAATTCCTGATGTTTTCGTTTCAAATGGGGTTGAAATAGTGAGGACAGATAAAGATGGTAAGTATAAAATACCTGTATCTGATGATGCCATAATCTTTGTAATTAAACCTAGAAATTGGATGACTCCAATTAATGATTTGAATTTACCTCAATTCTATTATATCCATAAACCCAATGGATCTCCGAGTAATTTTACTTTTAAGGGGGTAGATGCCACTGGACCTCTTCCTAACAACATAAATTTTCCACTTTATGCCGAGAATGGAAAATCAGACTTTAAGATGATTGTTTTCGGAGATCCTCAACCATATAGCCTTGAAGAGGTTGATTTTTTTTCAGAAAATATAGTATCTGAGCTTGTTGGAGTTAAAGGAGTTGAGTTTGGAATGACCATGGGTGATATTGTTGGAGATAATCTTGATCTACTCGAGCCAATAAACCAAGCTGTATCAAAGATTGGAATACCATGGTATAACGTCCTTGGTAACCACGATGTTAACTTTCAAGCAGATAGAGACGAACTCTCTGATGAAACATTTGAGAGAATATATGGACCACCAAACTATGCTTTTGTATATGGTGATGTTCATTTTATAGTCGTTGATAACGTTATTATGAATGACCCTGTTGGTGATAGAGGTTACGTAGGAGGCTTAAGACCTGATCAGATTGAATTCGTAAAGAATTATCTTGAACTAGTTTCAAGAGATGATTTGATTGTTCTTACAATGCATATTCCACTTGTACAACACGAAAGATTTAGAGAAAGTGATCAGAAAGAATTATTTAATCTGTTAGGTGAATTTCCAAATACATTATCAATATCTGCGCACTCTCACACTCAAAATAATACATTTTTTCATGAAGAATCTTCCCACTGGCAGGGTGAAGTACCGCACCACCATTTCAATGTTGGAACTACGTCTGGAAACTGGTGGAATGGTGTAAGAGATGAAAATGATATACCTCTCACTATGATGAGAGATGGAACTCCAAATGGATACTCATACATCACCTTTAATGGTACTCAGTATATAATTGACTGGAAAGTGTCTGGTAAACCAGAGGATTATAGAATGAACATTCATACTCCTAGGGGGGTAAAGGAAGGACAGAGCTCCTCAACTCCAATTACGGTTAATTTCTTTAACGGTAGTGAACAATCAGAATTAAGTTTTAGAGTCTTAGGCGAAACAGAATGGGTAAAAATGGATCAAGTAAGTCAGCAAGATCCTTTTTATTCTCTAATCTATGAAAGATTTAATGACTTCAACTCCCTAAAGATCAAGGAATCTTGGGAAAATGACCCTCAGTTAAAAGATAAATCCTACCCACTTATTAAAAGGATGTACGAGGCAAATAATTCCACTCATCTATGGCAAAGTAAAATAGGTACAAGTCTACCCGAAGGTGTCCATATAATTGAGGTAATGGTAAAAGACAGATATGATAGGGAATTTAAAGATTACCACTCGATAAGAATTGTAAAAGACTAAAATATTTAATCATACTAACCTAAATGAACAAATTATGAGAAATAAAGTATTTGTATTTTTTATATCAGCATTAATTCCATTTGTTTCCTTATCTCAGGAAAAAGAAAAAGGTAACTCATTATTAAATAAAATAAATCCTAAGTCTCAAGGTACTGGTATTGGAAATATACTAAGTGATAAAAAAGATGAAATTCTCGAAAAACAAATTGATCTTTTGCTGAAAGAGATTCAAAAAATTAATAAGGACTTTGAAGATAATTTCTCTAACTCAGTTGACCAATTATTAAAAGAAAATAAAAATTATTTGGATGAACTAGAGAATGAGTATAGATCGAAACTTAGAGAGGAACATGAGAAAATCTCAGATTTAAAAAAGTCTGTAGATGAAATTCTTAAAATCAAAGATTTAGAACTTAGGATAGTCGATAAAAAGATTGATGAAATAAATAAGAATTTGAAAAATCTATCAAGTGATGAGTTTATTAAAAACTTTAAAAAAGAATTAAAAAGACAGCTTGATGATTTCAAAAACTCAACAATAGAATCTTTTGAGGAGCAACTCAATATAAGTGTAGATACTACTAAAATTGGTTAAATTTAATTTTACTCAGAATAGAAAATTTTATTATTTTAATTTTGTGAGTAGGTTAAAATTGCTCTCTCAACCATCCACCTCTCTACTGTCTCAGGCCAATTTTTAAATGACCCATCATAATTTTTTGCAAGACCTAATCCATGAGGGCCTCCTTCCCATATATGAAGTGCTGCTGGAATATTATTTTTTCTCAATGCCAAATAATATTGAATACTATTTTCTGGAGGAACTCCAGTATCCTGGTTTGTGTGAATTAATATAGCTGGGGGAGTATCTTCCTTTACTTGCAGTTCATTAGAGTAATAATTTATTGAATCTTCTGACGGCATTTTTCCTAATAAATTTTCTTTCGTTCCATTGTGAGTGTAAGGTGTATCTTGCATTGTTATAACCGGATAGACCAAAATTGAGAAATCCGGACGACAACTAATTCTATCAATCTGTAACTCAGAATTGTATAATCCATTATCATGATGAGTTGATAAAGTGGATGCTAGGTGTCCACCAGCTGAAAAACCTAGAACACCAATATTTTTTACATTTATTTCCCATTTTTTAGCATTGTCTCTAATGATTCTAATTGATCTTTTTGCATCATTTAGAGCTACTTTACTTCTACAACTTTTTGATTCCCAGTGAGGTACTCTATGCTTTAAAACAAAGGCTGAAATCCCTAATGTGTTAAGCCACTTGGCAACTTCTATTCCCTCTTTATCAAACCAAATTCCGTAATATCCACCACCTGGAATTACAAGAACAGCAGGTTTGTTTTTTTTATTTAAGGGAGTGGGGTAGTACCAAATTTCAGGCTCCACAACTTTCTTGAAAATTCTTCCATCGTGATCATAATCTATTTCAGCAGGTAAATTATTTTTGCAATTTACTCCTTCTGGATAGAGCGGAATTATCTCTTTCTGTGCGTAAACAATACAAAAGCTTACGAAATAAAATTTTATTGTAAAGAACAACTTCATAGCATAATAAAAATTAGTTTGATAAAATATTTTTCAAGAAAGCTATTTCCTTCTCATCATAAGGGGTTTTATCTGGTAAGTATATGTCATGATGCCAGATCTTTGGTAATGAATCGAATTCAACTTGCCATGAAGACCACGGAAACGCAGTATTTGTCTTCCCTGCAACAAATCCCCAGTTGACAGCTGCTATTTCCTTTTCCTTGAAGAGAGGTAGCATTATCTGGAATGTATTCTGCTCTCCTCTGGCCAGATACTCTGTACATAGAAGAGGTCTATTGAACTGCTCAAGGTCTTCTATCTTTTTCCTTGTCTCCTCCAAGTCACCGTAAGCGTGGAAAGAAATAACATCTGAGTTAGAGATAGCAAATCTATCAATTGCAGAGAGGTTATCTATATCATTCCACGTCTCTGAATCCTTCCACAAGCCAACAGTCAGAGGTTGAGAGGGATTTACTTCCCTTGCCCACATAAATGTTTTTTTAAGTAGAGATAATGAATATATGTGTTTCTCTTTTACTTCAGGTCCTCTATTTAGTCCACGAAAGTTTATGTTATTTACAAGGTTTTCTGGGTCAGAGGATGCTACATTATCTGGTTCATTATATAGATCCCAACCCACTACTCGTTTATCGTCTGCAAAATGACTTATAACTCCTTTCACATAGTTTTTCAGCTCATCATGACGAGAGCTGTCACCTAATATTTCTGAACCTGGAGCCTGAACCCAGCCAGAGTTATGTACAAAAGGTATAGGTTCTGGTTGTTTTCCAAGCTTTGGTACAGGGTGCCAGACATCATCTAAAAGGACAAAGAGTGTTTTGATATCCTTACTCTCTGATATATTCAGATAGTTATCAACTCTCTCTAAAAAACCAATAGAGTCCTGGTCCCAGAGAAGGTTATGGAGATATACTCGGTGCATATTCATACCTAACTCAGCACTCCATTCTAACTCTCTTTCGATTGTCTCTCGATCGTATGTTTCTTCCTGCCAGAACTCTAGCTGATTAATTGAGGTGCTTGGGTTGAAGTTTGTGCCTACCATCCAGCCGTTTTCACTATGCCACTGCCAGGCTCTCTCCTCTGTCCACCTGTAATCCGCTACAGGTGAAGGACTTTTTTGGCATTGGATAAAAATTAATGACAAAAATATAATGCAGATTAGTTTAATTATTTTCTTCATTTAATTAATTGATGTCATTTCTTTAATGAAATCTATTTCTGCCTGGTCGAAAGGGGTTTTGTCTGGCATAAGGATATCATGGTGCCAAACTTCAGGTGGTGAGGTGAAGTCTTCATCCCAAGATGACCAAGGAAAAATAGTATTGGTTTTACCTGCAACAAACCCCCAATTTATTGCTGCTATCTTTTTCTGTTTCAGAAGTGGTAACATCGCCTGGAAGGTACTTCCCTGACCCCTAGCAAGATACTCAGTACACATTATTGGTCGATTGTATGTCTCTAGCTGCTCAATTCTGAGTTTCATCTCGTTTATATCTCCGTAAGTATGGAAAGAGATCACATCTGAGTTGGATAGTGTAAACTTAGATAGCTCAGACAGACTATCTAATTTTGACCAGTCATTATCTTTTTCCCACGTTTTCCATATGGAAGTAGTCAGGGGTTGGGATGGATTTACTTCTCTTGCCCATTTGAAAGCTTTTCTAAGAAGTGACAAGGTATAAATATCTTTATTTTCTTTAATCGCAAATTCGTTATGTCCTTTTTGGGTTGGGGCAACATTTCCCGGTTCATTGTAAAGATCCCAACCAATAACTCGTTTATCGTCTGCAAAATGACTTATGATACCTTTAACATAGTTTTTTACCTCACGGT
>ENA-OSEY01001740-OSEY01001740.1-marine-metagenome-genome-assembly--contig:-NODE-1740-length-14732-cov-2.724804_pt1 | contig 14732 bp, 25 predicted proteins | sample MGYA00248465_ERZ534230 | MGnify/ENA primary metagenome ERZ534230 (study PRJEB26409, sample SAMN06344110) | marine metagenome | isolation source: Sea water from surface | place: Atlantic Ocean:Southern...
AGCTCCAGAAGAACGCGAACGAGGTATAACGATTAATGTTGCTCACGTCGAGTATGAAACTGATAACAGGCACTATGCGCACGTTGACATGCCCGGACACGCCGACTACATCAAGAACATGATTACTGGAGCAGCTCAAGTAGATGGCGCAATTCTAGTTGTCTCAGCAGCTGATGGGCCGATGCCACAAACTCGTGAACACGTCCTCCTAGCTCGTCAAGTTGGAGTTCCAAAGATCATTGTTGCCCTCAACAAAGTTGACATGGTGGACGATGAAGAATTACTAGAACTCGTGGAAATGGAAGTTAGGGAACTACTAGATGAATACGACTTCCCAGGCGATGATACGCCGATATACCCCGTTTCAGCTCTAAAAGCTCTTGAAGGTGATGCTGATGCAGCCAACCAAATTCTTGAACTTATGAGTCAAGTTGATGAGTACATCCCTCTTCCTGATCGTGACGTCGATAAACCATTCTTGATGCCAATTGAAGACGTTTTCTCTATCACGGGACGCGGAACTGTGGTCACTGGAAAAGTCGAGCAAGGAAAAGTTCATACCGGTGACGAAATCGAAATAATTGGTATCAAAGAAACCCAAACAACTACATGTACCGGCGTTGAAATGTTCCGTAAATTGCTTGATGAAGGGCAAGCCGGTGACAATATCGGTGCACTTCTACGAGGTATCGACAAGGAAGAAGTAAACCGCGGTCAAGTCCTAGCTGCACCGGGAAGTATCACACCACATACCAAATTTGAAGCAGAGGTCTACGTGTTGTCAAAAGAAGAAGGTGGACGTCACAAACCTTTCTTCTCTAACTACCGTCCTCAGTTCTATTTCCGTACAACAGATGTCACCGGGACCATTAATCTTCCAGACGGAACGGAAATGTGCATGCCTGGCGATAACACCAAGATGGAAGTAGAACTAATTGCTCCAATCGCTATGGACGAAGGTTTGCGTTTCGCTATCCGTGAGGGTGGACGAACCGTTGGTGCTGGCGCAGTAACAAAGATCATCGAATAGGTTCCACCTCATGGCAGCAGGACAAAAGATAAGAATTCGACTAAAAGCCTACGACCATGAGGTAATTGATCAGTCAACACGAAAAATAGTTGAAACTGTCAAAAGGACTGACGCGAATATCAGGGGCCCGATTCCATTACCAACGGATAAGCACAGATTTACTGTTATTAGATCACCTCATAAGTACAAGGATTCGAGAGAGCATTTTGAGATGCGTATTCACAAACGTTTGTTAGATATTCTCAACCCCTCTGCGAAGACAGTCGATTCTCTTCAGCGCCTTGACTTACCAGCTGGTGTTGACATTGAGATAAAGATCCAGCAATCCTAAATATTTGTTCTATTGGACTGAGCTAGGAGAGATTACTAAATAACGTAACATTTAAGGTTGCGTGTTGGTCCTCACTGCATATCTAGATATGATTGAACGCCGTGCGACAAAGCAAAGTCGCAGGTCTGAGAAAGCCATATTCACTATGGAACTCCTCGGCGCAGCATAACGGTGAAAAAGTACCGAAACACTAAGTACACGAGAGATTGAGGATTCCTCATGGCAGGAAAAGCGATCATTGGCCGAAAGGTCGGCATGACACAAATATGGAACGAAGAGAACCGTGTGATCCCTGTTACTGTACTCGAGGTAACTCCTTGTAGAGTCGTGCAAATCAAAACACTTCAGACTGATGGATATAGCGCATTACAAGTTACTCAAGGAGAAGTAGCAGAGAAGAATCTAAATCAGCCCCAAATAGGGCACTTTGACAAGGCCGGAGTAGAACCAGGACGAAAACTCGTAGAATTACGTTTAGATGACATTGACGGCTATGAAATCGGTCAAGAAATCTCTGCAGAAATCTTTTCGGAAGGCGAAATAGTTGACGTCACGTCAGTGAGCAAGGGAAAAGGTTTTGCCGGCGTAATGAAACGACATGGTTTTGCGGGACAAAGAGCTAGCCACGGAGCACATAAAGTACACCGAAAACCGGGTGCAATCGGTCAGTGTGCCACTCCTTCCCGAGTTTTCAAAGGAAAAAAAATGCCTGGCCGAATGGGAGCCCAAAAGACAACAATTATGAACCTTCAAGTCGTGAAAGTTGATTCAGAATCAGAAATTCTCCTAATCAAAGGATCAGTTCCAGGACCAAAGGGTGCAACAGTTGTTGTTAGAAATGCAACAAAAGTCCCTGTAAGTACAGGTGACGCACAATGAGTAAAGTCGATATAAAAAAATCTGATGGCGCCAAATCAGGAACAATTGAACTAGATGAAAACATTTTTGGTATTGAACCAAATGTTGCTGTTATGCATCAAGTGGTTAATGCGCAATTAGCTGCCAAGCGATCTGGTACACATAGCACCAAAACGCGTGCTGAAGTTCGTGGCGGTGGGGCAAAGCCATGGAAGCAAAAGGGAACCGGACGGGCAAGAGCTGGTTCTTCTCGAATTCCGCATTGGCGCGGGGGCGGAATAGCATTAGGTCCAAAGCCACGCGACTACTCACAACGAACGCCAAAAAAAATGAAAAGACTGGCTCTCCGGTCTGCTCTTTCAGACCGTGCTCAGTCAAATAGCGTTTATGTCGTTGACGCTTGGGACTTTGAAACACCGAGCACAAAAGCAGCAAAGACGGCACTTGAAGCTATAGGAACTGAAGGAAAAGTACTCATCGTCACTGATGCACAAGATGCAAATACTGAAAAGAGTTTCCGTAATCTCAGTAATGTGAATGTGCTGTCTTCGGATCAGCTTAATGTCTTTGATATTCTTGTCAGCGATTCCATTGTGTTCACCAAAGACAACCTCCCGACAATGAATCAGGTTTCAGCTACATCTCAGTCAGACATTGAAATAGAGGAAGCATAGTTATGGACGGCCGAGACATCATACGTAAACCAATTGTTAGCGAAAAGTCATATGTTCTTATTGAAGAGAATGTCTATACTTTCGAAGTGCATCCAGAAGCAACTAAGCCTCAGATACGTGAAGCTGTCGAGCAAATTTTCGGGGTGCGCGTCACAAAAGTTAACACCCTCAACAGAAAAGGAAAGCGGAAAAGAAACCGAAAGAACTTTTCATACGGTAAACGCTCCGACCAAAAGCGAGCTCTCGTCACAGTCGCTGAAGGTGACTCTATTGAATTGTTTGATGTATAGGGGAAAAAGTGGCAATTAGAAGACGCAAACCAACAAGTCCAGGGCGAAGATTCCAAACACAAGCTGACTTTTCAGAAATCACCAGAACAACACCTGAAAAGTCACTAACCACGAGTAAACCAAAAACTGGTGGACGCAACAATTATGGACGCAAAACGTCACGTCATCGTGGAGGTGGCCATAAGCAACTGTACCGTCAAATTGATTTCCGAAGAGATAAAGCTGGGGTTCCTGCCACAGTCGCATCAATAGAATATGACCCAAATCGAACTTGCCGAATCGCCCTACTTCATTATCACGACGGAGAGAAGCGGTATATTCTTGCTCCTAATTCTCTTGAAGTGGGAGAGGTAATTCAGTCTGGACAAGGGTCAGAAATACGAGTCGGCAACGCATTGCCATTACGGTACATACCCGTAGGAACGGTAGTTCACAACATTGAATTGCGACCTGGTGGCGGCGGCAAACTAGCCAGAAGTGCTGGTTCTAGTGTTCAGTTGGTAGCTAAAGAAGGAAGGTATGCCACTTTACGTCTTCCAAGCACCGAAATGAGAAGGGTACCAATCGATTCCATGGCCACCGTTGGGTCCGTAGGAAATTCTGAACATGAACTCATAAAGATCGGTAAAGCCGGCAGGAACCGTTGGAAAGGGAAAAGACCCCAAACCAGAGGTGTCGCTATGAACCCAGTTGATCACCCGCATGGTGGTGGAGAAGGAAAGACTTCTGGAGGAAGACACCCAGTTTCTCCTTGGGGTAAACCAGAATCTCGAACACGAAGCAAAAAGAAACAATCTCAGAAACTAATCGTACGTCGTCGCCGAACAAGAGGCTCACGCCGGTAAAGGAACAATTATGCCTAGAAGCCTAAAAAAAGGACCATTCGTGGATTCACACCTCCTAAAGAAAATCGATGCGTTGAACGCTTCGGGTTCTAAAGAGGTAATCAAAACATGGTCAAGGCGATCAACAATAATCCCTGACATGATTGGGCACACGGTAGCGGTTCATGACGGACGCAAACACGTACCTGTCTATGTAACTGAAACAATGGTGGGGCACAAACTTGGTGAATTTGCTCCCACAAGAACATTCAAGTTTCACGCTGGGCAGGAAAGAGGGGTCCGATAATAATGACGGCAACTAAAACTAACGAGAGGCCCGGCACCCGCGCACAAATTAAATATGTCCGCTCCTCTGCATATAAGGTACGAGAAGTACTGAATCTCATCAGAGGTAAATCTTTCTTTGAAGCTTCCAATATTCTCACATTCTCCGAACGAAGAATAAGCGACACCGTCCTTAAATGTCTCAATTCTGCTGCGGCCAACGCTGAGAATAACGATGATATTCCTGTAGAGGAACTATTTGTATCGGCATGCTATGCAGATGAAGGTCCAACCTTGAAAAGGTGGCGACCTCGTGCTCGTGGTCGAGCTACTCGAATCAGGAAACGAACCTGCCACATTACGTTAATTCTTGGAAGGTATTCTCCAGAAGAACTAACTGAACAACGAGACCGAGCGGAACTTAAAGGTAGCCAAACACAACAAAGCGCTGCCGAATCAAGAAAGAGAAGAGTAGCGAAGTCAAAGGAATCCGAACTCGAAAGCCAATCAGAAGAAGGTCAGTCTGAAGAGGATTCTGAGATACCTGCCGAAGCAGTTGAAGTTTCTTCAACAGAGCTGCAGGATACCTTAGAGGAATCAAGCGTTGAGTCTGAAGATAGCCCATACGGCGAAGGCTCCGCCTTTGCCCTTGAGGATGGGTCAGCGCCAAGTTCAGATTATGTCATCAAGGCAAAGGTCTCAACAAAGATTTATCACCCCGAAGAATCATCCTTCTTCGGAAGAACAAAAGCTGACATCTGGTTCACTGACGCAGAAACTGCAGAAGCTGCAGGGTTTAGACTCCCGAATAGTATGCAAACTGTCGACGCGGACTCAGAAGAAGGCCAGATTGATAATGATGGGGAGAACGAATAATGGGTCAGAAAGTTAATCCATACGGATTTCGCTTAGGCGTCACTACCGACTGGAAATCAAGATGGTTTGCCGATAGAGAGTACGCTGACTTTGTCATTGAAGATTGGGAAGTTCGCAATTTCATAATGACCGAATTGCCTCATGCTGCAATCTCTCGAGTAGAGGTTGAAAGGACGAGAGATAGATTACGAATCGACGTCCATACTGCTCGCCCCGGAATCGTCATAGGTCGCAAAGGAGCTGAAGCGGATCGACTACGCGCTGGGCTAACAGAAATAACCGGAAATCAGAAAGTGCAGTTAAATATTCAAGAAATCAAACAGCCAGAGCTTGATGCAGCACTCATCGCTCAGGGTGTAGCAGATCAACTTGCCGGCCGAGTAGCGTTCAGAAGAGCCATGAAACGTGCAGTACAGAACGCACAAAAAGCAGGTGCACTTGGAATACGAGTACAATGCTCCGGAAGACTTGGTGGCGCAGAAATGTCAAGATCTGAATGGTATCGAGAAGGCCGTGTGCCACTGCACACACTTCGAGCAGATATTGACTATGGCTTTAGGGAAGCTCATACAACATATGGGCGAATAGGAGTCAAGGTTTGGATATATCGTGGAGATATTCTTCCCTATAAAGTTCAGGCCGAGGATAAAATTGACCGTGAAGCGGCTATGGCGGCAGGAGAAACTTCTGGCCCAAGCCAAGGCAAACAGGTAGTCTCATCATCTGCAGCACGAAACAAAGTCTCTAACGACAAAGAGGAATCTGAAGTTGAAGAGTTGACTCCACTGGTACAAGAAGCTGACCCTGAGTTTGAAAAGCTTCTTGATGAGGAAGAACAAATAGCAAAGTTGACAAACTCCAAGAACCAAACACCAATTTTTAGACCAGGAGAAGCCGACTAATGTTAATGCCAAGAAAAGTAGCGCACAGAAAACATCATCGCGGGCGCATGAAAGGTAACGCCAAAGGAGGCAATGAAGTTTCATTCGGCGATTTTGGTATTCAGGCTTTAGAGCCTGGATGGATTACTGCGAGGCAAATCGAAGCTGCTCGTATTGCTATGACTAGACACATTAAGCGTGGCGGTAAAGTTTGGATAAATATATTTCCAGATAAGCCAGTCACAGAAAAACCGGCCGAAACAAGAATGGGTTCAGGTAAAGGAAACGTGGAGCGCTGGGTTGCCGTAGTTCGTCCTGGACGAGTTTTGTTTGAGCTTTCTTACCCTGACGAAGAAATCGCAAGGCAAGCAATAAATCGCGCCATACAAAAACTTCCAATAAAAGCAAAGTTTGTTAGCAGAAAGGAAGGTTTCTAATGGCTAAAGATCTAAAAGATGTAAACGATGGAGACCTCATAGAAGCACTGAATGACTCAAAAGAAGAACTCTTTAATCTCAGATTTCAACTCGTGACTGGTCAACTTGATAACTACAGCCGAATAAAAGAGGTAAAGAAAGAAGTTGCACGTGCAATGACAGAACTTCGTGCACGGGAGATTGCGGCAGCGGAAGCACTGGAGAGTAACGATGACTGATCAAAACGAAAAGCGACCTAATCCAAGGAAAATAAGAGAAGGCCTTGTTGTATCAACTTCAATGGATAAAACAGCAGTGGTAGCCATTGTTGATCGCGTCAGACATCGTCGCTACAACAAGACTGTTCAGCGTACAAAAAAACTTTTCGTTCATGATTCTGACAATGATCTTAATGTCGGAGACAGGGTCCGCATCCAAGAAACTCGGCCGTTATCGAAGAAGAAGCGATGGAGAATTCTAGAGATACTGGAGCGTGCCCGATGATACAACAAGAGTCACGTCTTAAAATTGCAGACAACTCTGGCGCAAAGGAAGTACTGGTGATCAAAGTCCTAGGAGGTTCCAAAAGACGTTATGGAGCCATTGGTGATATTTTTGTTGCAACAGTCAAGGATGCAATCCCAGGCGCGCAAGTCAAAAAAGGCGACGTTGTTAAATGCGTAGTCGTTCGAACCAAAAAAGAGAGCAGAAGAATGGATGGCTCTTACATACGTTTCGATGAAAATGCTGCGGTGCTAATCAACGAAGCGCGTCAGCCAAGAGGTACACGTATCTTTGGCCCCGTTGGAAGAGAACTGCGCGATAAGCAATTCATGAGAATCGTTTCACTGGCACCGGAGGTCCTTTAAATGAAGATTAGAAAAGGTGACAAGGTTGTTGTACTCGCCGGCAAAGATAAAGGCAAAGAAGGAGAAGTCTCATTTCTTTACCCTAAAGAAGGGAAACTTTTAGTCACAGGCGTGAATATTGCCAAGAAGCACCAACGTCCAACTAGAGAGACAATGCAAGGTGGAATCATTGACAAAGAAATGGCACTTGATATTTCCAATGTGGCTATTGTCAGTCCTGAGGATGGAAAACCCACTCGCGTTGGATACCGATTTGATAGCAACGGAACGAAAGTAAGAATATGCAAGCGAACAGGAGCTGACCTCTAATGACGACATCACTAGTTCCGCGATTAAAAGATCAATACAATAACCAGATTCGAATGAAACTTAAAGATGATCTCGGTAAATCCAACATAATGGAAGTCCCTCAGATCACGAAGATTGTTGTGAATATGGGTGTAGGTGAAGCTGTTACGAGATCATCACTCCTTGAGGGAGCAATTTCCGATTTGAGTGTAATAACAGGTCAGAAGCCAATGCTAACTCGTGCAAAAAAATCAATAGCCGGATTCAAACTTCGTGAAGGAAACGCTATCGGAGCCAAAGTCACTCTTCGGGGTGACCGAATGTATGAATTTCTAGACAGATTAATCAATTTGGCGATCCCTAGGGTACGTGACTTTAGAGGCCTTTCCCCTAAGTCATTTGATGGAAACGGAAATTACACGTTTGGGGTAACTGAACAACTAATTTTCCCAGAAATTGATTATGACAAGATAGACGCAACAAGGGGTATGGATATAACAATCGTTACCTCAGCTAAGAATGATCAAGAGGGAAAAGCACTCCTTGATTCATTCTCATTCCCATTCAGAATAGAAGGACAAAATTAAACATGGCGAAAAAAGCTCTTGTAAATAAACAGAAAAAAACACCAAAGTACAAAGTGCGCGCTTACACACGATGCAGGCGTTGTGGTCGCCCACGGTCTGTGTATCGCAAGTTCGGCCTATGCAGAGTTTGCCTTAGGGAATTAGCACATGCGGGGGATTTACCCGGCGTAACAAAGGCCAGTTGGTAGGAGGTGATTAGTAGATGACAATGACAGACCCAGTAGCGGATATGCTAACAAGAATTCGAAACGCTAACACTGCTATGCATGATGATGTCGCTATGCCCTCATCAAAGCTCAAAGAGTCGCTAGCAACCTTATTGCATAAGGAAGGGTATATTAATGCGTTTAACGTCTCCGAAAATGAAGAGACGCCTGGAAAAACTTTAACTATAGAGATGAAGTACTCTACATCGCGAGCACGTGTCATCTCCGGTATTAAGCGAGTATCAAAGCCAGGATTGAGGGTGTACTCAAAATCAACCGATATTCCAAGAGTCCTCGGAGGATTGGGAGTTGCAGTAGTTTCAACTAGTCAAGGATTAATGAGTGATCGGGAGGCACGGAAACGTCGAATGGGCGGAGAAATTCTGTGTTACGTCTGGTAAAGAGGGAAATATGTCACGTATAGGAAAGACACCAATTGAAATTACATCCGGCGTTGAAGTAGTAGTGACTGCTGACTCTGTTGAAGTTAAGGGTCCCAAAGGAACGCTTGCGCAAAGTATTCCAGAAGGCATTGAAGTCCAAAAAGAAGATGAGACTATCATCGTCAAACGAGATAACGATCTGCGTGAAACAAAAGCACTGCATGGACTTGTTAGATCCTTAATTAACAACATGGTCCAAGGAGTAACGGAAGGGTATCAAAAGCAGCTCGAGCTTGTGGGTGTTGGTTATCGTGCCCAATCAAAAGGAAGCAACGCTTTAGAGCTACAACTCGGCTTTAGTCACCCTGTTAAATATTCTGCACCAGAGGGGATAACATTAGAAGTCCCTTCCCAAACAGAGATCAATATCAGCGGAATAGACAAGCAAGTAGTTGGTCAAGTCGCAGCTGATATCAGAGCTCTCAAGAAACCAGAACCTTACAAGGGTAAAGGAATACGGTATGTTGGCGAGCACATAATACGCAAAGCCGGAAAGACAGCAAAGTAGGACGAAACTATGGTTAATGCAGCAAAGCACAAACGAGATGGGCGGATAAGGAGACATAACCGACTTCGAAGAAAAATACATGGGACAAGCACAAGGCCGCGTCTTGCTGTTTTTCGATCTAACCGTCATATTTCTGCTCAGATTATCAATGATGAGGAAGGGAAAACTATCGTTTCTGCATCAAGTCTTGAATCAGAAATACGATCAGGAAACACAGGGTCCAAAGAGGCGGCAACAAAAGTCGGGAAGCTTATTGGAGAGAGGGCTAAGTCTGCTGGTATTTCTTCCATTGTTTTTGATAGAGGTGGACTGAAGTACCACGGAAGAGTTGCAGCAGTAGCTGAAGCAGCGCGCGAATCAGGATTGGAATTTTAATGGAAACGAATGAAGAAAAAGCACCAGGAGAACTACGAGACTCCCGAGTTATTCACATCAACCGAGTCGCAAAAGTTGTCAAGGGAGGGCGAAGGTTTTCTTTCACAGCACTCGTCGTTATTGGCGATGGCGAAGGCCGAGTTGGTCTTGGATACGGGAAAGCGAAAGAAGTGCCTTTAGCTATCCAAAAAGGAACAGAAGAGGCGAAGCGAAATCTATTCAGAGTTCCCATGGCAGGATCAACCGTTACCCACCCAATTATTGGAGAAAATGGCGCTGGTCGCGTAATGCTTAAACCTGCAGCTCCTGGTACCGGAGTAATAGCTGGTGGAGCTGCAAGGATCATCTTAGAGGAAGCAGGAATTCGTGATGTACTGTGTAAGTCGCTAGGTTCTCCAAATCACATCAACGTTGCTCGTGCAACTATAGATGGTTTACGAAACCTACAACGACCTGATCAAATTGCGAACCTCCGGGGTCTCGCTGCAGAAGAGTTCGTCCCAGGGGGAATGCTCACTGCATATAAAGAATCAGAGCGCACTGTTCGCGAATTGGAGAAGAACTAAAATGGCATTAAAAGTTACCCAAATCCGTTCATCAATAGGATCAAAACCAAAACAAAGAGGAACCCTTCGAGCGCTAGGTTTAGGGCGAATAGGAAAATCTCATACACTACCTGACAAGCCTGAGATTCGTGGAATGATCAATACAGTTCCGCACCTCATTGAAGTCGAAGAAGTTTCTTAAGCAATATTTTTGAGAGGAATACCATGAAAATCCATGACTTACAGCCACCTGAAGGTTCGAACAGAGGTTCTAAACGCGTAGCCAGAGGAATTGGCGGGAAAGGTGGAAAAACAGCAGGAAGGGGATCAAAGGGACAACGAGCCCGAAATACGGTCCGAGTTGGATTTGAGGGTGGCCAAAACCCACTGCACCTCCGTCTTCCTAAATTACGGGGATTTAATAACCCGTTCCGCGTTGAGTATCAGGCAGTTAATCTTGACACAATCGCTGAAACAGGGATGACAGAGGTATCTCCAAGCTCATTACATGAAAAGGGACTAGTGAGAAAGAACTCTCTTGTCAAAATTCTTGGGCGAGGAGAAATTTCAACAAAAATTGACGTTTCTGCTCATGCCTTCTCAAAATCGGCTGAGGAAAGTATTACTGCTGCAGGTGGAACTGTCACTGTATTACCAAAACCTTGGGGCGAAGGCCGGCCACCTGCCAAGGGGAACGCATTAACCAATAGATGAGACCTAATTCTTATCAGCTAGGATAAATATATGGCAGCCAGTATCTTAAACATGTTTCGTGTTGAAGACTTACGAAATAAGGTCTTATTCACATTGGGAATGCTGGCCCTTTATCGTGTCGGCTGTTTTGTTCCCGCCCCAGGTATTGATATCGATGCGATTCAATTACTTAAGGAAACAACAGATGAAAATGGTGGTGCTTTAGCTTTCTTGCGCCTCTTTTCCGGAGGGGCTTTAACTCAGTTCGCAATCTTTGCGTTGGGTATCATGCCATACATTACAGCTTCAATCATCATGCAAATTTTAGGTGTCGTAATACCCCGAGTTGAGCAGTGGCAACAGATGGGGGCAGTCGGGCAAAGAAAAATCACACAAGCAACTCGCTATCTGACAATAGGTATTGCATTAATTCAATCAACCGCATTCGCATTCCTTTTCCATAATGGTGGAGGAGGATTCGGAAGCGCCCCAAGTAGCGGTACTCAACTAGATCTACTTCCAAAATTCACAGCCCCACGAGTAGCTCTTGTTGTGCTAACCCTTACCGCAGGTACCGCTCTTTTGATGTGGATGGGAGAATTAATCAGCCAAAAAGGCATAGGAAACGGAATGTCACTAATCATTTTTGCGTCCGTGGTTTCTGCTCTACCTAACCAAGGAGCTCTCGTCAGAACAGATGCAGGTATGGGTGGTTTGATCGGAGTGATCATACTGTTTGGTGCGATGCTGGTTGCTATTGTATTCGTAGAGCAAGGTCAAAGGCGCATACCCGTTCAGTTCGCAAAGCGTGTCGTAGGGCGTAAACAATACGGTGGTCAAAGTACCTACATACCTCTCAAAGTAAACCAGTCCGGGGTAATTCCGATCATTTTCGCCAGCTCGGTACTATATCTTCCACAATTATTGGTATCAGTCCTCCCATCAGATAATGACCCAGCAAATAAAACTTGGGGAGAATCGATACAAAGTTGGATTGACAGCAATCTAGTGGTCAGCGACAGCCCCTTCTATCTTCTTTTCTTCGGGTTGCTAATTGTCGGGTTTTCTTACTTCTATACTGCTATAACATTTGACCCAGTGAAACAGGCAGATAACATCCGAAAACAGGGAGGATTCATTCCAGGCATTCGACCCGGTCCTCAAACGGAGCGTTATTTGGGTAAAATTTTAAACCGTATAACGTTAGCTGGAGCAATTTTTATTGCTCTTGTAGCTCTAGCACCCACATTTATTTTGGCAAAAGTACTTGATCAAGGAAATGTAGGGCAGGTTTCTTTCGGTGGTATCTCTATATTGATTGCAGTTGGAGTTGCGCTTGAAACAATGAAACAAATTGACAGCCAACTTATGATGAGAAACTACGAGGGTTTCTTGAAATAACCACCATAAACAGAGGGATAATTCATGACATTAGGTATGGTCATTTTGGGTCGACAAGGTTCCGGGAAAGGAACGCAAGCAGTTCACATAGCGGAACGGTTTCAAATCGTTCATATTTCAACCGGAGACATGTTGCGGTCTGCTGTGCAAGAGGGAACCGAGCTTGGGCTTAAGGCAAAATCAATTATGGATTCGGGAGGACTCGTGACTGATGACGTGGTTAACGGAATCGTGGCAGAAAGACTTGCTAAAGATGATGTTCAGAACTCAGGATTCCTCCTTGATGGTTACCCTCGAACGGTTGGTCAGGCTACAGAGCTCAAACAATTGGTCGGCGACAGTCTCAAGCTTGCTATAAATCTAGATGTTTCAATTGAAGAGGTAACTCAGCGGATGATGAGCCGAGGTCGTGAAGATGACACTCCAGAAGCTATTGCAAGGCGACTTGAGTTATATGAAGCTGAGACAGCGCCTTTGATTGAATGGTTCGAAAATGAAAATATCTTATGTGTGATTGATGGTCTGGGTACTGAAATTGAAGTCCATCGGCGAGTAATAGAAGAAATACAGAGAAATATCTAATGATTCAAAAGATAACTAGAATCAAATCCCCTTTGGGTTGGGGAGTGACAGTAATGCCGGTAGGATTTTCATTTGGCTTTGCGCGCAGAAATACCTGTTCTCAAACCCATAATTAGTAAGGAGATAGACACTGGCTAAATCAAAAGAAGATGCAATTGTAATGGAGGGAACTGTAGTGGAACCGCTCCCAAATGCAATGTTTCGAGTAGAACTAGAAAACGGACATAAAGTCTTAGCTCACATTTCTGGCAAAATGAGAATGCATTACATTCGCATACTTCCAGGGGATAAAGTGCAAGTTGAACTTACACCGTACGACCTAGAGCGTGGTCGAATCACCTACAGATATAAATAAAGTCAAGTCTAAAAAGGATCCAATGAAAGTTCGAACAAGTGTCACAAAAATGTGCGACAAATGCCGTGTCATTCGACGCAGCGGAGTTGTTCGCGTAATTTGTTCGGTTAACCCCCGTCACAAGCAAAGGCAAGGATAAGAATGGCACGTATTGCTGGTGTAGATATACCGAGAGAAAAAAGAGCTATTGTCTCCCTCACTTACATTTATGGAATTGGCAGAACGCTCGCATCTCATGTGTGCGAGGCGACAGACATTGATGAGAATACTCGTGTGATGAACTTGACTGACGAAGAAGTTGCTAAATTGCGTAGCTACATCGAAGGCGAACTACGTGTTGAGGGTGACCTGCGACGAGAAGTACAACAAGATATCAAGCGTAAAATGGAAATAGGTTGTTATCAAGGTATCCGTCACCGACGAGGTCTTCCTGTGCGTGGTCAGCGAACTCACACTAACGCACGCACGCGAAAAGCCCCAAGAAAACAATTGCTGGCAAGAAGAAAGTTCTCAAATAATTATGGCCACTCAAAATTCTGGGGCTCGGCGCCCCAAAAAACGTGAACGTAAGAACATTTCTCACGGAGTCGCACATATCAAAAGTTCCTTCAATAATACGATCGTGACTATCAGCGATCAGCAAGGAAACGTTCTAGCTTGGGCTTCAGCTGGAAATGTTGGGTTTAAGGGTTCAAGAAAAAGCACCCCTTTTGCTGCTCAGTTAGCTGCTGAAGAATGCGCTAGAAAAGCTATGGACCACGGTATCCGAAAAGTTGACGTCGAGGTCAAAGGGCCAGGTTCAGGCAGAGAAACTGCAATTCGATCACTCCAAACAGCGGGAATTGAAGTTACTGGAATAAAAGATGTTACTCCGTTACCACACAACGGATGTACCGTCGTTAAGAGACGGAGGGTTTGATATGTCTAGGTATACCGGACCTAAAGCCCGAGTCTCCAGAAGGCTTGCAACTAACATATGGGGCACTAAAGGAGAAGCTGACGCGCTTGAAAAGCGTCCATACCCCCCAGGCGAACATGGCAGGACTGGACGTCGAGGAAATGCATCTGAATACAAAGTCCAACTTCAAGAAAAACAAAAAGCCCGCTTCACTTACGGTTTAACTGAAAGACAATTCCGAAATATCTTTAAAGAAGCCAGCAGAAGAGAAGGAGTTACTGGCGATAACATGCTCCGATATCTTGAGCTTCGTTTAGATAATTTTGTATATCGATCAGGATGGGCTTCCACCCGCCCGCAAGCAAGACAGTTCGTAAACCATGGTCATGTTTCCGTAAATGGTAAGCGAGTAGATATTCCTAGTTACCGACTTCGGAAGGACGATGAAGTCACTTTGCGAGATAAAGCGAAAGGGATGATCGTCATTCAATGGAATAATGATGTTTTAGATCGTGAA
>ENA-OSEY01001741-OSEY01001741.1-marine-metagenome-genome-assembly--contig:-NODE-1741-length-14708-cov-3.997266_pt1 | contig 14708 bp, 15 predicted proteins | sample MGYA00248465_ERZ534230 | MGnify/ENA primary metagenome ERZ534230 (study PRJEB26409, sample SAMN06344110) | marine metagenome | isolation source: Sea water from surface | place: Atlantic Ocean:Southern...
TGAGAATGCACTTTCTTATAAACAAGAAGTAAAAACACATAAATCGAATTTTTTTCATAAAAGTCTTTGAGATCATTTTCAAACTGTTCTACAAAATCCATATTACTCTCTATCCAAGTCCTGTGTTAGGCAATGTATGCCGCAGTCCCAGAACCATTTGTGTTTGAATGGCGTTATGTGTAATTCGACACCGTGTCTCTTCATTGCCTCTCTTACTTGTTTATTGTCTGTGCTACACAAGGCATTTTTATTATCAAGCATTAGTATGTTCACCATGAATGCAGTTTCATTTACATTGCCAATCCAGCTATTGAAGTAATGGTCCACCATATCAACCAAGGCTTTATCATTTTCCATCCCTTCAAGGAACCATTTGTGTTCTGCGGTTAATATGTATTTTTTGAACTTATCATCCTTTAAGGTCACGTCCGGTGGCACAGTAACTATCTCGGCATTTGGAAAAGTTTTTTCATAGTCGATTGCGTCATAGGCACTTATCACCAACTCTTGTGTTATCGGAGCGAAGCATCCATCTGAGTGTCCTTCACTGGACGCAATATGTATTTCTTTATCAGGAAACATTCTCATTGAAGAAGTTGTCGTAACTGCTAGAAAAAAGGAAGAATCAGCACAGGATGTACCTGTTGCACTTTCAGCAATGAGTCAAGAACAATTAGAAATATTAAAATTTAGAGACTTTAATGATTTGGCTGTTGGAATGCCTAATGTTGCCATGGATGACATAGGTACAACAAAAGGTACGCAAAATTTTAGTATCAGAGGGATAGGCATTAACTCATCTATTGCATCAGTGGAGCCAGCTGTGGCCATTGTTGTTGATGGTGTTTATATGGGTGTTAGTGCAGGAATGGTCTTTGATATGTTTGATCTAGAAAGTATTGAAGTATTAAGAGGTCCACAAGGAACATTGTTTGGAAAAAACTCAACTGGTGGAGTAATACTTGTGAATACTGCTCTTCCTGGAGATGAAACTAAACAAAAAGCAAGATTAGCTGTTGAAGGTGGAGGTCCTGGTGGTAATAACAATATCATGCAATATAGTTATTCAGGTCCTGTAAGTGATAATTTAAAAGCAAAAATAAGTATTCATAGAAGTGACGATTCTGGATACTTTAAAAATTCTTATGACGGATCTAATCATGGTCAATTTGAACAAGACACTGTTAGGTTAGCCTTTTTATATGAGCCTAGTGATTCTTTTGATATGGCTCTGAGAATTGAAAATAGTGATCAAGATGGAAGTGGTCCTGCTGCACAATGTCATTTAGGAGCTAACGGCACTGGTTGTCAAGCAGATGATGGCGCAGCTGTACCCGCACCTAATAGTACCTTTGATAGAAATTCACTTGACTTTAATATCGATAATCCTGGTTTTCAAAAGTCTGAAACTGATTTTGTAACTGTAACAATGAATTGGCATGGAGATAATGGAACATGGACAAACGTTTTTGGTAAAAGAGAATATTCATTAGAGGTAGATCTTGATGTTGACGCAAGATCAATTAGTTTTTTTGATGCGCCTGGTTCTTCTTCTATGGAACAAATTAGTAATGAATTGAGATACTCTGGATCTCTAACAGATAAACTTGATATTACAAGCGGGCTCTTCATGTATGAAGGTGACGTTATGGTTTGGGATAATAGAGCCTTAAGAGGAGCTTTATATGCTGCTGCAGGTTCACCAGGAATATATCTATGGCAATCAGGTGGTGGTCTGCATAACGTAGAGCAAACGGCTTTATTTACTACTTTAGATTACGCCGTAAGTGATGATCTTTCATTGAATATAGGCTTCAGATTGACAGATGAAGAAAAAGAGATTCATCTGGCTTCAATAAATAGAAATGTTTCAGTTGGTGCTTCACCACCATGTAGCGTCCCTGCTGGAACATGTCCATTTGATTATATTGATAATGATTCATGGAAAACAACATCTCCCAAGATTGGTTTTACTTATAATGCTGGTGAGAGTTCAATGATGTACGGTTATTGGACGAGAGTATTTAAATCAGGAGGTTATAACTTAAGGAATAGTGTTGATTTAGCAACCTTCCCTGACGCATCACCAAAAGCAGATGATGAAACAGTCGAAACGCTTGAATTTGGAATGAAAACAGATTTCGAAAAAGGTAGATTAAATTGGGCTTTTTTCAATACAGTCGTTGATGATTCACAAAGAATGACCAACATTCAAGATCCTGTTAGTGGTGTTGCTCAAGTAGTTAAAAATGCTGGAGACATTGAATATAGAGGGTTTGAAATTGATGGAGTGTATACCATGACAGATACCATAACTATGGTTGCTTCATTAGGTTATGTTCATTCTAAATATAAAAACCTAATATCAGATTTAACTGGTGATTTTATAATTGATGCTCTTGATTATGCTTTAGAGGTGCCTAGAGCTGCGCCTCTTACTTATAGCTTAGGATTTAATATAGACGGTAACCTCGGAACATGGAGATCTATTACTAGAATAAGTTATTACCATAGAGATAAATCTTACTATAACGAAAATAATCAGGGGTTTATCAACGAACAAGATATTCTAAATTTTGGTTACGATATTTATTCATCAGATGGGAAAATAAATATAGGTGTTTATGGTAAAAATCTTTCAAACGAAGTTAAGCATGGTGGGGATACTAATTTATCGTTCGGAGGAACTTTTGCACCTTTAGCAAAGGGTAAAATTGTCGGAGCTGAGCTAGTTTATAAGTTTTGATCAAAATAATGACGGCAGCTATGGTTAATGGTTGCCGTTTTTTCTTCAAAAATAATAGACATTAACTCTTAAGATAATTAAACTAGCGACCTAAATTTTAAAAAATATGGCTAATTCAAAACAAGCAATTAAAAGAGCAAGACAAAACTCTGATAGATACAAACTCAGGCATGCTCAAAGATCTGTTGTCAGAACTGCAGTGAAAGCAGTTAAAGCTGATATTGATGCCAATGACAAAGCAAAAGCAAATGATTCTTTTAAGAAAGCTCAAAAAATTATTGATACTGCAGCTGCTAAAAAAGTAATACATAAAAATGCTGCTGCAAGAACAAAGAGCAGACTCTCAAAAGCTATTAAAAATTTAGGTTAAGACTTCTTATTTTTATATATCTCTGATTCAAGAGACTTAAGCAAAAATTCTGTGCCCTCTCCGGTCGCTGCTGAAATAAAGAAAATTTCTTCTTTTGTAACTTGCAGCTTTTCTTCAATTTCCTTTGATATTTCGTTTATTTTTGTTTCTTGTAAAAGATCAATTTTATTGCATACAATCCATGACACTTTTTGAGTTAAATTATCTCCAAAAGAATCTAGTTCTTTTTTAAGTAATATTACTTGATCAATTGGCTCGATATTTTCTAATGAAAAAAGGTCTACAAAAATTAACAGTATTCCTGTTCTTGAAATATGTTTTAAAAATTTTATACCTAGGCCAGCTCCATCAGAAGCTCCCTCTATTAATCCAGGAATATCAGCGATAACATAACTAGATTCCTTGCCTTTTATAGCTCCTAAATGAGGTCTCAGAGTAGTGAAAGGATAATCGCCTATTTTAGGTTTCGCACTTGAAACCGTATTAAGAAAAGTAGACTTACCTGCATTTGGAAAGCCAACTAATCCCACATCTGCAAGAGATTTTAATTCTAACCTTAAGGACCTTCTTTCACCTTCAAAGCCTGGAGTACACTTTCTTGGGGCCTGATTTGTACTTGATTTAAATTTAGCATTACCAAGACCTCCATCACCCCCCTTCGCAATTAAATAGTTAGATGATTCATCCGTGCAATCAATGAGCTCTTCATTAGTGTTATTGTCATAAATTACTGTGCCTTTAGGTATCTCAATTATTAAATCATCTCCTGCAGCACCAAATTTATTTTTTCCGGCTCCTCTTTGCCCATTTTGAGCATTGAAAACTTTTTTATTTTGAAAGTCTACTAAGGTATTAATATTTAAGTTTACCTTAAAGTATATATCTCCACCTTTTCCGCCGTCTCCTCCATCTGGACCTCCAAAAGGAATATATTTTTCTCTTCTGAAGCTAGAAGCTCCAGACCCACCATCTCCTGCCTTGATCTCGAGATAGGCCTCGTCAATGAAATTCATTTTGGATAGTTATTGAGGAATAACGTTAGCTGTTTTCCTTTTTTTTGGTCCTTTGTAAGTAAACTGAACAATACCTTCAGATTTAGCAAATAAAGTATCGTCCTTGCCAATACCAACATTTAGACCGGGATGAGTACTAGTACCTCTTTGACGAATTAAGATTTCACCAGCTTTCACAAACTGTCCGCCAAACCTTTTCACACCCAATCTTTTGGAATTAGAATCTCTACCGTTCTTACTTGAACCACCTGCTTTTTTATGTGCCATTATTTACTCTCTAACTTTATGTTCTTAATTTCAATTTGTGTAAACTTTGATCTATGTCCAATCTTCCTCATACTATGCTTTCTTCGTCTAAAACGTAAAATAGAAATCTTTTCGCCCTTAACAGTATCTTTTACTTCTGCAGTTACTTTAACATTCGATAAATAAGGCTGACCAACTTCTACTTTATCTCCATCTACGTACAATAATACATTATCAAAAGTAATCTTTTTTCCAACATCATCTTTAAGTAAATCAACAGACAATATCATCCCTTTTTCAACTTTATGTTGTTTACCACCTGTTTCAATTACTGCATACATAATATAATCCTTAAAAGCTCGCAAAATATACGCTTTAATGGAAAAATTATCAATACTTAATGCAAATTTTGAATAAAAAAATATAGGTAAATGACTGTAAATATTGACATCACAAAAGAACTTAAAGCTGTTGAAAAGTTAATAAAAAGTGACATAAACAAAGAAAAAACTATCTTAGGGCTTTATAACTATATATTTAAATCAGATGGTAAAAAAATTCGCTCCAGGCTTAACTTAATAGCTTCATCTTCAAGCAAAAATAGTCATAGATATAAACTTGCATCAATAATTGAGCTTCTTCATACTGCAACACTTGTTCATGATGATGTTGTTGATAATGCTTCTACTAGGCGAGGTGCTGTGTCTGTTAATAGTTTATGGTCAAATGCTCATGGAGTTCTAATTGGAGATTATATTTATTCAAAAGCATTTATGTTGATGGTAGAGATTGGAAAAAAAGATATCTTGGCAGAACTTGCAGATGCTACTAATGATATTTCACAAGGAGAGCTCATCCAATTAGATGCTATAAGTAATATTAAAATATCATTAAATAAATTAAAAAAAATAAGCTATTTTAAAACAGGCAGGCTCTTTGAGGCTTCTGCAAAAACAGGTGCTATGTTAGCAGGCGCTAATAAAAACTTTATTAAAAATATTGGTGAGTCTGCAAAAAATATAGGTATATTATTTCAGATAAAAGATGACTTATTAGATTACTCTAATACTTCAAAAACTGGGAAACAGTCTTTTCAAGACCTTAAAGAGGGTAAAGTAACATATCCTTTCTTTTTTGCATTAAAGAATTCAAGTCAGAAAGAAAAAAAACAACTTATTAGTTTTCTTGGTAATCAAAGACTTAACGAAAAAAAAGCTCTTGTATTAATATCTAAATTAAATGGTTTAACAAAAACTCAACAGCTGGCTGAGAAGTTTTATACAAGTTCAATAGATGCTGCAAAGACTATAAATAATCAATTCATTAGGCAAGAAATGATAGAATTAGCCAATATGGCACTTAATAGAGAAAAATAATGTTTAGTCCACAAAACTCCTATACTAAAGATGATTTAGTAGCATGCTCAAATGGGGAGTTATTCACTAAAGATGGAGATGGCAGGCTTCCTTCAGATCAAATGTTGATGTTTGATGAAATTACAAATATTGATGATTTTTCAGGAGCTTATAAAAAAGGCTCTATTGAAGCAGTTTTAAACATCAATCCTGAATTGTGGTTCTTTAAATGTCACTTTAAAGAAGATCCGGTAATGCCTGGTTGTCTAGGCTTAGATGCTATGTGGCAACTGCTAGGTTTTTATTTGTTATGGACTGGGTTGCCAGGAATTGGAAGAGCTCTTGGAGCAGAAAACGTAAAATTTTTTGGGCAAGTACTTCCTAAAGCAAAGAAAGTTACTTATAGACTCGACATTAAAAGAGTAATAAATCGTGGAGCTATTGTAGGTCTTGCAGATGGCGAAATGTTAGTTGATGATAAAAAAATATATAGTGCAGAAAAATTAAAGGTGGGTTTGTTTAAAGATCCTAGTAATTTTTGATGAAAAATGTAGTAATAACAGGTTTGGGAATTAAATCTTGTATCGGAAACGAATACAATTCTGTTCTCAAAAACCTTCAAGAGGGTAAATCTGGAATCATATTCAATGAAACATATGATGAGATGAATTTTAGAAGTTGTGTTTCAGGTTCTATTAAAATTGATTTATCTGAGTATATCGATAGGAAATTACTAAGATTTATGGGTGAATCTGCAGGATATGCTTATCTAGCAACGCTTGATGCATTAAAAATGGCAGGAGTCGATAATAATTATCTTGATAATCCAAGGATTGGAATAGTCGCAGGATCAGGAGGAGCATCAACAAGAATAATGGTTGAAAGTAGTGACATTGCAAGAAATAGAGGGCCAAAAAGAATTGGTCCTTATGGTGTTACCAAAAGCATGTCGAGTTCAATTTCAGCAATAGTTGCGACTGCTCTAAAATTAAAAGGCATCAATTATTCGATATCTTCAGCTTGCGCAACCAGCGCTCACTGTATAGGTCACGCAGCCGATTTAATCAAAAATGGTCAACAGGACATAGTCATTGCTGGTGGAAGTGATGATGAGCACTGGAGTTCTTCATGTTTATTTGATGCAATGGGAGCGTTGTCGTCTAATTTTAACGCAGATCCAACAATAGCATCGAGACCTTATGATTCTAATAGAGATGGTTTTGTTATATCTGGTGGAGCAGGAATGTTAATCTTGGAAGAAGAGGAGCATGCAAAAAAAAGAGGAGCAAATATTCTTGCAAAGCTTTCAGGATACTTTGCAAATTCAGATGGCTATGACATGGTAGCACCATCTGGCGAAGGAGCAATAAGATGCATGGATGGCGCAATTAAGGAAATCAAATCAGAAATCGACTATATCAATACCCATGGCACAAGCACTCCTGTTGGAGATGTTGCTGAGCTTAATGCAATCAAAGAATTATTTGGTTCAAATGCTCCAATGATAAGTTCAACCAAATCAATGACAGGACATTCACTCGGAGCAACAGGTGCTCATGAAGCAATATATTCAGTTATGATGATTAATGAAAATTTCATTGCGCCCTCGATTAATATTGATAATTTGTGTGATGAAGCTCAAGGTTTGGATATTGTTAGAGAAACAAGACAGTCAAATATTAAAAATATATTAAGTAATTCTTTTGGGTTTGGTGGAACAAACGCAAGTCTTGTTATAAGTAAGTACTAGTATAAATTTAGAAGAGCTTCTTTAGTATAAGGAATAACATCGTTTAATCTTCCCTCTTTCATCTTCAAAACCCATTCAGGATCAGATAACAGAGCTCTTCCTACTGCTATCATGTCATATTTATTTTTAGATATATCTTCAATAGCTCTTTCAATGCTTGTTGGTGATGCTGGAGCTGTCATATCTATAAAATCTGAATCTAATCCTACACTGCCAACACCAATAGTAGGTATTTTGGTAATTTTTTTAGTCCAATATGCTAGATTTTCCTCAGAGTTCTCAAATTCTTTTTCCCAAAATCTTCTCATACTCGAGTGAACATAATCTAAACCAGAGTTAACAGGCTCTATTAAAACTTTTTCAAGTTCTTCTGGATTTAATGCTAACTTAGCTTCAAAGTCATGTTGCTTCCATTGTGAGAACCTTAAACCAACTATAAATTCATTACTAACTTGATCTCTTATTGCTTTAATAATATCTACAACAAACTGAGATCTCTTTTCTAGAGTGCCTCCATACTGATCATCTCTAATATTAGTCCCGCTCCAAAAAAAATTATCAATAAGATATCCATGCGCGCCATGAATTTCAATACCATCAAACCCCAATTCTTCACATATTTTTGCATCAGAAGCATATGCTTCGATTGTTTCTTTAATGTCCTCTAATGTCATCTCATGTGCAACTTTTTTGCCAGGCTTAACAAGACCTGATGCAGTATATCCAGGCACTTCAGGGTCGGGTTGCATTCCAAGCTTTCTAAAGCCTCCACAATGCCATAGCTGTGCAATCACAGAGCCATCATGTTTTTTTATACCATTAACTACCTTTTTCCAGCCTTCTCTTGCATTTTCACTATCTAACCTTGGTACATTTGGATATGCACTTGAAGCTTTATGGCTAACCTCTATTCCTTCAGTTATTATTAAACCAACTTCTGCTTTAGATCTTCTTGAATAATAGGAAACTACACCTTCTGTCGGTATTCCTCCAGGAGATTGATTTCTGGTCATAGGCGCCATTACAACTCTATTTCTCAGTGTTATATTTTTTAATTTATATGGCTCAAAAATCATAAAGTGGTCATTTATCTGCTTTAAAAATTGATTTTCTCCATGGGAAATCGTCAGGAAGGTCACTTGATATTTTATTAGAAAATTTTGCATCCCTTTTTTCAAGAAATGACATTACTCCTTCTTTAGCATCTTCGGACGCGCCTCTAGAGTTAATTAATTTACTCTCAATGATGTGAGCGTTCTCAGGAGAGTCTTCAGCAGATAGCGACCATATCATATGTCTTGTCATGGCAACTGATACCGGTGATGAAGAATTTAAGTAAAGATCGCTTAACTCAAATGCTTTATCTAATAATTGGTCTTCTTCTACCAAGTAATCTACAAGTCCTAATTTAAGTGCTTCATCAGAATTAATTACTCTTCCGGAATAACAAAGCTCAAGTGCTCTTGGTATTCCAATTATTTTTGGTAAAAACCAACTTGCACAACCATCTGGCACAATACCTCTCTTTGCAAAAACGAAACCATATCTTGAATTGCTTGTTGCAATTCTTATATCCGCCGGCAATTGCATTGTAGCTCCTACTCCAACTGCTGCACCATTACTTGCAGCAATAACAGGTTTGAGTGAGTTATATATTTTTAAAGCGAGGATGCCTCCAGCATCTCTTCTGAAATCTGCTTCATGACTTAATTTAGTGTCAAATCCATTATCAAATGTATTTTCACCTAAAGACAAGTCAGCCCCTGCACAAAAAGCTTTACCATTACCAGTAATTATCAAAGATTTAAGGTTGTCATTTTTATTTACCAAATCAATCGCATCAAGCATGTCTTCCAACATTTGCATATTAAAAGCATTTAATTTTTTTGGTCTATTGAGTTTTAAAATGCCAACAGAATTCGATTCTTCAAGAATGATAGTTTTATATTCTTTCAACAAAATTAAAATGGAATTTCTTCGTCAGTCAAACCTGATTCATTATCATCATTAGGAAATGGCGTATCCGAATCAGATGATTGAGATTCAAAATCATTTGATTGCTGACCCTGAGGGTTGCCACCTAGCATCAATAACTCATTACCAATTACCTCAGTTCTGTATTTTTTTACACCTGTTTCTTTATCGTCCCAGCTTGAGGTTCTTAAACTGCCTTCAACATATATCTTTGATCCTTTCTTAAGATACTTTTCGACTATCTCTCCTAGTTTTCCAAAAAAGGTAACATTGTGAAATTCCGGCATATCTTTCCACTCTCCTGTACTCTGATCTTTCCTTCTTTCATTGGTAGCTATACCTAATTTAGCAATTGCTAATTCTTGACGATAACTTGTCTCAGGATCTCGAGTAAGATTCCCAACTAAAATTACTTTATTTACACTTTTACTCATAATTACCTCTTATAATATTCATTGAAGTTTAACCTAATTTAATTTTTTCATCACGGAATTTTTATATTCAATGGATAATATTTTTATTAAAGGCGCAAGAACGCACAATCTAAAGAATGTCAGCCTCGAAATACCAAGAAATAAAATAGTTGTTATTACAGGTCTTTCCGGATCTGGTAAGTCATCATTGGCTTTTGATACCCTTTATGCTGAAGGTCAAAGAAGATATGTTGAATCTCTATCAACGTATGCAAGAAGATTTTTATCTATGATGGAAAAACCTGATGTTGATCAAATAGAGGGCCTTTCGCCTGCAATATCAATTGAGCAAAAAGCTACATCTCATAATCCAAGATCTACTGTTGGAACTGTAACAGAAATATATGATTATTTGAGGTTATTATTTTCAAGAATTGGTACACCTGTTTGTCCAGATCACAATGAAGAATTGAAAGCAAAAACTGTTTCTGAAATTTGTGATGAAATACTTCAATTAAAAGAAAATTCTAAAATAATGATCATGGCTCCTGTGATCAGGGGTAAAAAAGGCGAACATCTTGCAGTCTATGAAGATTTACGTAAAAGTGGTTATGTAAGAGTAAAGGTTAATGGAGTTGTCTATCCAATTGAAGAATTTCCAGATCTAGAAAAAAATAAGAAACATGACATTTCTGCTGTTATAGATAGATTAGTAATCAAGTCTGATGATGAAATTAGATCTAGAATTTCAGAATCAATTGAAACTTCACTAATTTTATCTGATGGTTTAGTTGAGGTTGAAAACATTGACTCAAAATCTTTAAATTTATACTCTTCAAATTTTGCTTGTTCACAATGTGGTTATGCAATTCCAGAACTTGAACCTAGAATGTTTTCATTTAACAACCCTTATGGGGCTTGTAATAAATGTGATGGTCTTGGAGTTGTTCAATTTTTTAATGAAAAAAGATTAATACAGGATGATGAGGTGTCCATTGCGAACGGGGCTATCAAGGGCTGGACGAGAAGAAATAGATTTTATTATTATCAGCTTAGATGTTTAAGCAACCATTTTGACTTTTCATTAACTACAAAATGGAAGGATTATACTCAGGAAATAAAAGACATAATCTTATGGGGTACAAAAGAGAAAATTGATTTCTCTCATAGGTTTAGAAGTGGTAGCAGGATTATAAGAAAACATAAATTTGAAGGAGTAATCCCCTCTACAGAAAGAAGATTTAAAGAAACAGATTCTGAATACATAAGAAATGAGCTTTCAAAGCTAATGTCAGAAACAAAGTGCGACGAATGCGATGGTTCAAGGCTTAACACATACTCGAGAAACGTATTCATTAATGGAACACAAATACACAACATTACATCGATGAGAATAAATGATGCCTTAAATTTTATTAAGGAAATGAAACTTAAGGGTGCAAAAAAAGAAATTGCAGCAAAAATATTAAAAGAAATAAAAGACAGACTTACTTTTTTAGAAGATGTTGGTTTAAGTTACCTTACTTTGGATAGAAGCGCAGAAACATTGTCAGGAGGTGAGGCGCAAAGGATTAGATTAGCCAGCCAAATTGGTTCAGGCTTGGTAGGTGTAACATATGTTCTTGACGAGCCATCAATAGGCCTTCATCAAAGAGACAATACAAAATTAATTAAAACACTAGAAAATCTAAAGAAACTTGGGAATACGGTAATTGTCGTTGAGCATGATGAAGAAGCAATTAGATCAGCAGACCATATCATTGATATTGGTCCTGGTGCTGGAAAACATGGTGGAGAAATATGTGCTCAAGGTGATATTGATGCAATCTTGAGAAATAAAAATTCAATAACTGCACAATATCTATCTGGAAAAAGAAAAATAACAATACCTAATAAGAGAACAGATTTTGGTAAAGATAAAATCAAGATTATTAAAGCTTCTGAAAATAATTTGAAGGATATTACTGTAAATATTCCAATAGGATTGTTTACATGCATAACAGGTGTTTCTGGATCGGGAAAATCATCTTTAATTAATCAAACCTTGCTCCCTATAAGTTCTTTTATGCTTAATAAATCAAAACTATCTAAAGAAATAAAATGTGAAAAAATAGAGGGTCTAGATAATCTAGATAAGGTCATAAGTATAGATCAATCTCCAATTGGAAGAACACCTAGGTCAAATCCTGCTACATATACAGGTCTCTTTTCTCATATAAGAGATCTTTTATCGCAAACAGTTGAAGCAAGATCAAGAGGCTATAAACCTGGAAGATTTAGCTTTAATGTAAAAGGAGGAAGATGTGAAGCCTGCCAGGGAGACGGAATGATCAAAGTTGAAATGCATTTCCTTGCAGATGTTTATGTAAAATGTGATATCTGTAATGGCAAGAGATATAACGAACAGACGCTGGAAGTAAAATATAAAGAAAAGAATATTAATGATATTTTAAATATGACTGTTGAGGATGCATTAGATTTTTTTGATGCTCATCCCTCAATAAAAAATAAATTAATGACTCTTTATGATGTTGGTCTAGGTTATATCACTCTAGGTCAATCTGCTCTAACCCTGTCTGGCGGCGAAGCACAAAGAATAAAGTTAGCAAAAGAGCTATCCAAAAGAAGTACAGGCAAAACTCTATTTGTCTTAGATGAGCCAACTACCGGATTGCATTTTGCAGATATTGAACTTTTACTAAAAGTTTTAAATAGACTTAAAGAGCAGGGAAACACTGTTGTTGTAATAGAACATAACTTAGATGTAATCAAAACTGCTGATTGGATTGTAGATCTTGGTCCAGAAGGCGGCTCGGATGGAGGTGAAATCGTTGCCGAGGGTACTCCAGAAGCTGTTGCAAAAATAAAGAAATCTTTTACAGGTAAATTTTTAAAAGAAACTCTTGATTAAGCAGCTGAATCTTTTTCTTTTAATTCTGGCTCTTCCACAGACTCTTCTGACTCAGTTTGTCTATCAACAAGCTCGATGTATGCCATATCTGCCTTATCACCAGGCCTGAAACCTGCTTTAATTATTCTGGTGTATCCACCTTTTCTATCTTTTGCATTGACAGAAACTTCTGAAAATAATTTTGCTACAGCAGAATCCGAGCGTAATTTTCTAAATACATGTCTTCTGTTTGCAACATTATCAACCTTAGCCATCGTTATTAAAGGTTCAATAAAACTTCTTAACTCTTTAGCTTTAGGTAAAGTAGTTTTAATAATATCCTGCTCTATCAATGCAATAGCCAAATTTTTAAATAAAGCTTTCCTGTGAGCAGAATTTCTATTTAACTTCCTTCCTGATTTCTTATGTCTCATTTTTTTATCCTACTGGTGGCCAGTTTTCAACATTCATTCCTAAAGATAAATTTTTAGAAGCCAAAACATCTTTGATTTCATTCAAAGATTTTTTTCCAAGATTTGGTGTTTTTAGTAAATCAAATTCAGATCTATGTATAAGATCTCCAATTAAGAAAATACTTTCAGCTTTTAAACAATTTGTTGATCTAACTGTTAGCTCTAACTCTTCTATTGATCTTAATAATATTGGATCAAAATCGTTTTGATCCTTCTTAGCTTCTTGTTCAGCTATAGCATCAAGATCAACAAAAGCTCCCAATTGCTGTTGAAGAATAGTTGCTGAGTGTTCTATAGCCATCTTTGGATCAAGAGTACCATCTGTTTCTAACTCAATTACTAATTTATCCAAGTCAGTTCTTTTTCCAGATCTTGCGTTATCTACTGTATAAGAAACTCTTCTAACCGGGCTATATGAAGCATCTACTTTTAATGCTCCAACTGCTCTGTCTTCATCTTCTCTTAAATCTGCCGGTTCATAACCTCTTCCAGTTTTAACTGTTAATGTCATTTTAAGATTAACCTTATCGACTATAGTTGCAATATGAAAATCTTGATCGACAAGCTCTAAATTACCCGGTGCAGCAAAAGATGAAGCTAAAACATCACATGGTCCTGTAACGTCTAGAATTATTTCGGCAGCATCTCCTTCAATAAGCTTTATAGGCATATCTTTTATATTTAAGAGAATATCTATAACATCTTCTCTAACACCTTCAATGGTGCTGTATTCATGAGAAATACCCTCTATTGCTACGTCTGTGACAGCAGCTCCAGGCATAGATGATAATAATATTCTTCTCAGTGCATTTCCCAAAGTATGACCAAATCCACGCTCTAGGGGCTCAAGTGTTACCTTAGATAAAGTTGGTGATACATCGTCAACTTGAATCTCAGTTGGTACTAATAGATCTATTACTGATGTTTGCATAATTTTCTCCGCCTCTTTTATATTATTTTGAGTAAAGCTCAACAATAAGATTTTCGTTAATTTCTGCACTTAAATCAGTTCGATCAGGTACTGATTTAAATACTCCTTTTAAATTTTTATCATCAACTTCAAGCCAATCACACTCTTCTCGAGTAGCTGCAATCTTAAGTGCAGCAGCAATCCTTAGATGACCTTTTTTAGATTCTCTAACCTCTATCTCATCACCAGGTTGTACCTGGTAAGAAGGGATGTTCACAGTACTTCCGTTTACCATAAAAGCCTTATGAGAAACCATTTGTCTTGCTTCTGCTCTAGTACAACCAAAACCCATTCTATAAACAACATTATCCAACCTCTTCTCAAGTAAAGAGAGTAGATTTTCTCCTGTATTCCCTTTGGATGAAGCAGCTTTTTTATAATAATTTCTAAATTGTTTCTCAAGAACTCCATACATTCTTCTAACTTTTTGTTTCTCTCTCAACTGCAAACCGTAATCAGATAATCTTCCACGCATTGCTCCGTGAACGCCTGGAGATTTTAATCCTCC
>ENA-OSEY01001743-OSEY01001743.1-marine-metagenome-genome-assembly--contig:-NODE-1743-length-14681-cov-7.104355_pt1 | contig 14681 bp, 16 predicted proteins | sample MGYA00248465_ERZ534230 | MGnify/ENA primary metagenome ERZ534230 (study PRJEB26409, sample SAMN06344110) | marine metagenome | isolation source: Sea water from surface | place: Atlantic Ocean:Southern...
CCTTCTCTTATAGCTTTTCTAACTTGGCTTTCAGTATTAATTAATTTTTCTGATTTTTCCAAAATATCTATTACTTTATCTTGGGGAATAATAACAACACCATCAATATCTGCCATTACATAATCACCGTTATGTATTTCCACATCTCCAATTTTAATAGTTTCTTCAAATTTAGTAGGCTTCCAATAAGCAACAACATCTTTAGGCGTATAAAATTTTGACCAAACAGGAAAATCGATTTTGTTTATAAATTCTAAATCTCTACACCCACCATCAGCAATGTAGCCTCTAATATTTTTCTTTTGTAAAGTTTCGGCACTCAACTCACCCATTAAAGCTATATTATTATCGTTTGGTTGACAGATAAGAACTTTATCTGATGGAGCCTTAGATAAAAGACCAGTCCAAGCAAGGAGTGTTTCGTGATGAGAGAAACTAGTATTTGATTCCCCTTCAATAGTAAAAATTTGCCCTGCGATTTTGTGTTTTTCCTTATTAGGTTTAATATTTGGATTCAAAACAAAATTTTTAAATCCATCATCTCTCATGACATCATGAATAACACTACTAAAACATTTTGATAATCTATCTGATATTTCAGTAGAGCTTGTCATATTGCTAAGCCGCTATTCTCATCGAATAAATATGTTCTATCTAAATTTAAAGCAAAATCTAAAACATCATTTGATTTAACTTGTTCAGGTGTAAACATTCTACTAACTATTTCTATTTCACCAAAGTTTGTAAAAATCAAAGTTTCAGTTCCAAGTGGTTCAGCTAAATTAACTGATGATTGCATTTCCCAAGCACTAGATGGTTTTTGTCCAAATTTTAGTGGCACTATATCTTCAGCTCTAAATCCAAAAGAAATATTTTGACCTTCACTTACAGAATTTTGTTTATCTTTGGGTACTGGTACTATAATTCCATCGTTTGTCTTCATAGATAATTCATTATTCTGTTTCACTATTGAAGCCTTAATCATATTCATGGAAGGAGATCCAATAAAAGTGGCTACAAATTTTGTAGCCGGTCTCTCAAATAGATCTAATGGTGTTCCTATTTGTTCTATTATACCATCTTTCATAATTACAATTCGATCAGCTAAAGTCATTGCTTCAACTTGATCGTGCGTAACGTAGACAATTGTTGTTGATACTTTTTGATGTAATCTTTTAATTTCTGTCCTCATTTGATTTCTTAATTTTGCATCTAAATTAGATAAAGGTTCATCAAATAAAAAAACATCTGGTCTTCTTACAATTGCTCTTCCCATTGCAACTCTTTGTCTTTGACCACCTGATAATTGCGATGGTTTTCTTTGTAAAAATTCAGTTATATCTAAAATTCCTGCAGCCTCGTGTACTCTTTCTTCAATTTCTTTTTTAGCAAGTCCTGCAATCTTTAGTGAAAATCCTAAGTTTTCTTCTACTGTCATATGAGGATAAAGAGCATAGTTTTGAAATACCATCGAAACATTTCTTTCTCTAGGTTCTAGATTATTCATTTCTTTGTCACCAATTTTGATAATACCCTCATCTATTTCCTCTAATCCTGCAATCATTCTTAGAGAAGATGATTTTCCACAACCCGATGGTCCAACTAGAACTAAAAATTCTTTATCAATAATTTCTAGATCAATTTTTTTTACTGCTTGAACTTTTCCGTAAAATTTTGAGACACCTTGTAAGCTTACTTTTGCCATTATCCTTTTACTCCTCCAAATGTTAATCCTGTTACTAAATGCTTTTGAACCATAAAGGTTAAGATTAGTGCTGGAATAATTATAAAGACTGCGAGAGCGCACATGCCAGGCCAATTTATTGTAAATTGCGCAGTGAAATCCATGAGTCCAACTGTTAATGTTTTTGAATCTGTACTTCTTGCTAGATTTGAAACTAATGCATATTCATTCCATGAAATTAAAAATGCAAAAATTCCAGCAGATGCTATTCCTGATCTAGATAGTGGTAATTCAATATGCCAAAATGCTTGTAGTTTAGTACAGCCATCAGTCATCGCTACTTCCGACATCGCTCTTGGAATTTGTCTAAAAAAACCATCAGTTAACCAAATTGTAAATGGAATATTTAAAGCAACAAAAACTAGTATAATCCCAATATGCGTATCGATTAAACCAATTTTTGAAAAAATAATAAAGATTGGTAAACTTAAAGATATGCCAGGAATTGTTCTAGTTAACATGATTAATAAAAAATATTTATTTTTGTGCTTAAAATTATGTCTCGCAAAACCATATCCTCCAATTGTACCCACTAACACTGCTATAAATGTACTTGTAAAAGAAATTATAAGTGAATTTCGTAAATAACTTAGAACAGGTATAGGACTTCTACCCATTGATCCCTCGGAACCACCAAAGAGCATAGTTTCAAATTGAATTAAGTTTAAATTACGCGGTATCCAAACAGCAGGTTTTGCCATAACATCTACTTGAGGTCTAAATGCTGTAAGCACTACCCATAAACCAGGAGTCATAATTAGAATTATTAAAATAATAGCTGAAAACCAAATTAGAATATTATTGATTTGTTTTTTATTCATAACTTAACCTCTGCCTTGCTTCTACTAATTTATAAAAAAAGAAAAAAGTGAATGCAATTGAAAGAAAAATTGAAATATATGACATTGCATTAGCCATTCCCATCTTAGCATCTACGTATCCAGTTCTCGAAATTAAAGTCCAAAGTAATTCTGTTCTTTTGGCAGGACCACCACCGGTCATCATCTGAACAATATCATAAGCTCTTGCAACATCTAATGATCTGATCGTCATCGCAATAAATACAAATGGCATCAAAAAAGGTAATGTAATATTTTTAAATACTTGCCATGAGTTGCACCCGTCAACTTTGGCAGCCTCAATCGGATCTTTAGGTATGCCCAATAAACCTGCTAATAATAAAATAGCAAATACTGAAGTACTTGACCATATTTCAGCTGCCATTATTGAAACGTTTGCTAAAATGCCATCAACAAGCCATGGTATTGGTTGTATGACTCCAAACTCTCTCAAAAAATTATTCATTAAACCAATATTGTCATTAAAAATGTACTTCCATTGAAATCCTACTAGAATTGGAGAAAACATCATTGGAAACATCATTAGTGTTCTCAATGTTCTTTGTCCGTAGGTAATTTTATTTATTAAAAGTGCTATTCCAAGACCAAAGACTAATTCTAAATTAAGAGCAATAGCTAAAAATAAAACTGTTCTTCCAAAAGCTATCCAAAAATCAAGATCTCCAATTAGTCTTTCGTAATTTCTAAATCCAACAAAACGATAGAGAGTATCGGGTTTTGTTAACTTAAAAGGTGTAAAACTTGTCCATAAGGATAGGAGCAAAGGTAATAAAACAACACAAGTAAGAATTATTAAAGTGGGCATTAGTAAAACCCATGGTCCGTTTAGAAATTTTCTCATGATAGATTTGGAAACCTAGCTCTAATTAATAGAGCTAGGTATTATATTAATTGTTAGAAGTAACCAGCGTCTTCCATAATTTCAGTTGCTTTCTTAGAAGCAGTAGCTAGCGCATCTTCAGGAGATTTGTCCCCAAGAATAGCTGCTTGAAGTTCTGGATATAGAGCGTTAGTAAATTCAATCCACTCAGGAATTAGTGGTGGAGTGAATGCATCTTCTGCTAATGACATTTTAAAAGTTTCAAATACCATTAACATAAACTCATCACCTTCAGCTTTCTTCTCAGCAATGATTGCATCCCAAATAGCTGGACGAGTTGGTGATAGTCCACCTCTTGCTTCAATCATTTGTGCTTTATTACTTGTTAAAGCCCATAAGAAAGATGCAGCTGCTTCTTTATCCGGACATGACTCTGTCATTGAGAAAGAGTGTGATCCTGACCAACCAGTTCTTAAACCACCAGAACCCATTGGAGCACGTACAAGTCCAATATCTCCAGCAACTTTTGAGTTTTCTGGATCATTAAAGAAACCTGCCCATCCTGCCCAGTCAAGATTCATAGCAATTGTTCCACTTGCAAAACCTAATCCAGTGTCATCCCAAAGATAGTTTAAAACACCATCAGGAACTGCTTTTGCATTATACAAATCAATGAACCATTGAAGAGCTTCAACACCTGCAGGAGAATTGAATATTGGACGATAATCTTCGTCAAATAATGCTCCACCATTTGCAATTACTAGCTCATAGAAACGACCTGCTATCGCTTCTTCTTTACCAACATATTGAGTTCCGTAGAAATCAGGTGGGTTTGAGAAAAAGATAGCCTGATCCTTAACTTGATCCCAAGTTTCAGGCGGTGTTAAATCATAGCCGTACTTTGCTTTAAAGTTAGCTTTGTTATCAGCATCTTCATATAAACTTTTTTGATAATACAAATTACTTACATCACTGTGTCTAGGCATTTGAACTAATCTTCCATTAACAGTAGAGTGCTCTAATATTAATGGAGTGTAGTCAGCTAAAACAGATGCAGGCATAATATTATTCAAGTCTGTGTAAATATCGCCATACTGAGATGCAAAACTTGTGTGGTTTGAAGCTACACAAAAATCTAAATTGCCTGAAGCAATATCTTTCTTAATCTCTTTATCTAATTCAAAGTGATTTTTTTGTGTTACGATTTCAATTTTTCCACCTGTGTTTTCTTCCCACCATGGAATTACTTCATTGTATAAGCCTTCGTATTGACCTCCGCCGATAAGTTTAACTCTTAGAGTTACACCAGAATAATCTCCCCATAACTCAGTTTCTGCTTTTGCTGAAAATGAACCAAAGAAAGATACGGCAAGAATCAATGATAAAAATAATCTTAACATCATTCCTCCATATTTGTTAATTTATTAGGCTATGATGCAATTATTTGAAAAAAATACAATAACTTTAGAAAAAAATTACACTAATAGTGAACAATAGTCCCAGGTTGAGAATTAGACTCAAGACACGCATAAACTAAAGCCATTGTATTATAAGCATTATCTACTGAATGAGTTAATTCAGCTTCTTCTCCTGATGCATATCTTTGTAAGCTGGACATAGTGCCTATAAATGCGTCGGGAAACCAAGTACCTACATTCTTTACTTTAGTCCAGTCATTACCTTTTGTAGAAATTTCAATCTCTTCCGGTTCGCCGTTTGGATAATTAAGAAGTAATCCAAATTTTATATATGCTGCACCATCTAAGCCCTCTACCCTAGCATACGCATGTGAATGTTTCATTCCATGTGAAGAATTATCATGTGTATGATTTATAGATAAACAACATCTTACATCGTCTTCATATTGAAGGATTATACTTGATCTAGCATCGGCTAAGTTTGGTAAATTAGGATGTTTTACTGATTTACAATGTACACTAGTTGGATTCCCAAGAACTGATCGTATCCAATCCAAATAATGAATTGAATGAAGAGGTACTTCAACGTTATCTAATGTTTCTAAAAAAGGCCATAGATGCCAAGGCGTTCCAACGCTTAAACTTATTTCTAATTCAGTTAGTTTACCTAACATTTTTTTATCTATTGCTTCTTTTAAAGCAATCATCATAGGGCTGAATTTTAATTGAAGATTTACGCATGCAGTAATTTTTTTTTCATGAATAATATCCCTGATTTTTTTAGCCTCCTCCATACTATTCCCCATTGGTTTTTGTAATTGACAAACGGAGTTAGCTGGGATCTTTTCAACTATACTCAAAAGTACTTGAGGAGGAACAGCAATATCAAATACTACATCTTTTTCTGCTAATGCTTCTTCTTCACTAGAGTAAATCTTTTCAATAGAATAATTTTCAGCACATTTTTTTGCTTTTTCTACATCAGGATCATAAATTCCTCTCACAGGAAAGTTTGCTTTTTTATATGCTGGCAAATGGGCGTCACTTACTATTCCACCAGCACCAATGATTACAATTGGTTTTTTATTTTTTGGAAGCTCCCAAACAGTATTTAAATTTGCTATATCTTCTGTACTAATTTTTTCCATAGAAAATATTTCTAACTAAATTTTTTAAAAAAGCAATAAATCATACAGTAATAAAAATTAAGATCAGAAAAAATTATGAATAACTAATGATTTTGTTTCATTTCATTGTAAGTTCTATGTTAAGTTAATTTGAAAAATTAAGGAGGTTGTATGGCTATACAAAGATATGGAATGGCTGTCAGGTTGAAAGATGAGAAAAGACAATATTATATTGACAATCATGCAAATGTTTGGCCTGAAGTTTTAGAAGAGTTAAAAAAAATTAATGTTCAAAATTATAGTATCTTCTTAAAAGAAGATTTTATGTTTGGATATCTGGAGTATACAGGGAATGATTTTGATGGTGATATGGGAAAGATGCAACAAATACCAATTGTAGATAAATGGACTAAACTAATGATAGATTGCTTTAATCCTTTCCCAAATAATGATGACAATGAATCCTGGGTTATGATGGATCAAATTTTTTTTATGGAATAATTGATGACTGTTTTAGTTACAGGTGGTTTAGGATTTATTGGATCTAAGGTTGTTTTGCAATTACTAAAAAAAGATATTGATGTTTTAGTGACAGATCTAGATATTGTAAAAAATAAAGACAAACTTGAAAGTAACATATTAAAAATTGGGAAAAATAAAGACAAAGTAAAATATCAAAAATTAGATATTACCAATTATAAAGAAATTGAAAATATTTTTCAAAATAACAAAATAGATTCAGTTATTAATTTAGCATATGGAATTGGAACTATATGTGAAGAAAATCCATTACTAGCAAGTAAAATAAATATCGTTGGAACTACTTCAATATTTGAAATGATTGTGAAGTATAAAATTAGACGATTAGTATTTGCAAGTAGCGAAACCGTTTACGGTGCTCATCAAGAATTCTTTGGAAACAGAGCTGTAACAGAAGAGGATTACTCAGGTATTAATAATCACTTTTATACATATGGTGTGATGAAACTTCTTAATGAGTTTATGGCTGAAAAATATATCAAGAAGCATGGATGTAGTATTGCGTATACTAGACCATCAGTTGTCTTTGGTTATGGAAGGCAAAATACTGCAATAAACTGGGCTGAAGATTTTGCAGCTAAACCTGCTTTGGGACAAGCAGCTCATTTACCATTTTCAAAAAAAAATAGAGACAATTGGATTTATGTAGATGATTGTGCTGAACAACTTGTTCGTTTAGCATTAAAAGAAACTTTAAATTATTCTTGCTTTAATACAGGTGCTGAAACTTTAGATGGTAGTCAATTAGAGGCAACAGTTAAAAAAATAATTCCAGATGCAAAAATCTATTTTGATGAAAATGTAAAATCAACACCATTAATTGATGATCAAAATGATGAAAGAATTCGAAAAGAAATAGATTTTAATCCAAGATCCTTTGAAGAAGGTGTTAAATGTCTTATACAAGATGTAAGAGAAAGTAATTGATATATGAGTTACACAACAACAGTCACAGGTAGTTATCCAAGGAAAGAAGTACAAAAAGATACACTTCGTAAACCAAGTGTTTCAGAAGAAGAGTCTTTTGAAATGATTAAATGGGCAGTTAAAGAACAGTCTGATCTTGGTCTAGATATAATTACTGATGGTGAAGGATACAGAGAAAATATGTATTGGTTCTACCAATTACGACTGGATGGGGTAGATGCTATAAATAAAATTCGCAAAGATTTCACACTCGGTGGCTCAATGAAAGGAGTAGATTTAAGTAAAACTCATGGAACAAAAGGTTTTGGAATTGAGTGCGCAGTTGTAAAAGATGAAATTAAAAATCTGAAAACTGGTTTGGCAAAAAAATGGAGGGTTGCGAGAGATAATACTCCTTCAAACGTAAGAGTGAAACAAACAATTACCGGCCCTCATATGCTGGCAAGATTTAGTGTCAATGAAAGAACTGATCTCTATCCAGATGATGTTGCGCTTGCAAAAGCTTATGCAAATGCATTAACAATAGAGCTAGAAGAAGTCGTAAATGAAGGATGCGATTATGTTCAATTTGATGAACCCGTTTGGACAGAAAATGTAAATGAAACGAAATGGGCTGCTGAAATACTGAATGGAATTATTGAAAAATTTCCTAATGTAGATTTTAACCTTCATGTATGTGGTGGTAATGCTCACAGGAAAAGAGGTTTTTTTGGAAAATACACTGATATGATTGATGCATTTAAGATTTTAAACGTTGATGAAATACATCTAGAGCACTGCAGCTTACATTATAAAATGTTGGATGTTTTTAATGATTGGAAATTTGACGGAAAAGTATCTCTTGGCGTAATTGATCAAAGAATTGATAATACAGAAACAGAGGAAGACATTATAATGGCTATAAAACCTGCGCTAGAATATTTTCCTAAAGAAAAAATATTATTAACAAGTGAATGTGGATTTGGACATGTTCCCATAGATATTGTGAGAAATAAAATTAAGATTTTAGTTTCAACAGCAAAAAAATTATAATAATGAAAAACAAATTAAGTTCCGTATTAATTTTCTTTTTTTTTATTACAAATTATTGTTATTCTAATGAGATAAAAAATTATAATTGTAATATTAATTTAAGTACAAATATCAAAAATATCTCTCCTCTTGAAATGTCCGCGCCTAAATTAATAAAAGTAATTTATAATTCAGAAACAAATAATTTAATTGATTATATTTGGAATAATAAAAGTGTTGTTGATAATTTTGAATTAGTTCAAAACAATAATAATTTTGATTTTATTGAAATAGGACGAAAAGGATACAAGAAGACTCTATCTGATGAGAATATAAGAAATGGACTGTATTTTAAAATTTACTTAAAAGACCTGAAAGCTAATTTAAAAAAACAATTTATAAGGCCTGTAAACTATAATTGTTCATAAAATTTAATTTAAATTTTATTAATTTTTGATGAAGATTTAATATCACCGCTAAAAATAGACTTAAAAAAAGATTTAAATTCACTAGGCGTATTATCAAATACCTCACATTGACTACCATCAAAAAATGGCTCTAATGCTGTAACATTAAAAGCCCAAACATTTAAGTTTTCTCTAAAAATATTAAATCCATAATTTATCATTTTATTATTATCTAAACCTATAATATAAATAATTTCTTTAGTTGTATTATATTTTAAAATATTGTCAGTGAGGATATCTACTGTGTCTGAATTCTTAATCAATATTTGAACTGAGTCGTCATCAATAAATTTAAAACCATACATAGATTTAAAATTATAATTTCCTTCTGTACAAACTATAGCTTTATTTATTAATTTTGAAGATCCTTCTGACAATACAACACTTGGAATAAATAAAACTATAATTAATAATAATTTTTTCATTTCAAATATTAATTATAGTTCCTCTAATTCAACTTCTGGGTTTAACTCCGCGCCAAAACCAGGGAGATCAGTTAGGCTGACTTCACCGTTTATAGGAACGGGTTCATTAGTAAACATTTTACCAAAAATAGGAACTATTTGAGTAGCTTGAGGATGAAGATTTATAAATTCATTAAATGGTGTTAATGTTGAAGAAATACCAAAGTTATAAGCATAAACTCCACTACAATGAGGAATTACCATCATATCATATGCTGATGCCATAGCGGCTATACGTAAAGTTTCAGTCATTCCACAAAGAGTAAGATCTGGTTGAAGAATATCTACTGATCTATCTCTAATAATATTTCTAAAACCATATCGTGAATTAGTATGTTCTCCTGTAGTCCATTTTTGCCAAGGACATGCTTCTTTTATTAATTTATGACTTTCTAAATCATGAGGTGGAAGAGCTTCTTCAATCCAAAATAGATTGGCCTCTCTTACAGCATTTGCAAGATCAATGGCATAAGGAACATCTAGTGACATATAACAATCAACCATTAACCTATAATCAGGACCAACCTGTTTTCTAGTTTCCATAATATATTCTTGATTTTTCTTAAGACCTTTTATGCCATCTCCAGGACCATAAGGTAATGGAATTTTAGAACCGATATGTCCCCAGCTTTGAGCAAGCTTTGCTTCAGGACCAGTTACATATGTTTTAAGCTTTTCTCTAACTTTACCACCTATCATTTTATAAACTGGTTCACCCCTAACTTTACCAAGTAAATCCCATAAAGCTAAATCAATGCCAGCTATAGTATTTATAACTACTCCATTTTGACCTGAATAGGGAATAGCAGCTCTATACATTTGATCGTATAAAAGATTTAAATCTCTTGCATCAGCTCCAATTAAAAAACGATTTAAATGATTTTTAATAATCCAGCTAGAAATGTAACCTCCATAAGCAGTAGCATAACCTTGGTGACCACCCTCTGTTTCAATTTCAATAAATATTCCTTTTAGAACATCCATGCCCCATGAAGATCTTGAGTCTTGAAAAGAAGAATATACTGACATTGGATTTGCAATAATAGTATCATTAATCCAGTGGCCTGCTGCATGATCAGTATAATCAGCACCAGCACTTTGTGTTTTAACTATTGAAACTTTTATATTGGAAATTTTATAACGTTTATCCATAACAATTTATATCATTCTAAGTTCAAATATTAATTTCAAAAGATAAAATTATAATCAGATTTTGTAAATTCTCTCAGCATTAGAGCTTGCGATTTTCTTTGCTTCATCATCTGAGAGATTGCCTAAAATGGTATGTGTAACTTTAATCCACTCTTGAATGCCTTTACCAGCATTTACTACTGGATAATCACTTCCCCAAACCATTCTATCGGGACCAAAACATTCTAAAGAATGATCTACGTATGGTTTTATTGTTTCATAAGAAGATGTGCCAGGTGCACAATATGCCATTAAACCTGATAATTTACAAGTTACATTAGGAAGCTCAGATAGAGATTTAATATCCTTACCCCATTCATCGATCTCTCCAGATGCAATAGGCGGAACCCCACAATGATTTAATACTAAATCCATTTGATCACATTCTTTTGCAAATTCTTTTGCAATTTTTAGCTGTGTTGGCAAAAAACAAATATCAAAGGGTTTTCCAGCTGAACCAATTTTTTTTACATTATTTCTTAATACTGTATTTTGAGAAAATTCATCAGGCATAACATGAAAAATTCTTCTATATCCAACTACATTCATATCAATAGTTTCCTCCAACCATTGATCAAAACCATTTTCCTCTTCTGGTCTTATTGAAACAATTAAACCCTTCATATTACTATCAGGCTGATCCATAATAGATTTTATAAATTTTGTTTCTTTTTTATAATCAGAGTCATCTACTCCTGTTTCCATGAATATTGTTCCTTTGATTTCAAATTCTTTAGTTAGTTCTTTATAATCTTCTAATGTAAAGTTTCCCTTATCAATAGGTGGAAACTCATTTGCCCAACTATATCCAACTTGGTCTCGGTACATTAAATGCTGATGAGTATCTATTAATTCCATAAATAATGTTTAACACATATTATTGAGGTTGAAACTATTTTTGTTAATATATTTTCAAATAGTCAAATAATGATTTATTATAAAACAAATGAATGTTCTTTTATCAGGTGGGGCTGGTTATATCGGAAGTCATGCTGCACTTTCTTTACTAGATAAAGGTCATAGCGTCCATATTGTTGATAACTTATCAACTGGAAGTAAACTCCTAATTCCTAAAAATGCAAAATTTACAAATTGTAACATAAATGATGAAAGTAAAATTTCAGATCTGATTAAATCAGATAAATTTGATTTACTTATGCATTTTGCTGGATTTATACAAGTTGAAGAATCGGTTCAGCAGCCTGAAAAATATTTTGAAAATAATACAAATAATGCCATTAAGTTTTTTAATACATGTAAAAATAATGGTCTAAACAAGTTAATTTTTTCTTCTACAGCTGCAGCTTACGGTTCAGTAAGTGAAAATAAATTGATAGATGAAGATACTAATTTAAATCCACAAAACCCATATGCAGAATCCAAAATTAGAACCGAAAGATTTTTATTTGATAATCAAGATAAATTTAAATTCATTATTTTAAGATACTTTAATGTTGCTGGAGCAGATAAAAAATTAAGATCTGGACAAATATCAAAAAAATCAACTCATTTAATTAAAATATTATCAGAAGTTATAGTTGGTAAAAGAGATAAAATTGAAATTTTTGGAAGTGATTATAATACTCCTGATGGAACAGCGATAAGGGACTACATCCATGTTTCAGATCTTGCAGATATACATACAGAAATAGCTGAATATCTTTTAGAGAATTTAGAAACAAATTTATTTAATTGTGGCTATGGAAATGGTTTTAGTGTCTTAGATGTTATTAATGCTGCTAATAATATTTATCAAAATAAAATTATTTATAAATTTGCAAGAAGAAGAGATGGAGATGTAGAAAAATTAATTTCTTCGAATTCAAAAATTTTAAATCACATTAACTGGAAGCCAAAACATAATGATCTAAAAGAAATTATTAATTCATCTGTTAGATGGGAAGAAAAAATTAATGCGTCAAATACATAAAAGAAAATTTGTTAGAAATGATAATAAAGAACTTCTATTGTACGGTTATGATGAACATAAAGAGTCTCCTAGTCAAGAACTTGATATAACTGATATTCCAAAACCTCATATGAGATGGAATCCTTCAAGAGAAGAATGGATTACATACTCAGCAGGAAGAAAAAATAGAACATCTTTTCCACCAAAAGAATACTGCCCATTATGCCCTGGAGGTAATTTAAATTATCCAACGGAAATTCCTTTCTCAAATTTTGAGGTTGCAGTATTTCCAAATCGATGGGCAAGTTTTAATTCAATGGGAGAAAATATATCATTAGAAAAGGTAAAAACTAAACCTTCAAAAGGTGAATGTGAAGTTGTTGTATATTCTCCAGAGCATTCTGTCACAGTTTCTGAAATGGGCCTAGAGAGAATAGAATTGTTAACTAATGTTTGGATCGATAGATATAAAGAGTTACGTAAAAATCCAGAAATTAAATATGTTATGCCTTTTGAAAATAGAGGCAAAGAATGTGGTGTAACTCTCCATCATCCACATGGTCAAATATATGCTTATCCTTTTATTCCACCTGCAATTGAAAAAGAAATACGAGCATTTAATAAAGAGAACTTTTTAATGAACATTATGAAGCAATTAGAGGAGAAATATTATGTATATCAAAATGAAAATTTTGTAGCCGCGGTCCCACCTTTTGCTAGATACGCTTATGAAGTATGGATAATACCTAAAAATCAGATTGAGGGTCCTTGGAAATTTAATGATAATCAGATTGAAGATTTTTCAAAATGTATTCAGAAAGTTGTAAAAGGATACGATACCTTTCTAAATAAAAAATGCCCTTATATAATGGGACTGCATGCATCTCCTGAATTAAATGACAATAATTTTCATTTTCATGTCGAATTTTACCCACCCTTTCGTCATGGCGATAAGCCAAAAATTTTAGCAGGCTCAGAATCGATGGCAGGTGTTTTTATTATGGATGTATTGCCCGAAGATTCTGCTAATGTGTTAAGAAAATTTATGTCATGAAAACAATAGAAGAAAAAATTAATTATTATAAAGAAAGTCTAGATTTATTCGATGATGGAATGGACAAGTATAAATTTTTAATCGATCAAGCAAAAAATGCTAAAATCTTTCCAGAAGAATATAGAAATGAGTCCTTTAAAGTCTCAGGATGTCAGGCACAAGTTTGGTTAGTTCCAAAATTAAATGAAAATTTACTTTCCTTTTATTACGACTCTGATGCCTTTATATCAAAAGGAATGGTAACTATTCTTTGTGATATTTATGGTGATAGAAAACCCTCTGAAATTAAAAATTCAGATTTTAATATGTTAAATATTTTAGAACTTGATACTCTATTAACTCCTGGAAGAAGAAATGGTGTTTATTCAATGTTAGAAAAAATAAAAGAGTATGCAAATTCTTATTCATGAAAATTAAATATGTTTTATGAACCCAAAAAAGGAATACCTTTCGAAATAGATCCTTTCAAATCATTAGTTTTTCCAAGACCTATTGGATGGATATCTTCAATTAGCAAAAAAGGAATAGCAAACTTGGCACCATATTCATATTTTAATTCAGTGGCGGACGAACCTCCTCAAGTTATGTTTTGCTCAAATGGAAGTACACCTTATGGAAAATATAAAGATTCATTATCAAATATTTTGGCTACAAAAGAATTTGTTGTAAATTTTGTTACTTCTACTTTACGAAATCAAATGAATATATCTTCAAAAGATTTTAAACCAGATGAAGATGAGTTTTTTTTTTCTAATTTAGAAAAGAAGAAATCAAAACTTGTTAAAGCACCTTCGGTAAAGGATAGCCCAGTAAATTTAGAATGTAAATTAGTTGAAACAATCAAATTAAAATCAAATTCAAAAAAAAAATCAACTATGGTTATTGGAGAAGTTATAGGAATTTATATAAATAACAAATTTATAAAGAATGGGAGAGTAGATAGTGTTTCTATGCGTTATATCGCAAGAATGGGATATAGCGAATACACAACTATTTCTTCAAAATTTAGTCTAAAAAGATAATCTTTATAAAAATAATTAATAACTAAATGATATACAGGGTATAATTAATCAATCAGGAGCTAGTGGTGCGTTACCTGTATTTGGATCAATCGCTGGCGCCATATTTGGATCTCCAGAAGAGACTAAA
>ENA-OSEY01001745-OSEY01001745.1-marine-metagenome-genome-assembly--contig:-NODE-1745-length-14674-cov-2.645612_pt1 | contig 14674 bp, 14 predicted proteins | sample MGYA00248465_ERZ534230 | MGnify/ENA primary metagenome ERZ534230 (study PRJEB26409, sample SAMN06344110) | marine metagenome | isolation source: Sea water from surface | place: Atlantic Ocean:Southern...
AATTTAACGATTCCGGTTTCCATGTAGATGTCTCAAATTTACAAATAATTACTCATAATATCATTTTTCAAGATTACTTTAAAAAATTCAAAAATAAAAAAATTTCCACAAATACGAAGTCCTTTGGATTGCTTAAACAAAAATCAAATAACATTTGTTAATGGTGACCCGATGGTTTTTTTAACGTGCTAAAGCGTTTCACTCAGAATTCAAAACAAATGACATCCGTTCTCAAAATTCAAGCCGCAATAGACTGGTTCTGCAGATTAAAGGCTTCAGCCAGCAATTCATAGGAACGCCTCTGAACTGCATGGTCATGAGTCCAGGTGATGATCACCAATTCATCAATTTCAAGGTGGTTTGCCAGTTCAAGAAGTTTCTTTTTTACACTTTGCACGCTTCCTACCAGCGCATTTTTTTTGAATTCATCCATATAAAGCTCTTCATCGGGCCGCATGGTTCTTGAAGCATTTTGAGGAGGCAGCAAAGGACCAAGAACCCCCATATTGCGGTCCATTCGCCAACGCATTCTGCTTTCAAATTGGATCCAGGCTTCTTCTTCCGTTTCCGCGGCCAGGGCCCACACACAGACGATGCTGTAGGGCTTATGATTTTCCCCATTGGGTTTGAAGTTTTTCCGGTAGAGATCAAGGGCCTCTTTCGTTCCTGCCCCATCGGTGATGAAATGGGCGAAAGCATAGTTTAATCCCAGATGGGCCGCGAGTTGAGCCCCATAGTCTGAACTCCCCAGGACCCATAAGGTTGGATGCGTCTCCGTTGCAGGATATGCATGGACCCGATGTCCGGGATGGTTTGAAGGAAGTTCCTCACCATCCACCCAGGCCTTCAATTCCATTATTTTTTGGGGAAACTCGTCCGAGGCATAAAGATTGGGATTGAGCAGTCTCGCTGTCAATTGATCGCTTCCTGGAGCACGTCCAACACCAAGGTCTATCCGCCCCGGAGCCAATGCATCCAACACCCTGAATTGTTCCGCCACCTTCAGGGAAGCATAGTGTGGCAACATGATACCCGCACTGCCTATACGGATTTTTCGGGTTCTTGCTGCGATCGCACCCATTAAGATCTCAGGTGCGGTTCCCAGTATCGTGGGGTGATTATGATGCTCACTGACCCAGAAACGATTGTATCCCAACTCTTCACAAAAACCTGCCAATTCCAGGGTGTTCTGCAAAGTCGTATCATGGGAATGATCCGAAGTGGCCACGGATTGATCGAGAACCGAGAGTTTCATGCTTGATGAAGAATTATTAAAAATCATTCAATTAAAATTTATTGACAATGATAATTTTTCGATATTGGAAATATGTTTCATGCTTTAATGTTAAAATATTTATCAGGCGATGTTATATGTGATTTTTTTTAATGTCTCCGTTTTCTGAAAGGGTAATATGAGAAAATTATTATAATTATGTATAATTGAGTATCATTATTATTGTTAGGGAACAATGTCGCTCGTTCTACAGATGTTTAATTAACCGGCTGACCGTATCAAGTTGATATTTTTAGAGAGAATCTAGGATGCTTCACAAGCCAATTGGGACTAAGTGCTTCTTTGCCCATGGTCAGTAATTACATGGCAGATCTGCCTCAAGGTATTAGCGAACAGATGTCCAGCATTTTCCTGACCAAACTATTTCCTATGAATTTTACTCAGTGGGTTTATTACAAAAAAACCGGTGAGCCTGATCCAACTCGATGAAAACACCAACCCGGTTGAACTGAATCAAGTTGGATGGATCCCTCCAAACTCGCTCAATCAAAAAGAAAAATTTTTATGACTTCTTCCTACGATTCTTTGGGCATAAAACGGGTCATTAATGCCAATGCCACGCTGACGAAATTAGGAGGATCCCTTATGCCTGAAGAGGTCATCCAGGCAATGGTGGAAGCCTCAAAAACCTTCGTTGATATCCATCAACTTCAACAGACTGTGGGGCAAAGGCTTGCTGAATTAACCCGGAACGAAGCCGCCTACGTGAGTTGCGGAGCGGCAACAGGTTTGTTGCTGGCAACAGCCGCATGCATTGAAAAGAAATCAAAAAACGCCTATGAGCGTTTTCCACAATGGGGGAAAATCTCCAACGAGGTCATCGTCCAGAAGATGCATCGGAATTCTTATGATTATGCGATTCTTGAAGCGGGTGCTTCTATTGTGGAAATCGGCAATCAACATCAGACCCTTTCCGATGAGTTGGAAAATGCCATAAGGAATCAAACCATTGCCGTTTTCTGGTTTCAAGGAGCAATGAATCAGCCATCCGAATTATCCTTGGATCAGGTGATCGAAATATGTCGTCCCAAAAATATCCCGGTCATTGTTGATGCTGCAGCCCAACTTCCCCCCGCTTCGAACTTCTGGAATTTCACCCATCAAGGCGCAGATCTCGCGATTTTCAGTGGAGGCAAGGACCTCAGCGGCCCCCAGGCCTCAGGGTTGATCCTGGGATCAAAAGAGTTGATTGAAATCATAAGTGGATTAGGAGCTCCTCATCATGGGATCGGCCGTCCTATGAAGGTCGGGAAAGAGGAAATGATGGGTCTCTTGGCGGCAGTGGAGCGGTATCTTTCGCTCGATCATGAACAACTTTTTGAAACCTATGAAGCACGAGTTACCTATTGGATCAATGAACTCGATGGGCTTAAGGGGCTCAGGGCTATCAGAGATTATCCCAACGAAGCTGGGCAACCGGTAGCACGCACTAAAGTAGTACTCCCGGAATCACACAACAAAGACACTGTAATTCAGGATCTATTACAGGGTGAACCGATGATTTCTGTAGCCCCTTCAGAAACTGAAAACGCGCTGTTATTGAATCCCATGACAGTGAAAGATGGAGAACCTTCCATTATCAAGGAGCGAATCCTTGAGGTAATGGGTTGAATCGAATTTTTTAAAATCCCATAACCACTTCGAATATTATTGAATTCAAAATTATAAACCCCATGAACCGCCCTGACCCTTCCGATTTTCGCACCCAAGTAACTAAGCCTGAAGACTTTGACAGTTTTTGGGACTCAATACTGAAAAGTTCGGATTCCATTCCACTTAACGCAACCATGACTCTTGACCCAATGCGTTCGAGTGAGGATGTTGAAGTCTATGAAGTACACTATGACAGCCTGGATCAGGTTCGAATTGCAGGATGGTATTGTCTTCCTCGAAACCGAACGGAACCGCTTCCTGCCAGAGTTTTTTATCCCGGATACATCAGTGAGCCGACACTACCTAAATCCCATGCCTCTCAGGGTTATGCGACTTTTGGCGCGGCACCAAGGGGCAAACTGAGAAGTAATGCTCAGATTAACCCGGGTTATCCAGGCCTGTTGACCGAAAACATCAACGATCCCCAGAGCTATGTTTACAAAGGGTTCTATGTGGATGCCATCAGGGTCATTGATTTCTTGTTCGAAAGACCGGAAGTGGATTCTGATCGAATCGGGGTTCAGGGCAGCAGTCAGGGGGGAGCATTAACTCTGGTGGCTGCAGCGCTTAGGCCAAAAATCAAAGCAGCCTCTGCAGGTGCTCCTTACCTTACCGGCGTAATGGATGCGGTCCAATTGACTCGCACCTACCCCTACGAGGAAATCAATGACTACTTACGACAACATCCTCAAAATTTGGAAGACGTCTGTCATACCTGGAACTATTACGATTGCATCAATCTCGCAGAACGTATTGATTGTCCCATCATCGTCTATATTGGGATACAGGACGATGTATGCCCTCCCGAAACGGCTTACCCGCTGATGGCTCAGATTTCATCATCGGATAAACAACTCTATGCTTACGATGGACACGGGCATGATGCAAATCATCATGAAAACGACGCTATTGTGGATGCATTTTTCGATCGTCTTCTGAAATAATGCAATCCCTTCATTTTGAGAATTAGGACGAAATGAATAAACCACAGGATTTTGATCAATATTGGAAGAAGGTTGAGGATGAATTAGCTTCAATACAACCTGCAGCAGAAAGAACCGAACTTCACCTGCGATCAGCGCCGGAGGCAAAAGTATATGGATTGAAACTCACCAGCCTGGATCATTACAGAATCTTCGCCTATTTTTGTGTCCCTTCCGGAAAAGGCCCGTTCCCTGTCATCTACAGATTGCCGAATTACGGAAGTGTTGTTCACATCCCTCCTTTCGAAGAACGATGCAAATACATCTCAGTAGCATTGTGCCACCGTGGACAACGTCTTTCGGATCAACCGTTTGCAGCAAAATATCCGGGACTGCTCACTTCTGGAATCGATTCACAACGAAACTATATCTACCGCAGCATCGTGGCAGACTGTCTGAGAGTCATGGACTATCTCGTTTCTTGTGATGATGTTGATTCCCAAAAAATAAGCCTTGTTGGTGGAGATCTGGCACTATTTACTGCTGCCCTGAGAGATTCAGCCTCAGTCTTATTTTATACCCCGTCACTGTTTTACAAGGCACTTCACAAGGCAACCGCCACTCAAAATTATCCTCTCGAAGAATTCAATGATTATCTTCGTTCTTTTCCAGAATCTATCGATCAGATTTCACAAACATTAGCCTATTTTGAACCCATGAACTTTGCTTCCCGGGTTAAATCGGAAGTGATGCTGATGGAAGAATCCGAAGGTGATGCAAATGATTTGGCCGTGTCTTTTGCAAGAGAAATTGAACGCTCTGGTTCAAAGCATTCCAGTTATAAAGATGGGGTGGTCTTGGCAGAATGGCTGTCAAAAAAACTGCAGACGGGAGAAACTTTGGTTCCAATGCATTGGAGATAACCTTTAGCAGAACAATTAAAAAGTAAGCAATAAACCAAAATGGAAATGCTCATCAACAGGGAATTCCCTAAAAGGCCTGAAAAGAACAAACTTGATGAACTAAAATCCATTGGTTCGGCAACAATCAGTGCTGAATTAAAGCATCTCGCAGGAATTGAAGATTCCTTCATGCTTGGCCCAAAAACCTGTAACCCGGGTCAATCCATTGCTGGTCCTGCAATCACTCTTCAATTCATGCCAATTCGAGAAGATTATTATAAGGATGAAGCAGAATACCAAAACGTCGAGGAACAACTCCATCGGCATGCTTTGTACCTAGCAGAAGCAGGAGATATCATTGTTGTTGACGCTCGGGGGGATCTCCGAAGCGGAGTTTTCGGGGAGATGATGGTCTCTTATTTTCAGGGAAAAGGTGGAGAAGGAATGATTATCGATGGATGTATTCGAGACTCAAGAAAAGCCTTGGAGACCGGATTAGGAATTTGGTCAAGAGGATTTACTCCAAATTATCATATTCAAACCGGAATTTTTCCTTTTAGTGTGAATCATCCCATAGCTTGCGGTGGACGACTCGTTTTTCCGGGAGATATCATTGTTGCTGATGATGATGGCTCTGTCGTGATTCCCTTAAAACTGGTGGATGGCTTGCTTGAAAAAGCCGGGAGTCACAAGGAATGGGAAGAATTTACGAAAATGAAGTTGTTAGAAGGTGGAGATCTCAGGAAATACTATCCGCTGAACGAAGAAGCCCAAATTGAATACGAATTATGGTTAAAAAACAAACCTCATCCAGTGAAGTTTGTGTCCTAAAAAACTTAACCATTCTTTTTCTTAGAATACCTTTCTAAAAAACCTTACCTCTTCCCGCAATATCCCAGGTTGATTCCAATTCACCATTGCGAACTCCATGGAGTTTTTGGTGAAGAAAAACCGTCGAGTCTCCGTAACCCACCTGGAAATCAATAAAGTCTCCGGGGCGAATATCTGTGTTTTCCTGATCCAGATTCAGGATTCCGTGCTCTGATGACATTCTTACTGAATTGCAGCCGTCCACATTTTTGGGAATAGGATCAACCACCCAACAAGGAAGGGATTTCCAACCGGAATCGGTGATGATCCGGGAGGGGTCAGGCCTGCTTGTCACAACACTTCGAACAAAAATAGAGGGAGTGGTTAGGGTCCCCCATAAATGATATGCGCTGTCTGTGAACACTGCACCTCCAGCTTGGATTTCAGTATGCAAACCATAGTCTGCACATATGAGATAAGTCCCGCTTCCACCTCCACTGATGATTTTCGGGTGAAATCCTTTCTGTTTGCATTCTGATAGAGCAACTTTCAAAAGTTTCATCGATGCATCGATGGCTTCCCTTTTGTAAGGGGAATCTTCCATCCCTGCAGCATGCCCCTCCCAGCCCATGAATCCGAGGAAGTTGATGTGATCCAATTCATCAATTAATTGACAGAGGTTCAGAAGATCCTTGATTTGGGTGATCCCGGCTCGGTTCATACCAATATTGATCTCGATCAACACATTAAGATTCTCACTCTTTTGTTGAGCTATTTGGTTCATCATCTGAACCACCCCTGCATCATCCACCGCAGTAATTATATCTGCATCATTACTGAGGGCACAAAGCCGTTCAATTTTCTTTGAGCCGACGATTTGATTTGCAATCAGGATACTTTCTACTCCTCCGGAAACCATGACTTCTGCTTCACTGAGCTTGGCACAGGTCACTCCAATCGCACCCGAATTGATGATTTTTTGTGCAATTTCAGGTGTCTTGATGCCCTTGACGTGGGGTCTCCAATTCAGATTTTTGGATTTAAAAAATGATGATAGGGAAGAAATATTATCCTCCATGATATCCAGGTCGACCCACAGAAAAGGGGTATCGATGTCTTCGAGTTTCACTTCCATTGATTTTAATTTGTTAGATGAATAAGAATTTCATTTTCAGAAAGATTGCATATCAGAGCTTAAAAAGGTTCATCCGGGTCTTTTCCAGGATCTTCCAGAGATTTGAGGTAATTCTGGGGGATTCGTTTTTCCGTCTTGGCACCGATCTCTCTGAGTTCTTCGATTCTTCTGACGATGTTGCCTTTACCTTCGCTCAACCGATTCATCCCCTGTTGGTAGGATGCCTGGGCATCCGAAATCCTTTTTCCGATCAGGGAGAAATCTTCCAGAAAACCAATGAATTTGTCATAGAGCGCCCCGCCTTTTTTAGCAATTTCCAGGGCATTCCTGTTTTGTTTTTCACGCGTCCACAAATTGTTGATCAGTCTCAATGAAAGCATCAAAGTCGATGTATTGACAAGAATCACATTGTGGTGGAAGGCAAAGCTGACCAGTTCCCTGTCTTTTTCCAAAGCCAAAGACAAAGCCGGTTCGATCGGGACAAACATCATCACAAAATTCAGGGATCCCTTTTGTTCAAAAGCCTGGTGGTACTTTTTCAGGTCCAGGCCTTTGATGTGGTTTTTAATCGATCTGATGTGTTCGTTGCCGAATAAGGTCCTTTCCTCTTCATTTTCCGAAGTTGAAAATTTTTCATAATGGACCAGGGAAACTTTGGAATCAATCACAACCAGTGTGTCGTCGGGCAGGTTGACAATCACATCCGATTGCCTTCTTTTACCTTCTTCTGTGGTGATGCTTTCCTGGACAAAATAATTTTCATTTTCCACCAGACCTGCGTTCTGAAGGTACCTTTCCAAAACAACCTCACCCCATTGGCCCTGGATTTTGGTGTCCCCCTTGAGAGCAGTGGTCAGGTTTCTGGCATCCTGTCCAATCTGAAGGCTTTGGTCCGATAGGCTTTTGATCTGGGTCTTCAGTTCCACCAGGCTTTCTGTTTCCTTCAGATGGACGTCTTCTACTTTCTTTTTAAAACCCTCAATGTTTTCTTTCAGAGGAGTCAGGAGGTTTGAAAGCTGCTCTTTGTTGTTTCTTTTAAATTCCTCTGATTTCTCTGCATAAATCGTATTCGACAGATTCCTGAAACGGTTGGTCAGTTCCTCCATCGCTTTTTCAGTGAATTGTTCCCTGCCCTGAATCGATTCCAGCATCGCATCATGTTTTGATTGCAATCCTTGGAATTCGATCATGACCTCCGAGTTTTTTTGGGATTCCAATTTAACCTGCTCTCCCAGTTCTAAAATCCTCCGGTTCCTTTCCCGGAGGAAATACCAGAGGACTCCACCCATGGAAGAAATCCCAATGAGAAGACCAAGCAGCAGAAAAAATGCTTCGTTTGTCGAAAGACTCGTTTCTCCCATCAGATGCTTAAATGAATCAAGAATCGTTTTTCAAATAACGGTTCCGGAGGTGATTTTTGAAATACTCGGGATTGAGCGGTTCTCCGGTGGCTTCGGTGATCAATTCTTTCGAACTGAGACTCGAGCCTTTGGAGTGAACATGATTCCGGAGCCAGTCCATCAATGGATTGAAATCTCCTTTTGCTATGGAAGGTAAAATCTCCGGTTTATCTTTGTTTGCACAGGAAAAAAGCTGGGCGGCGGTCATTGCTCCAAGAGTGTACGTTGGGAAATAGCCCCATGCACCATCATACCAGTGAATGTCCTGCAGACACCCTTCCCGGTCGGAAGGTGGAGTGATGCCGAGCAGTTTTTCCAGTCCTTCGTTCCATGCAACCGGCAAATCCGCCATTTTGAGATCTCCGGAAATGGCTGCACGTTCCAGGTCAAAACGCAGGATCACATGCGCAGGATAGGTCACTTCATCCGCATCGACACGGATGAATCCTTTTTCAACTTTGGTATAGAGTCTTGCAAGATTTTCCTCCTCCCATTCAGGACCTCTGGCAGAATAGGCATTACGAATCATGGGCGCGGCAAATTGCAGGAATTCCGGAGACCGGCAGGCCTGCATCTCGATCAAGAGTGATTGACTTTCGTGAATGCTCATTCCACGTGCGGAACCAACGGGCTGTCCTCTCCATTTTGAAGGCAATCCCTGCTCGTACATCGCATGCCCGGTTTCATGCAAGACCCCCATCAAAGCTGAAGTGAACTCCTGTTCATCATAGCGGGTGGTCAATCGGACATCGTCATGGGTCCCACCGCAGAAAGGATGAAGGCTTTCATCAAGACGCCCATGATCAAAATCAAAACCCAGGGCCTTCATGAATTTCTCTCCCAATTCCTTTTGTTTTGAACGCGGGAAAACCCCCTTCACGGGTAAAATCTCCGGACCTTTTGCCTGGGCGCTTAGGACATTTTCCAGGAAATCCGGGAGAAAGGCTTTGAGATCCTTAAAAACCACATCGATTTCTGCCTCCCTTCCCTCAGGTTCGTATTGGTCCAAGAGTGCATCGTAAGGAGAAACTCCCAGTTTCTCGGATTTGGACTTGGCGACCTGGCGGGTAAGATTGAGAACTTCTTCCAAATTCGGCAACACCGCTTTGAAGTCCGCATCTTCCCGGGCTTGACGCCAAACACTTTCGCATTGGGAACAGGCGCGGCTCATTGCCTCGACTAATTCTGCATCGACGGCTGCGGCGTGGACCCATTGCCTCCGCATTTCTTTAAGATTCGCCTGTTGCCAGGCATCGAGATGCTCATCCTGTTCGGCACCATCCAGCAGTTCGGGAACCTCCGCATCCGTAATCATGGAATGATGGAGGGTTTTTAAAACCGCCAACTGGTCGGTCCGGCTCGCTGTTCCTCCTTTGGGCATCATTGCCGACATATCCCAATGAAGCATCGATATTGCTCCTCCAAGGGCATCCATCCGGTTAAATCGGTTTTCCAATGCTTCGTAATTTTTGTTCATTCTCTGTTTTTCTAATCTTTCTTTGAAATTTTATGATTCGGGTGAGTTCATGATCCTGGTAAACCGAGGATTTATTTGAGGCTTTAGCTTATAGAATTGGGAAGTTATTCTTTTCTGTTTTGATTTGGAAGTCACATCCTTTCTGAACAGGATCAGGAAAATGTTTTCTTTTGCTCAATTACGGAGTATGAGATCCGTTCAAACATTCAGACCAACCAGCCTTCCCTGCATTTGACATATCTTAAGATGGATTCGGGACCAAATAAACCTCTAAGTCTTGATCAAAAATCAATTCATGGATGAAGACAATCCAAGGGTTTATTTCCGCCTTTTCCTGATTGCAACCTGTTTTGCCCTGACCGGATCCGTCGCCAGTTTGACCGTAGCCGCAGGCTCCCTGGTGGGCCATGCGATTGCAGCAAATAAAGCGCTCGCAACACTTCCATTGGTGTTGAAACTCGTCGGCACCATGACCGCAGGATTTCCGGCTTCACTGCTGATGAGAAAAATAGGCCGGCGCAACGGGTTCATCATCGGAACTTTTCTTGGACTGATCGGAGCTTTGAGTGGAGGCTATGCGATCCTTATCAGCCATTTTGCACTTTTCTGCACGTCGACCTTTATACTTGGAGCGATGATGGGGTTCAATCAACTCTACCGCTTTGCCGCCGTGGAAGTTGCAGGAGCAAATTTTAAAGCAAAAGCCGTTTCCCTGGTCATGGTCGGAGGAATCGTTTCGGGCACCCTTGGCCCCTTCATTGCGGCGCAAGGTAAAGACTGGATAGATCATGCTCCTTTTGCCGGGGGATATCTTGCGGTTGCAGGGGTTTACGTGGTGGTGGTCACCATCCTCATTTTCATAAGCCTTCCGCGCCCTACCCAGGATGAGAAAAAAGGACAGAGAAGGAAGTTTGAAGAAATTGCAACCCAGCATGACCTGATCCTTGCCGTCTTCAGTGCTTCGGTCAGTTACGCAGTGATGGCCTTCATCATGACGGCAACCCCGCTTGCGATGAATCAACGTGAATATGCTTTTGCCGATACGGCACTGGTGATCCAGGGACATGTCATGGGCATGTTTCTACCCTCCTTCTTTACAGGCTCTCTGATCCAGCGTTTTGGGGTCCCCCGCATGATTGCCGCCGGAATCGTGCTCAACCTTGTCTGCATCGCCATCAACCTTCATGGTGAAACATGGTGGCATTTCTGGACCTCCCTGTTGTTCCTCGGAATCGGTTGGAACTTCATGTTCATTTCCGGAACAACTCTTCTGACCGAAACCTACAGACCTGCAGAGAAGGCATGGGTCCAGGGATCGAACGATTTCCTGGTGTTCGCTATGGCTGCTTCCGGATCCCTATTGGCAGGAGTGATGCTCAACCTGATTGAGTGGAAAGAACTGAACCTTGTGGCCGTTCCTTTATTGCTGGTCAGCATCATGACCCTGGTTTGGCATCAGTCCCGGAAGCCCTCGGAGTCTCAGAAGATTCCTTCCGTTCTATCAAGTTCCGGAAACTGATCCATCCATGGATTGAAAACTCTTAAGCTGGGAAGGAATTTTAGGTTCGTTAAAAGAAGGGGAAACGGTGTGAATTGAGAAACTTCAGGAAGTTTCTTTGGGAGCATAAAGTTTGTTAAGACGTAAAATCCGTTTTGCCCTTTCTACAACCGGAGCGTCCACCATTTTCCCATTATGGGCAAATGCACCCACTCCGCCTTGCTGATGTTTTTCTGCTGCGTCAAAGATGCCTTGTGCCTCGGCAACTTCATCCGCAGTAGGCCGGAAGGTTTCGTTTAAGATCGAGACCTGATTCGGGTGGATACAAAAACCTCCTTCAAACCCCAGGTTTCTGGCCCGCCTAATCCATTCCCGGAATAATTCGACATCCTTGTAAACGGTGATCGAGCCCAAATAACCAATCGGAGTTATTTCTGCTTCCCGTGCTGCATACAACGACTGCATCGCAGGAAAATAAAGGGAGTCCGGATCGACTTTACCCCCGAGCTCAGCTATCAGGTCTTCCATTCCGATACCAAGAGCCGCCAATCTTGGAGAACTCTTGGCAATTTCCCTGACATTGAGGATCCCCCTGGCCGACTCAATCTGTGCGATAAAGCGAATCGTTCCAGTAGGAATCATTCTATTTTCCTCCAAACGAGTGACCTGATCATCCAACTCCCTCACCGTTTCTGCGTTTTCCACTTTGGGTAGGGTGAGAGCGGACAATCCCGGAGAAACAATCGCATCCAAATCATTCTCCAGTAATGATTTTTCAGCATTCACTCGAACGGAAACAGCACGCCCTGCAGAAACAATAGCGGCTATATCTTTTTTTGCATGCTCTCGGGCATCGCCTTTCTGGTTTGGGGCAATCGCATCTTCAAGATCGATCTGGATGACGTCTGCATCTCCGCGAAGAGCACTGTTGAGAAAACGCTCATTGCCTGCCGGGACAAAAAGAAGTGAGCGGCATCGTTCTGGATCAAGTTGCATCGTTTTTCTGGATCAGGTTCATGATTTCTTCTTGATGTTCTGCCAACTGCGGTGCTGCAGATGGGTTTTTCCCTGGAGTCCGGGACAATCTGGGAACAGGATTCGGAACAGGACAATTCTTCATTTCAGCATCCGGAATTTCAGAAAACAACTCACGGCCTACCCCATAAGGATGATCGAGTAAATCTGCTGCAGAAAGAACCGGGGCTACGGTAACCCCTTTTGCGTCCATCAATTCCAAATTTTCTTCGAGTGAAAATTGACCGAAGTAATCCGCTAAGATTTTATTCAGTTCCTGGCAATGAATGACCCGGTCCTCATTGGTTAAAAAACGCCTGTCATCAATCAATTCCGGACGACCGATAGCCTGTGCAAGGTTTTCAAACATCGACTGCACCGATGCGGATAAAGCCAGAAATTTTCCGTCTGCACATGCATAGATGTTTCTGGGTGCGGTATTGATGGCCTGGTTGCCCATCCGACGGTTGGCAGTGCCGGTTGCTTGATACTTGACCACTTCGGAAGCGAGAGTCGAATACAAGCTTTCAAACAACGCCACATCCACCACCTGACCTTTCCCATCTCCATGCTCCACATTACGGAGGGCGGCAAGAACTCCGAACGCTCCATAAATTCCGGCGTACATGTCTGCCATCGCCAGGGGAGGAAGAGCAGGTTCACGATCAGGAAATCCATTGAGATGGGCGAATCCGGACATGGCTTCCACCAGGGTCCCGAATCCTGGTTTGTGGGCATAAGGACCTGTTTGCCCCCATCCGCTCACTCGGGCGATCACCAAACGGGGATTGAGTGACTGAAGCACGTCAAACCCCAGTCCCATTTCCTCCATCTTTCCGGGGACAAAGTTTTCAACAAGAACATCACTTTGAGACACAAGAGCTTTCAGTTTCTCTAATTCCTCTGGGTCCTTGAGATCAAGCACGATGCTGCGCTTGTTGCGTCCGTATACCTTCCACCAGGTTTCAATCCCCTCTTCTCGCCAATGCCTCAGGTCATCTCCCCTCCCCGGACGTTCTATTTTAATGACGTCTGCACCAAAATCAGCAAGCTGTGTGGTCAGAACATTGCCTGCCACCAGCCTGGAAAGATCCAGTACACGAACACCTTCAAGCGGAGTTTTCATTTCGTTTTGACCCAGATGGATTACTGAAATTCAAAAGTTGAAAGATTTCAGAAAATTGTGGAATCATTTTCAAATTAAAATCACCTCCTACCGTCAGGTTTGAAAATGTTCGTTGAAGTAAAGGGCGATTCTTTGGACTTCCAATCTAAAATTTCCTTCTTGCTTGTCACTGATCATCAGTCCCAATTGTGAAATCCTGCTGGTGTCAAGCTTTGGATAATCAGGCAATCGTCTGCCCCGATAACTTGCCTGAAATGAATGGAACGGCAAAAACACTTCCTCCCATTCTCCAGTCTTCGTTTCAAAATGTCGGAAATAGGCAACTCCGTCCATTCTATCTCCTTGCCTCAGCCTAAGCTGGTATCTCTTCCCATCCCCCTTGAACCTGATGAGGATTCCGTCAAAGGGATCCGCATCCAATCGATTGAGAATCGACCGGACTGAAGCAAACCCTCCTCCATAGTCCAATGACACCCTTCCTTCAAAAACCAGAAAACCCTGCTGATCGAGACTCAATCTGGATTCTGATATTCCTCCCATCACCCCGTCATTCACAATCATCCACACACCTGAAGTCTCTTGATGAGTGAAGTCATAAAGATCCCTCGGTTCCTGCATTGCCATGACTTGATTGACAGAAATAAGAAAAGAACCATTCAAAATCAGAAAACCAATTTTCCTGAAATATTTGATAAGAATTAAGCCTAATTGCTGCACATTCATGAAAAAAGTGACCTTAAAAATCGTAAATGAATCCAATACCGATGGTATTGAGGTCCTGCTTCAATTGAATCACCCGGTCAGTATACTCAGGAACTCCCATCAAGGTTCTTGAGTATTTAGTATATATCGCGTTAATGATATTTTTACTGATCAACAATTCAACATTCATTCTTGATACCCTTTTGGTATAAATCCTTGATAACAAAAAAACATCAACATCCTAGATATCGAAAAGAGTTTGATTTTATTGCAATTTATTTTTTGAGTATCAGATTTTAAAAAATCTTCACTCAATGTCTTTGGAAGGACTGAATGATCAGAGGAACCATTCCAGTCCCGTGTTGCTCTAAGCCAAAGGGAGGGCCTGGCTAAAGTTAGATTACTGATAATTGAGGAGCTTCATAATTGAAGCTTAAGATTGGTCGAGGTGAGAGGATTTGAACCTCCGGCCTCTTCGTCCCGAAGTTGATTAGCGTTAAAACTATAAATTAGATTCTAATAATAATATTAGTATCTTATAAAATTAATTATCTCCTCTTACAAGCTCCAGAATCCACTCAAGTACACTCCAATACAGTCCAATACAATAAAACTGGTACTCAACTGGTACTCAAACTCTTCTCTCTTCCAAACTGTTGACCTCAGATCCTTGATTTAGTAAATATTGGGTTTTTCATAAACCTCAATCAAAGGATCAAAAATGTTTTTCTGCAATCGCA